>OGRK01001771.1_pt1 | contig 12483 bp, 10 predicted proteins | sample 1553471 | NCBI WGS metagenome assembly OGRK01 (sample SAMEA2580080, study PRJEB22360) | human gut metagenome | biome: human gut; feature: human-associated habitat; material: faeces | place: Denmark | collected 2008/2010
CCGCCACCAGCTGTTTGGCTTCCACATTCACCGTTGCCTTCTGTTCTACCGTAGGCTCATGGGTTGCCACCGTACGGTCTAATGCCACTGCTCCGCCGAAGACCTTCACCAGCTTCCCGGCATTATGCAATGCTGTGATGTCCCGGCGTACCGTGGATTCCGACGTATTTAACAGATCTTTTACCTCGGCCACCGTAATGCTGTTTTTTTCTTCCAATAATTTCAGAATGATCTCATAACGTTGTTCTGTCAGCATAAATTGTTATTTTCTCTTTCCTTTGTCACATCTGTCTCCAGTATGATCTTACGCACGGGAAGAATACTTCCGGGAGACATGGATAATTCATCAACACCCATAGCCAGAAAACGTCTGGTCAACGATGTATCTGCACCCAGTTCTCCGCAGATACCTGCCCATTTACCACATTTATGCGCATTGTCCACAACCATCTGGATCATACGCAGGATTGCTTCATGATGTGGATTATAGAACTCATCCAGTTTTTCATTCTGGCGGTCAATTGCCAGTGTATACTGGGTCAGATCATTCGTTCCAATACTGAAGAAATCAACCATCTCTGCCAGTTTATCACTGATGATCGCTGCTGCCGGAGTCTCAATCATGATTCCCTGTTCCGGAATCTTATACTGAATCTCCTGTGCTTTCAACTCTTCTTCTACTTCTGCTACGATCTCATAAATTTTCTTTACTTCTTCTGTAGAAGTAATCATCGGATACATGATAGAAAGATTTCCATAAACGGCTGCGCGGAGAAGTGCACGAAGCTGAGTTTTGAAGATTTTCGGCTGTCTCAGACAAATACGGATTGCACGGTATCCCATAGCCGGGTTATCTTCATTACCAAGATTGAAATAATCTACCTGTTTGTCGGCTCCGATATCCAATGTACGGATAATAACCTTCTTACCTGCCATCATCTGTACTGCCTGCTTGTAAGCCTGGAACTGTTCCTCCTCAGTAGGGAAATCGTTTCTTCCAAGATACAGGAATTCACTTCTGAAAAGACCGATTCCGCCGGCATCATTTTCCATCACATAACCAATATCGCCAACGCTTCCAATGTTTGCATAAATATTAATCTTACGTCCGTCCAGAGTAATGTTTTCTTTGCCTTTGAGTTCCTGAAGAAGCTTCAGTTTCTCAGCTTCTTCCTGTATTTTGGTTTCAGTCTGTGCTTTTGTCTCTTCATCCGGGTCAAAAGTAACCATTCCCTGGAAACCGTCTACAACCGCTGTCATTCCGCTCTGAAAAGCTTCCAGATCCATTTTTACTCCGATCAATGCCGGAATATTCATCATACGCGCAAGAATCGCTGTATGAGAATTGGTAGATCCGTGAACTGTTACAAATGCAAGGATCTTATCTTTGTCCATCTGGACTGTCTCGCTTGGACTAAGATCATCCGCTACAATTATAGATGGCTCGATAGAGCTTAAATCCACATCTCCCTGGCCACTTAAATTACGTACAAGACGTTCGGAGATATCTTTGATATCGGCAGAACGTGCTTTCATATAATCATCGTCCATGGAAGCAAACATCTCTGCAAAATTATCGCCGGTAACCGCAACTGCATACTCGGCGTTGACCTGTTCGGTGCGGATCATATTCTGAATTGCCTCCAGATAATCCTCATCCTCCAGCATCATCTGATGTACTTCGAAGATTGCTGCACTGGCCTCGCCAACTTCTCTGACAGCCTTGTCATACAGTTTCTGCAGCTGTTCCTGAGATGCTTTTAATGCCTCATCCACACGTTTTACTTCTGCTTCTGTATCTTCGATACGGGTACGTTTTACCTGATAATCATTTTTCTTAAGAACCACGATTGGTCCCATCGCAATCCCTTTATATACAGATTTTCCCTGAAAACACTGCATTCCTTTTCCTCCCTGAATTCAAATGTAAACTGATTCTGGTCGTTCCAGCGAATTATAAATTATTCTCAAAGAATTCTTTTAATGCTGCAGCTGCAGCTTCTTCATCAGCGCCTTCTGCTGTTACAGTAACAGTGTCACCCTGTTTTACACCAAGAGACATGAGCATCATAAGCTGTGTGAGTTTTTTTGTTTTGCCGTCTTTTGTGATGGTGCATTCAGATTCGAATTTTTTTGCTTCTTTTACAAGAAGTCCTGCCGGTCTTGCATGGATTCCAAGTTCGTCTTTAATTGTATACTCAAATGTTTTCATAGTTTTGTTCTCCTTTTATATTATGTTTTTGTATTTATATTTATCCTACAGTTACCTTCGACAGTGACATTTAACTTTATATCTTACTCATTGATATCCGTATCTAACATTCTTTCCAGATGCATGGCAAGATATCCAATTTCAATGTCCGGAATCGGAAGCTTCAGACTCTTTTCCATCTGTCGGCAGATCCTCTCTGCTGACATAAATGGTTCCGGAAACTTTACGGACATATATTCATTCAGATTCATTTTCAGTTTCTCACCATGAATTGCACGTGCCACCATATAACGGACATGATTCATCAGTCGATTGTATCCCAGAGACATGACATCAATGGAATTTCCAGTTTCTTTCTCAACAAGTGAAATACATTCCCGGACTGTTCTTGCAATTTCCATTGCCTGAGAAACATTTTCATCTACGATGGCAGCATGCACATGCAAGGCGATATAGCCAATCTCGTGTTCGTCAATCTCAATCTGCATTTTCTCTTTCAAGAGTTCCTGAATACAACTGGCTACTTTATATTCTTTATAAAACATAACACGGATGTCATCAGTCAGCGGGTTGCTGATCTGTTCTCCATTCTGAATGCGGCGGATTGCAAAGTCCAGATGATCTGCCATGGTAAAAAGAATTGTCCGGTCTACTTTGCCAAATTCCTGCTCCGCCTGATTCAGCACTTCGTTTGCAAACTCCAGACAAAGTGGTGAAACCGATTTGAGGATATCTTTTGCATCTCCTCTCTCTGTCATTTCTTTCAATGAATAAACCTTTGCTTCCGCAGTGACCGGAACAGTTTGTCCCACTTTCTTGCCAAAAGCAACTCCTTTTCCCATAACCAGACATTCCTGGTTATTTTCATCCTGGATTCCCATAAAGGAATTATGATTTAAAATTTTTGCTATCCTGTACAACATCCGTATCTCTTCCCCATCCGGGTAGTTCTTACTGAAGAACCTCGATTTCGAAAAGCGGCTCTCCTGCTTTGACCTGACCCTCATTTAACAGATGGATTCTCTGGTTATCCTCCAGTTCTGTACAAAGAACCGGTGATACAATAGAAGGTGCGTTTTTGCTCAGATAATACAGATCCAGTTTCAGCATCGGATCTCCTTTCTTCACTTCCTGCCCGCTTTCTACCAGTGCCTCAAATCCCTCACCATTCAGTTTTACAGTATCGATTCCTACATGAATCAGCAGACTGATTCCGGATTCTGTTACAAATCCAATTGCATGTTTTGTGTCAAAGACAAAGGCAACTTCTCCATCTTCCGGAGCTCGTACATATGGGTCTTCCGGTGTAACTACTGCGCCGTCTCCCATCATCTTCTGGGCAAAGGCCTCATCCGGTGCTGTAGAGAGCTCAGCCGCTACACCAGTGATCGGACTGAAGATCACAATACGGTCAACGACTTTCTGTCCGGCTTCTTCTTTCTGTTCATTTACTTCCTGCGTTTCAGCAGCTTCTGCCGGTGTTTCCAGAGTATCCGGTGCTGTTTCCAGATAGTCCTCAAGATTTGATTTGATAACAGTAACATTCGGTCCGTAAATAACCTGTACACCAAGACCTTTGTGTACCACACCGGATGCACCTGTTGCCTTTAACACACCATCATTTACCAGTGATGCATCCTTAACCGTACAACGAAGACGTGTTGCACAGCAATCCACATCACTGATATTTTTCTTACCACCAAGGCCTCTTGTGATTGCCTCGCTGACCGGATCAGAAGAACCAGCTTCAACGGCACCGTTCTGTGCTTCCTTGCGAGCATTTACATCAGCCTTTGTATAAAGTTTTGTTTCTACATCATCATCTTCACGACCAGGTGTTTTGAAATCAAACTTTTTGATCATGAATTTGAAAATAAAATAATATAAAAAGAAATAAATAATACCAACCGTGATAACTCTTATCCAGCTTGTCTTTGCATTTCCCTGAAGGATACCAAACAGGAAGAAATCAAGGAATCCACCGGAGAAAGTAAGTCCTACGGCAATATTCAGCATATGTGCGATCATGTATGCCGTACCTGCCAGAACAACCTGAACAGCAAACAGTGCCGGAGCTACGAACAGGAATGAAAATTCCAGCGGCTCTGTAATTCCGGTTGCCATACATGCAAGCGCTGCAGACAGAAGAAGGCCTCCTGCCTGTTCTTTCTTCTCAGGTTTTGCGCACTGATACATAGCCAGTGCAGCTCCCGGAAGTCCAAAGATCATAAAGATAAACTCTCCGGAGAAGTATCTTGTTGCGTCAGCACTGAAATGTGCAATATTTGCAGAATCAGCTAGCTGTGCAAAGAAAATATTCTGGCCGCCCTGTACCATCTGTCCTGCAACTTCCATTGTACCACCGACAGCAGTCTGCCAGAATGGCATATAAAATACATGATGAAGACCAAATGGAATTAGAGCACGTTTAATAAGTCCAAAAATCAGTGTTCCAACATAACCGGTTCCTGTTACAAGACCGCCCAGAGCGTAGATTCCGTTCTGAACTACCGGCCATACAAAATACAGAAGAATTCCCACAAACATATAGACGATCGTGGAAATGATTGGAACGAAACGAGTACCTCCAAAGAATGACAGTGCATTCGGCAGCTGTATTCTGTAAAATTTGTTATGCAGGGCTGCTACTCCAAGTCCTACGATAATACCACCAAAAACGCCCATCTGCAGTGACTGGATACCGCAGACAGAAGTGATCGTTCCCTCAAGAACGGATTCTGCGATCTCTCCATTTGCAAGAATCTGTCCTGTAACTGTCAGCATCGCATTGATTGCTGTATTCATTACGAAAAATGCGATAACTGCTGATAAAGCTGCAACTTCTTTTTCTTTCTTTGCCATACCAATTGCAACACCAACTGCAAAGATCAGTGGCAGGTTATTAAAGACTGCACTTCCTACGCTGTTCATGATCACCAGCAGGGAATGAAGCAGTGTTCCGTCACCCAGAATCTTTGTCAGACCATATGTCTCAATCGTTGTTGCATTGGTGAAAGAACTTCCGATACCAAGAAGAAGTCCGGCTACCGGAAGGATTGCGATCGGGAGCATGAAGCTTCGTCCGACACGCTGTAAAACACCAAAGATTTTGTCTTTCATCTGAATTTCTCCTTCTATATTTTTACAAAAAATGAGAATGTATGAAAGACTTCTTCAACCGGTTTTAATATAAAAAAAAGCATTAACATACATAAACACTCCTTGTTATGTATAGTTAATGCCTCCATAATCGAGTTACACACTACAACTAAATAAAATATAACATGTACGAGAAGAATTTGTCAAGCCGTTAATTTGCGTTTACTCATACATTGCATTCAAAAACATTGGCTTGATCGCAACAACTTCATCGTACTCTTCCTGTGATACTTTTACCTCGCTGTTTAATGCTTTAAGATCTTCCTTGACAACTATCAGTGCCTGATCAATTTCCTCTGCACGGCCCTGTTCGATCACCCTCTGCATTCTTCTGAGAACGATCGGATGCGCATATCTTGCAGGTAATGGAAAATCCGGATACCCTTTGATATACTCCTCCATTTGCTTTTGTGCCTGTTCATCCAGGCTCATGATTGCTTTTCGGTTGTTGCGCGCAGTTGGCAGAACACTGAAACCGGCAAAGGTAAAAACAGCTGCAATACCAAACAGAATAAAGTACACTGCAAAATCATTGTGCACAATAAATGAATAAATTCCTGCTGCAACCGCCACAAATCCAAGTGTAGTGATTGCCATTGCCACCCAGCGATAACTTGGGCTTGTACACTGATAGTTCCGCCGTCTGCCGGCTGCCTGGCTCAGTGCTTCACTCAGCTGCGGTTTTCGTTCCAGATAATCAATGGCTCTTTCAAGCTTCTTCACAGCCTTTTCTGACTGAGGAGTCAGTTCTGGTCTGGAGAGCAGTTCAAGTTCCATTTCTGCTTTCTGCTTTTCCATCTTTCTTTCTGCCGCCTCGCTGAGCAGCCGAATCTGCGGCTGTTCAGCTGAGAGCAGATTAAGAAGGTCATCTACCTGATTTTCATATTTAAAATTGCATTGTTTCTCCTGTCCGTCATCATATTCCACAACCAGATAAGGCATGCTCGCAAATACACCTCTGCCTGAAAAGCCGCCTTTACTCATAGCCACGCGCTTAAAGACACGTCTGATTGCCGTAAAAGGAATATAATAGCACCTGTCTATATAAAAACTATTCAGGTAAATTGCTTTTTTTCCGACCCCACAGGGTCCGATCTTACGACAGGATTTTCTGTCTTTCTCAAGTTCCGATGCCGGAAGCCGAGATGTACTAAGTGGATGTGGTTTAAAAATCATGATATCAGACCTCACTTAAAATAGTTTCAGGCAGCTGCATGTTTCTTCGCTGCGCGAAGGAAAATAACAAGAAGTACGATTGCAAAAATAATACCTATCGGATAAGCTACAGCTGTATTATAAACAACTGCGCCTTCTGCCGTTTTGGAATTGATCAGACCGCCAAGACATTCCGGTGCAAGGATGAAATATGTACTGGAAACTGCACTCATAAAGGTGGCCGGAACTGCTGTGATCCAGAAGTTTTTCTTTTCACTTACCAGATACATGGATGCTGCCCAGAGAACGATCATTGCAAGTGTCTGGTTTGTCCAGCTGAAATAACGCCAGATAACTGTATAGTCAATTGCGCCAACTGCATTACCAATACCAAGAACAGCGCCAACACCAAGAACCGGAATACAAAGTTTCAGTCTGTTAGCGTATCTTCCCTGATCAATATGGAACCAGTCAGACAGAGTAAGTCTTGCTGAACGGAAAGCCGTATCACCTGAAGTAATAGGACATACAACAACACCGATCATCGCAAGTGCAATACCAACACCACCCATTGTCTTGGAACATACATCATAGATAGCTGCTGACTGGCCACCGGAAAGAATTTCTGCAAGACCTGTATTCAGTCCGCCTGTAACCTTGTACAGAGCACATCCTGCTGCTGCCCAGATCAGAGCAATGATACCCTCAGCAACCATTGCACCATAAAATACAAAATGACCCTGCTTCTCACTCTTCATACAACGAGCCATCAATGGTGACTGTGTAGAATGGAAACCTGAGATTGCACCACATGCTACGGTGATAAACATAAAGCTCCAGATTGGAGTTCCTGCCGGATGCATACTGTGCATATGACTCCAGATTTCAGGAATCGTGAATTCCGGATTTGTATAGATTCCTATGATAACACCAACTGCCATAATGATCAGGCAGAGACCAAATACCGGGTAAATCTTACCGATGATCTTATCGATGGAAATAAATGTTGCAATAAAATAATACACTAAAATAAGAATAAGCCAGAACAGTGTAGTGGTAAGAACACCTGACAGTCCACCATTCTTACACAGGGTAACGATCAGACCTGCCGGACCTACTGCAAAAACAGTACCAACCATGATCAGGAGCACTACTGAAAATACTCGCATGATGTTCTGCATAACACCGCCGAGGTATTTACCTGTAAATTCTGCTACTGAGCTTCCGGAATTACGTTCGCTGATCATTCCAGAGAAGTAGTCATGAACACCGCCGGCAAAAATTGTACCAAACGTGATCCAGAGAAATACGATTGGTCCCCACAATGCACCCTGCATCGCACCAAAAATAGGTCCCAATCCTGCAATGTTAAGAAGCTGTACAAGGAACAGTTTCCACTGTGGCATCACTACATAATCCACTCCGTCGTTGATGCTTACCGCCGGGGTTTCACGATCATCTGGTCCAAAAGTGTTATCAACGACCTTACCATAGGTAAAGTAACCGATAATCAGAAGTGCCAGACACAAAATAAAACTGATCATTTAAATCCCTCCCTCTACTGCAATTCGCAGTTGTCATATTTTTGTCAAAGTATGGCAGATCAGCTTACCATACACTCTGCTTAGCAATTATTATTATAAAACTTCTCGTTTAAAAAACAATAGTTATTGTTAAATTTGTCTATTATTCTTATAAATATACAGGAATATTGTATACAATTTTATTTGTCTATTCCATAACATCTTTGTTATTTATTTATCATATTTATAAATCAATTTTACTTATTTCCTTCTGGATCAGCAAACCTGCTGCCCTGGCCAACTGTCCGACCTCCTGTATTCTGGTATATTCTTTTCCATAAATTATTTCTGCCTTCAATGCGCCTGCATCCGTTCCCATAAATACAGCAGAAACACAGATACCTTTTCGTTGCAATGCCCGCACTTCAGCCGCTGTATCATTAACAGCTGCCTCATCTCCATAGTCCTTTCCAAATGGAAACTGTTCTGAAGACCGTATACGAAAACTGTCATTTGGTTCCGCATCCGTCAGTAAAATAAGCAGATGACGGTCAGCTGATCCACTATGGGATCTCAGAAGTTCATTCATCTCCCGCATGACAAGTCCGTCACGATTCCAGCCAGTTGCAAAGTATCGAAAAACGTCATCACTTTTTTTCTCCTCAAATGCCTTCAGAATCCGAAGCACTGTATATCCGCGTACACTGCAGAATTCCGAAACTCTGACCGGAATATGACATGCCTGAAGACTTTCTGAAAGAATCACTCCCTGCGCAGCGATCATTTCCTGATACTGTAGTCTTGACGCAGACGCATCCAAAAGAAGATCCACCGTAAACAGTGGCTTTTTCTCTTCATAATTAGCATGAAAGACCCGATCATCCATGACATATTCCGATCTCCACACTCTCGCAGGATCAAGGCGTCCAGATCTGCCAGGCAGTATATCCGGCTGCTGATGAACCATCATACAATTTCTTATCTGTGACGAAAGCTGTGTGATAATACTCTGATACAGTTTTTGATTTTTATAATAATATATTCTGTTTCTTTCCATCTGAAGCTGTGCCTGATTTCTTAGATAACGGTTTTCTGCTGATATTTTCTCTTTTGGAATATATTTTCCATCCGTAAACCATACGTGGCAGCCTGCGTGATTTCCTTTACAGAGTTCTTTCTCGGTCCTTGCCAGTTCCTGTTTTGAATACAGTGACCTTCCAAAGCAGTTTTCTATATATGCATGATCGGTTTCTTCTTTTTTTAAGATCATATGACTGCTGCTTTTATTCTGCATGATTCCATTCTGGCTGCTGTCAGCCTGTGAAGAACGCATTACCACAACCCGGTCTGTCTTTACCAGTTGAGCCGGCATGATTCGAGTCAGCAACCTGGCCGCTGTTCCAGTAAAATGGAGCATTAATGGTTTTCTGATATGCTTTTTCCCATCAAATAAATAAAAAGTTTTGTAAATACTTACCAGTTTCTCTATAATTTCTTCCTGTGACACTTTATTTTCCGGAGTCAGAGCCAAAAGCAATTTTTTCTCAAATGGCGTCATCACTGGAAGTTTTCTGCCTGATACTCTGCTCCACCTGGCAGACTGCAGTGTATATACCAATTGATTTTTGCTCATCCATTCCTGCCGTGACAGCTTATACTCTCCTGCAAAAAAAGCTTCTGCGTAATCCATCCGCACCTCTTCCAGTGCCGGTCTAATCGGAATTTCAAGCTTGTACACGATCTGTTCTATATAAAGCCAGGCCAGATCATCCAGCATCTGCTGCCGGCTATCTCCCTGCCACCGCACAAAAAGTTCTGTAAGTGTCTTTTCGCCAAAATATTTATATGCAAGTCCTATGACCAGATTCATATAAAAATCCGGCCTGTTTTCCTGACTGTGTATTGCCAGAAACATTGGTTCAAAATCATAATGACCAGCAGCACCCCAAATCTGATTGGCGGCCCGTCTCTGTACTTCTGTATAAGATCCGGTCATCCATCAAACACCTCCGAAGCTTTGAGTTTCATAGAAATCCTGGCATTCATCACATCACTGAGCAGAGCCTGCTCATAACTGTCAAATATTTTATTTGTCACGCCAAGATCAAGAGCATCTCTGACTGGAATTCCTTTGTGCATCAGGCTGATTGCATCCAAGAGTCCACGAAGATCCATTGCTTTTGAAGTCAGTTCTCCACTTTCACATTTTTTCTGGATATCCATAAAAAGTAATCCAAACTGCTTATTATATTTAGAAGAAAGATCTGGAAACTGTTCTCTTAAAAGCCTCTGCAGATCTTCCAGTGTAAGTACAGGCATACGGATCACTACAAATCTTGACGCAAGTGCTTCATTCAATTCTCGTGTTCCTGCATAGTTATAGTTCATCGTTGCAATAAAGCGAGTATCGTCTGCCAGAGTTATTCTTTCATATCCGGGAACGTCTATAACCCGCCTGAAATCCAGTGCAGAATGCAAAACTGCAAGTGCTTCATTTCTTGCCATATTGATCTCATCGAATATACCAAAGCCTCCACTGCACGCACAGCTGTATACTGGTCCTGGTCTGAATTCAACCTTCCCGTTTCTGAAAGTATCCGTGCCGATAAGCGAAGACGCATCCATATTGACATGAAATGAGATATCCCAGGCAGGACGGCCGAAAACTGCTGCCAGATTTTCCGCAAGTACATTTTTCCCCGTGGCTTTTTCACCTGAAAGCAATAGATTCTTTCCACACAAAAGTGCTGCCAGGGCTTCCTCCCACACTTTTTTGCCATAATAATAAAAATGAGGTACAGGAATCCTTCCATTCAGCTCCTCCTTCACCGGATGAGCCGCAGAAAACTCCTGTACCTCCTGAATCAGTTTCGGACTGATTCCTTCCTCTTTTAAAAAATCCATTATTTCTTTCATCTTTAACGCCTCACATTCATGTGTAAAAAAAAACTGAAATGTCAATCCACACAAGGCGGTCATGACATTTCAGCTATATTAGTTCAAAAACTCAAATGGATCCTCATCCTTTAAAAAATGCATCAGCATATAGGCACACATAATTGCCACACGTTCTTCTTTGAGGATTCGTTTTACTTCGGTACGGTCAGCGAGTACGATTTCAATTTCCTCACTGTCTTCCTGTGCTGCCTTACTGATCTCTCCGCTGGCATAGCCGTATACAGTTGCACAGGATTCATCTGTCATACCTACTGTTGTAAAGTACGGCTTTTCGAATGCAGAATCCACTTTCAAAGGCTCCAGTTTAAGACCTGTTTCTTCATACATCTCACGGACTGCGCCTTCATGGAAGTCCTCGCCCGGCTCAACCAGACCTGCCGGAAATTCATAAATGTAGTCGCCCAGGGTGTAACGATACTGGCGTACAAGAACAACCTTGTCTTTCTTTTCTCCATAGATACTGTAAATGATCACGCCATCCGGATCATTTCGCCCGGTCTTCAGTTTCAGTGCCGGAACATCCTTGGCTCTGGATGCCACATAATAAGATACCGGAGTGTTATGAACGCTTGTGGCATCCACATGATACAGATTGACAAAACGGTTATCTGTCATTTTTTCTACATTATGAATCTTTCCCATGGGTTTTCCTCTTTTCCGCACAATTCAGTAAACGCGCCTGAATCAGTCTCCCTTAAGGATAACACGAATTCTTTTATAAATAAAGAATACGATTACAGAAATCAGGATATATTTGAATAAATTAAATGGAACGATGATCAGTGCCACAAAACCAAGAAGGCTGTTTACAGAAGGATGTACTGCTGATCCCATTTCAATAAATGCTTCGATCGGCATCCCAAATGCTTTGCCATATGCCGGAAGCAGTACAAATGCATTCATAAGGCAGGCTGCTGCTGTTGTCAGTACTGTACCTGCTGCCATTCCAATAACGGCATGTTTGCGACTCTTGTTATGATGCAGTCTGTAGATGATTCCTGCCGGTACAACAAATGTACATCCAAAGAGGAAGTTTGCAAAATCACCAACACCTGCTGTCATAGTTCCCATTGTTACAAGATGCACCAGAACTTTTACCACTTCGATCAGGATACCTGCGATCGGTCCCATTGCGAAGGCTCCTACCAGTACCGGAATCTCAGAGAAATCCAGCTGATAGAAGGATGGTGCCAGGAATGGGAGCGGGAATTCAAAATTCATTAATATTCCGGCGAGGGCTCCAAGCATTGCGATCTGTGTGATCGTTCTTGTACGACTCCTCTCCATTACGTTTCCACTTTTTAAAACCTGTTCACTCATACTTATCTCTCCTTTTTGAATTGTTCTTTTTTTCTAAAAGAAAATTCTACGCTATGCTGCAGATAAGTTTAGTGGGGAGATTAGTTTCTGCTGCATAAAAAAATCCCGGGAATAATCTTCCCGGGGTACTGAGCACGTATGAATTATTCGTGTTCT
>OGRK01001779.1_pt1 | contig 12433 bp, 27 predicted proteins | sample 1553471 | NCBI WGS metagenome assembly OGRK01 (sample SAMEA2580080, study PRJEB22360) | human gut metagenome | biome: human gut; feature: human-associated habitat; material: faeces | place: Denmark | collected 2008/2010
CCAAATTCCCGAATAGCGTCTTCACAGGAAGAAGAAAACTTTAACCGCCCTGTATTCAGCGCCGTAGCTACATTGCGTATTCCTTCCAACACGTCGTTGTTTGCGTGGTGAACCCGAAACCGTCCATGCCGCTTAATGCAGGTAATAAAAGAAGATGCCGACGGGTCGATAATAATCCGCTCTATGTATTTATCACCTGCAAAGTTTTCCAAATCCGCATAATATTCCTCGTCTGTTTTGGGCAGCGCATTTTTTCTTCCGGAATAGTAGTATTCTTTTTCTCTGTAGGCGATTCCTTCAGGCGTTACCAGCCATAGTCCTGCGGAAAACGGATTATAGGTGCCGTAATCAATGCTGATATAATATTCTCCATTGTCCGGAAAGGAATCTGTGACGTGCTTATCCCTTCGAAACATGGGATAAATAAGCCCCTCGGCCCGTACCCATTCGCCTTTAATATACCGGTCATAAAACACACCAGAATATAGGCTGTAATATCGTTCTAAAACCTCTGGAGAAAGCGAAGGATTGTCCTCCATCAAAAAGTGAAGGTGAAGAGCGTTCTTTTCTTCTGCACATAAAATCCATTCCTGATAAAACCAATGAGAAGGAGCGTCCGGGTTGCAGTTAAACCAGAAACGCGATCCTTCCACAGAGCATCTAGCTAATGCCTGTTCCACAAAAGAACGCGGCATAAGGGCAACCTCGTCGAGGAAAACGCCAGCCAATGTAATGCCCTGTATTAATGCCGCAGAGCCTTCATCTTTGCCGCCAAACACATAAAAGTAATTTGTTTTCCTTCCTCTGGTTACCGTAAGCAAATGGTTTGTGAATGACCAGGACAATTGATATCTGTTTTTTACAAGATACCTTACTGACAACAGCGGAGTAATTACGTTTCTAACTGCGGATTGTACGGTCTTTCCGCAAATCGAAAAATTCCTTTGATTAAATTCGTTCATAGCCCATATGATAAAGGCCAGCGACATCACAGAGGTTTTGCCCGACCGAACCGCGCCGTCACAGATCAAAGCCTGGTAACTAGTTTTTGAAAACGTCAGAATCTGTATTTGTTTATTCGACAAGCCTTCCGCCATCGCTGATCACCTTTTCAATGCTTTTTGTTAACGGGTCATCTTCTATTTCTTGGTCAATTCCATTTGTGTTTCTATCAAACATACCTAGATGCTTACCAATCAGCTCTAGTGCTTTGAGTTTATCGGCCAACCGTATTTCCGTTCCGTTTTGTGTTTCTTTAATTGAAACAACCGCAGCTTTTTGCGATTCTGTAAGCTCATCGGTAGAAACAAAATCAACCCCGCCGCCTGGCACTATTTTTGCGTAATCTGTTGCCCTCGCAAATCCAATAGCCGCTAATTCTTGGATTACCCGATCCTGAGTGATTTCGGTACGCTGTTCACGCGCTTGCTTTCGTTGTTGAATTGCTTTCTGAATTAAAGGTTTTCTAAGGTTTTCAGTTCCAATAGAAAACGCGGTTTTTTCACTGTATCCCGCTCGAATCGCCGCTTGTGTAGCGTTTAAATCTATCAGATATTCATCTACAAATCTTTGCTGTTTCGCAGTTAATTTCGCCATATCACCACCACAATTTCAGGATAAATAGAAAGACCGCAAAGCCGTTAAGCCTGCGGTCCTTAGGAAAGGAGGTTAATGAACCTTGTACACTTTTCTATGATCTTATTATATCCTATGTTTTTGAAAAAAACTTCCCTTCTTTTTCCCATCAGCATTCCATAATTCCGTACATGGTAACAGTAAAATAATAAAGTGCTTCATCTTTTATTCTGTATACTTGAGAAGTTTCAATGTGATATTTTTCCATCAGCCTTTCCACGTGTCCGTCATGGCGGTCTATGTAAAACTCTGTGAGAAAGTCTTTTTGTACCTCAGTTATTCCGTCCAGCCCTTTCTCGATGAGTGCGACAATCCGCCGGGTCGCGGAGTAGGCCAGGGATAAGCGCTTAGTTTTCACAATATTATCAATCCAACGATCTTCAGTTTTACTCCCGCCGCCTTTCACTGGCTCAGAATCAGCAGTACAAGCCTTGATAGATTCCTGTTCTAATCGCAAAGTTAAAATCTGATCTCGAAGATTATTTAAAGATGCTTTACGCTTCATGTAGCATCTAAGATCGTTTTCAGCTTCTTTTTTCCAGTTCAATTTTTCAACCTCCTGACAGTCTTTTTGTCGCACTTCTCCGGCGGGCAGCCTCTAGGCTTACCAGTATCCAGAAGATAATTACAGTATTTAACGAAGCCATGTCCGTGGGTTGCCAGTGCTCTATGATAGACGCACCCTTCACAGCTTTTCCGGTTCATGTGCTTTGGCGTCTTTGCAGTAGAAGTCGTCTGGCTTGTCTGTACACTTCCGATAACCGATTTGGTCAATCCGTTCATCTGGTTTCAAGTGGTAGAACGGGCATTGGTCTGTGTTCCTATGTACGCAGTCCTTGCAAGTGGTGTGCGGTTTGGGCGGGTCTTTGCTTGCCACCAGAACGGAACAAAGCAAGAAGCCTAACGGTGCGCCTAAAAAATAACCTAAAAGTAATAATTGCCAGCCTGCCATGATCATTCCTCCTGTATTTTTGGGGTTCTGATTTTTAAAAGAACCTGAGTTCCACATCTCGGGCAATCGATAGCATCAAAAATATATCCACCTGAGGTTTGTTGTTTAACCATGTAGATATCTTTTTTATCCGGCAGAAACTTCATTCCGCAGACTTCGCACCGTGTGAATTTTTTGTTCATCATGATTTTTTTACCTCCGTCTGTATGTTACGCAGAAGTGTTTCAGCAAATTTGATATCTTCATCACTCATTAAATTCGCCATTTCCTTGATTTCACTAAACTTACTGAGCGTCATTAACCATTTCCCGCAAGGATTAAGGTCCATAAATATTCTTTTTTCAATCCTGGTCATGGCTGTTCTTCCTTCCTCTTACCGTAGTTGCAAAAATCATTTGGAGCGACTATCTTCGGGCCGCAATCACAATAGTTGTGCCATTCAATGCATATCCATTCGACACTTTTCAGCCCTGGCTGATGAATACAATAACCGCACTCTCCACAATAGCACGCACCAGCAGCATGAACAGGGTCGATAGTTGGCATTGATTTGATTTGTTCACAAGCCTTCTCGTTTAAATAAACCGGGGCTAAATCCGCATCAACCAGTCGCATTTTTTTACCTTCTTAACTTCTCGATCATTTCAGACAGTTTCATAACGTCCGGGTGAGATTCAGACTTTCCGGAATTTAATTCGCACCGTCTCAGCCGTTCAAATTTTTCTATCAGGAGTTTAGGATCTCTCTTTTGCCTTTTTAATTCCTCTTCGCTTATGATGATCGGGGGGCGCAGAAAATAATGCTCTTCATTCATTTGATTCCTTCCTTTCACCGTAGCTGCAAAAGTCATCACCATCATGCAGTGTAATTCCGTTTTTGCCATGAAGATAACACCCAAACGGTTTTCTTTCGCTTCTCTCAAAAGAATGTTTACAATCCTTACACCTAACTACGGGGACAGCGTCTGTATTTCGATGAAGTTCCTCCACCGCCTGATCTCTTTCACGCTTTAGGCGGTCAAGCTCTGCGCGAAGCTTTCCTAAAGTGTTTTTGTTTAAAAAGGTAATACTCCTTTTTAGCTCTATATTCTCTGATAACAATGTTTCAATAGCATTGGAGGCATTTATCATAACTTCACAATAGGCGTTTTGACTACATTCTTTATTTTCATATGGGCAGTTTAAACAGCCTAAGTTTAATTGTCTTACTAAATTCTCATACATAACTATTCCTCCTCAGGTGGTTTCTGAATCGAAATACTTTTCCCAGGCGGATATAGGGCAATCCAGTTTATTAATATCAACATCATCATGCCATGCAATTTGTTTTCCCGTCTGTTCATTTGAAAACCGACAAATAGCATTAACCGACACGCCGGATAACGCACGTTCATCAATTAACATTTTAATTTCATTTAAAGACAAATCATCTTCTAAATCACAGACGTATAAAGTCATTTTATAAAATTGTGCCATATCTCATTCCTCCTCAGGTGGTTCTGGAAGTGGCTGCCAGTAGGCAACTTCGCTGATTTCGTAGTATCCATATTCTGAATCAAGATCATAAAAACCACCGTGATGCTCATTGTAAAACTCCCAATCATCAACTGAATTTAAATCAGAGGCATAAGATAACACATCTATACACCAGCCAAGCCCCAAAGATGAAAAACAGCACAAATATTTACCATCTTCCGGCAACCTGTCCTCAACACTGATCCAGTTGTTCGGCTGGGTTAGGGTGGGCAATGTCTGTGCATACTCCAGAACAGATTCCACACCGAATAGGAAATGAGGGTCAGCATTTTTCTCATCGTAATGTTCGCTCCCGCGTCTGAGTGGATATTGCAAGAGTTCATCTAAATCAATCAGTCTCTTCATCTTTCAGCGCCTCCAATCTCTTTATAAGTGTATCCGCAACATTATCCGTTAACGGTTTTCCGCACACTGGGCAAAACTCAGCATTTGTCCAAACTACTTCGTCTCCAACAACAACCGAAAAACCACGGTCGTCTAAAAGAGAGCACTCCCAATTTTCTGGCTTTTTTCCTTCGTTGTTGCACCAAGAACAGCCTTTCCACACTTTCTCAACCTGTTCCCGACTGACGGGGTATAGAGCGGCAATAGCAATATCAAGAGCTTCATGCAATTCGATATCTGACTTCCTGCCTTCAATGGTTGTTATAGGGATAAGCAAATCCCACCATGCACCATTTTCAAGAACTTCAATCGCTTTTTCCTTTGTCATTGCTTAGTCCTCCAAATCCATCTTAGCGCCGCAGTTGGGGCAGTAGTTGGATTTTGTCATAATTCCTCTTGTGCCTACTGTATACTTTCCGCAAGCAGAACACTCAAGCACCGGGACAATATCATTCCATATATTTTCTTTCTGTACTTCTATCCACTTCCCATGCTTCACCTCTTCAACGTCGGCGGCGGGAACCGATTCTATTCCATCGATAATCTCTTGCCAGTCGTCAAATTTTTCACGGTCATAGCCATCTACATATTTTTTGCCATATGTTCCAAGCGGGCATAATTCTTTCTGTTTTTGTATTATTATCCTTAATGCTGAATCCCTTTCTATATAATCAGTCATGGTTTGCCTCCTTATCCTCTGCATCGAAAAGCTGGTCATAAGTTTTTATGATCATTTCTTTTGTCCTCCGTTCCCGTCTGTGACTTCAAATCTAAGCTTCATCTGTGCGGGACATAAGTCCACGCTTGGACGGCGCTTTCCGGTCCATCGAAGCCCTCCAGCCCTGCCTACACATTTCCAGCCGGCAGCCCTCAGGCTTGCCCCGTTCTCACTTTCTAATATGTAAGTGACAAGCTTATGGTAGCCCATAGCCCTGGCAGTTCTCCAGGCCGCCGCATAAAGCATGCTGCAAGCGTTGCGTGTGCCGTCTGTGCAAAGCCGGTTAACCTCCAAGGTCCAGCTGTCGTCAAGATAACGGCTGACGGGCCTTCCTACAATGGCAACGCCCACAATTTTTTCTCCGTCGGTGCAGCCAATAGAAAATTTGTGCCCTGTGACAGGCTTATGGTGTCGGTGATGCTGCTCTACAAAAGCATTGGCCTCCTTTAAGCTTATCGGACATATCTCAAGCAACTAAATCACTCCTTATTTCCCGCCTGTTTGCGGCGGGGTTAATCTCTTTCAAAATCGAGCTTCATTTCATCAACGATCACCCGGTCTAAATGTTCCCAAAAGATTTCGTCTTGATCGTGTTCGGCGGAAAGCCTGCTGATTCCATCGATTACCGCCAGGCATCGCTTCGGACCAAAGCCGAAATTACGGTTCAGCACATAGCACATCAATTTAAAGTACTGGCGCAGAAGCCTTTCCTGATCCGCTTTTACTACCTGACGGGAATAACTTTCAGCGGCTTGTAATTGTTTTTTTGTAAGCTTGGCTGAATTAGGAATCCTGGCCTTCACTTAAATTCCTCCCGTCCAAAATCTCAATGAGTCTCTTGCACACAGGGCAGCCGCTTTCTTTTACAGCCTTGAACTGCCCGCCGAACGCCACACGGATCTGATCGACGTATTGGTGAAGCTTCAGGTCGTCTTTCTCTTTTTTCCTCGCGTCTTCGTACTCTCTCCTGAGGGCTTCTTTTTCCTCAGCGGCTTCGTCCTTGGAAAAAGCGCCGCGCCGGTAAGCATGATACAGCCAGGTAAGCCCGCGGTATGCAACTCGCTCTAAAGGAAGCGCGGAACGGGGAAGAGGCTTCCCGTTTCCGGCGAGAGCGCAAAGCTCGTCAAAGGTCATGGCTGATCTCTTCTATTTCTATCTCTACTCTGGGATTTTTAGGATCAACGGAAAAACTATCCGTAAATCCCACAATATGCCTTTGGCCGTCGCCTTCCAAAATGCCCGCGTGGACGAAGGCGTCCTGTATGAATTTTTTTGCAAAAGCCACGTTATCCAAGTCCCTCCGGCGATCTTTTTCCACCCATAAATACCGCATGACCACCGGCCTTTTAAAATGCGCTTTTCTATGCTGAGAGCGGGCGATCATGCCTATTGCATATTCCGTCTGCTTTTTCATTTTTGCCGCGCTGTGACGATTGCTCCGCTCTGCGGATATGTACTCATTCAGCCCGGGCAGCGTCCCTAAAATCACAAATTTCATTCAGGCTCCCCCTATACCATTCTTTGATTTTTTGAAGGATCTCTGGAAAAGCTGACGCAAAACTTCTTTGACATTTCATAGATTCTGGAACCGGCCGCCTCATCGATCCTGATCAGTCCGTCAATGGTGTGTTCGCTGGAAATTATGGTTTTCAGCCGGTTGTTGTACCGGTAATTCAGAATTTCGAACGCGAGGTTCACGTCTCCGACCGTGGGAGGCTTCGGTTTCCCGGAGAACTCGTCATACTGGGTTTTGAAAAGGTCGTCAATGTAAAGGACCTCGCAATTTTTCAGCAGCCCGGCGGATTTCTGATATTCCGACTCGTTTACGTTCGCTTTCAATTTCACAGATTCGTCCCGCCACAGCATATAGATCACCTGATTTCCCCGGCTCAAAAGCTCCCCGGCGATAGCCGTGCACAGATGGGTTTTTCCGATGCCCGGCTGTCCGCCCGCGAAAAACCAGCTGTCTCCTCCTTCCGCGAGAAATGCTTCCGCTTTTCTTCTCATGGCTTCCTGCCAGGGCTTGAAGCACTGAAAATTATCTAGCCGGTAACGCTCTATCAGCTTCTCAAGCCCGCTCGCTTTCAGCCGCCTGCGGGATTCCCGCGCCTTCAGGCACTCGCACTTCATGGCAACCTCGCAGCCATCTTGAAGAAAGTAAATGACCCCTTTATTGCGGCATTTCCGGCAGTCCTGCCCCTCCAAATCTCCTTCTATTGCGTTCATTCGGTCGATCTTTCGCTGAAGGTATTCCTCAGAAGTAATCTCCGTGCCTTTGTACCTTTCCCACGCTTTTCTCGCCTCCGGGCTGTTCCTTAGAAGCCCCGCTAGAAACTCCATAGCCTTTCCCTCCGTTCTGCTGCGCGCGGGCCAGCCACGCGTGAATAAACCGCTTGATGCCTGCCATTGTTTTTCGCTTTTGCGGGTTCCCTTGCAGCCACCCCAGCATAAGCTTAAGCTCCTGCTGGACATTCACCAAAGGATACAGCTCTTCCCACTGTTTCACGTCAGCTTCAGGGATCGTAAAATCCTTCCCGTTTTTTAATGGCAGCCGTACTAAATACTCCTGGCCGTCTCCCGCGTCCGCGGGTGCGGCCTCATTATATTCTTTACTTTTCTTTCCTTTACTTTCCTTTACTTTACTTTGTGGATTTTCGGGGGAATTAACCGGGTTTCCGGGGGAATTAATTCCGTTTTTTCCCCCGGAAACTGTAAAAAAGGTAAGCTTATTAAGAATACTGGGAGGAACGTCGTTTTTATCTTCCTCATCTAAAAGCCAGTATTCCGCAATCATTTCTATTCCGTCGCGCTTTTCGCATCCGCGAAGGTAGCGGCGCTGGATACCCGCGCTTGTCAGTGCGCCGAACATCTGGTAAACCCCCTGATCAAACAGGGAACGTGCCAGACACCCTTGCAGCACTTCGCTTATGTAAGCAGGACTTTCCTTCAGTTCATCTGCGGCGATCAGGCATTCGTCCTTGTCCCACTTTAGAAAGTATCCATCTCCCTCAAAGGCTCTGCAAAACACATACAGCACGAATACCACACTGGATGCACCAAACTCGGCCCGAAGGAGCTTTACCTTTTTATCCCTCAAAAACCCAACGTCAAGGGGAAAATACTCCAGTCCTTTTTTGGTTGGGCGTGACAGAAGAATCCCTCCCTTACTCCGGAATCTTCTCTTGGATTACTTCGCCGGTTTCCGCGTCGACCTCCACGCCTTCGGCTTCAATGATTTCAGGCGGCACGCTGAACATATCGTCGGACAGCTCGGCTTTGACAGTCTCGTCAGAGGCGGCGGCCCGGACAAAATCAGACTTCATGGGAGCATATTTTAAAGCTTTCTTTAAAACCGTCTTTTTCGCCATTTCCTCGAAAGCGGTTTTCCATGGAGAATAATCGCCGTTGTAGGACTGGCTGTATTTTTTCGCGTGGTCCCTGATATCGTCCACGCTCATAACCTCGAAGCCAAATCCACCGTCTTTCATTTTGAATACAGCATAGAACCATGCCGGGTCTCCCTTGTCGCTTCCTTTGTACGGCACATGCTTCAGCTTCGGATCCAGGCCGAACTCAAACTCAAACTCATCGTTCTCGTAAACCGTGTGGGCCTGAATTGAACTGATTTCTCCGGAACGATAGGCGAGATCGATCAAGCCTTTATAGCCGATCTGGAACTGGCATTCCAGCTGTTTTTTCTTTCCATTGTAAAATGGAATAAGATAAGCCTGGCCCAGAGGAGTGTTAGGCTCAAGCCCCAGCTGAGCCGCCGTCATCATAGCGCCCAAAAAGGAATTAGGCGTGGTTTCTCCCAGCTTTGGATTCGTTGATAAGGCGGAAAGCGTAATCCGGGTAAACCGCTCTGGGGTCATGACTGAAGGAAGGGCTTTTTTGATTTCTCCTTCCATCTTCTTTATGTAATTCTGCATGGTGCTGTCGTGGGGCGCTTTTCTGGCAAGCTCTTGATTCTCCACATTCTTTTGAATAGAAGGCATTAAGATCTCTCCTTAATATCAAATTTTCTAAAATACGTTGTACTGTAATATCTTGATAAATCCACATTTGGATAATCTCTGGAAAATGCTTTGGGGTCAAAGCTGCGTTTCGACTGAAATTTCCATGTAACGGAATAGCTGCCGGCTTGTCCAAGCTCATGAGCCGCGAGATCCTGTTGGAGCATTTGTTTCCTTTGCTCGTTTTCCCGCTCGTACCGCTTGATAATTTCCTTGGTTTCCAGGTATTCTTTGATAAGCTTCTCCCTGCCGAACAGGTCAACCTGGTTTTCAGAATCAACATTTCCAAATATAGCCGAAATAGCCTTGGAAGTAGGCTTCAGTCCGTCAACAGGCGGTGGAACGTCCGGAGTTACATAGGTTTCCCAAAACTCTTTTTCGGCCTTCATCAGGGCTTCAATTTCATCTTCGTCCCGTTCGATTACAAACCAATAGAAACCCTGATTCAGCACCAGTACGGCAAGATACCAGCGCTCCCAGCCCGTGACAGCCATGTAGTGGACGCACTGAGCGTAATAGTTTTCGGGAAATTCCCCGTTCTTAAATTTCTTCAGGTTCATGATGCTGGTGGTTTTACATTCCAAGCCTGCTTTTTCTCCGATAACCGCACGGTCAATGTTGGCGTGGGCGAAAGGATACTGGGGATTCCTGATAATATCGTTATGCCTTCTGACCTTCTTTCCAGTTGCCTCCGTAAACCTTTCCGCGACATACTGTTCCAAATCCCGGCCTTGGCGCATAGCTTCGCTGTCCTCTTTTTCCGGCAGCCTGCCGGTCTTGTCCGCCCATACCATGTAGGGAGTGGAATAGCTGTTCATGCCGACCAGGGCGGCGGCGTCGGAGCCCCCAATGCCTTTCCGGCGCTCCTCAAGCCATTTCTCCCGGTCCATTACAGCCATTCTGTTTTTTCTCCTTCCTCTTGATACACAGGGCACCAGTCCGAGAAATACCATTCCACTAGCATTGCGGCAAATTCCTGATCAAGCGGCTTGTCACGAACACGGGTGATTCCACACCGCTCCATGGCGTATTCAAGCGCTTCGGTTTTAGGAACCCGATTTCTTTCCCGATCAAAACTTTCATAATACATTACATCGTCCATTTGACAAACCTCCTGTTTTGGTTTAAAATATATGCAGTTGTTTTCGTGTGCTGCTTTTGGAATGTCCGTTCCTGAGCAGCTCTATTTTTAAGACTGGAGTTGGTTTTATGCAGATATCAAAAGAAATCACACACATTGAGTTTGTTGAATCAATTGCCAAAGCAAATGAAATGTTACAAAATGGATATGTCCTTATTGATACGGTGAAACAACGTGATAATGATATTGATGGGTACGTAGAATCCATTGGATTTGTTTTAGGCTGCTAATTGATTTTCCCTAAAATAAACTCTATATTCCGCTTTTTGATTACCACGTCGACTAATATCCAATTTCCAGTTCTTAGTAAAAAATTGACTTTTCCCAATTCAGTTGTCATTTTTATTTCTTTTAAGTTCTTCAATATGTATTCAATCCTTTCAACCGCTCTTCGTGATGCCAGTCGCGAGAGCGGCTTTTCTTTTGCCCATTCAAAGCCTTTTTAATGTCTTTCGCCTCAGTATATGGGCCGTAGTGGTTAACACAATCTGAAAAACGGCAGTGAAAGCAGTCTTTGTCACAGATGGATTGTTTCATTTCCATAACTCACCTCTTTTATGTACTGGCTCCTTTTCTTCTTTAAAGCGTTCCTCAGCTTCCGGTTCCGGTACCGCTCGCCGATATATGCCGCTGTGAATACGGCGCTCCATACCGCCAGAACGATAAACGCTACCGTCATTTCTGGGCTCATGTGCTTGTCCTCCTTTCAGAATTAAATAAGCAGATTGATGGTCCAGCTGACTAAAAAAGAGACAGCGAAAACTAAAACCAGTAACACAATATCTTTCTTATTTACTGTCAAACTGGCTTGTCCTCCTTTCAATTTCCTGTAAAAATTTATCTCTGGGTATAAACCATTCTCTTTCAATTTTGAATCCCGGTATGATTCCTTCAGACAACCAGCGTTTAATTGTAGCTTCCGATTTGCGTAAATAAACAGATACATCGTTTACTGTTAAATTTGGATACATCGGTAAATCCATTTTCCCAGATGTCCATTTTGGCGCATAACATAAAGTTTTCCGCATATTGATTTTCTCCTTTCCGCCGCCTGAGTGCGGCTATTTTATTTTGGTTTGATTGCCTGTCCTCCCAATGAGTGGTAAAATGTCAATAGGGAGGAGGTGAGTAAAGCATGTTTGAATTTTTTACAATATCAGATTGGATTCAGTTTATAGGGGTTATGGTGTCGTTTGCAGTTGGCATAGCTTCAATTATCATTGCAGTTATTACATTAAGACAAAATTCAAAAATGATTGCTGAGAGTACAAGGCCATATATAGTAGTACAATTTGAAAGGGCATATACTTCAACTTTACGCTGCTATTTTGTTGTGAAAAATTATGGCCAAACGGGTGCTAAAATTACAGATTTTAAATGTGTTACAGAAATCTCTGCAAAGTTTGCAGACCGAGAAATCAATGATCAAATAAAAGCTGTTAAAAATACCTTTTTGGCTCCGGGCCAAAAACTAAATTTAATTTTTAATGAAACGCCAAATGCTAAAGATGTAACTTTTTTGATTAAGTATGAAGCGAATAGAAAAGCATATAGTGATACGATTTTGCTACACATACCCGATAAAATTCCAATAGTACGTGGTTATAGTACTCAGGGTAACGAACGTAACTATTTGGGGGATATTTCTAACAGCATTCAAGAAATTGTTGAACGTACATTTTAAATCTTTGCTGTTTGGTAAATTTCCTTTTTGCACTCTTCCAATAGAAACTCCGCAGTTGTAACATTCAGCCCTTTAAGGGATTCCATGATTTTAGAAATTATGGAGTTCCCTTTTTCTTTTTCCAAAACCGTGTTCTTTAATTGATAATTGCAGTCTAACATTTCCTCACCCCACTTCCTTTTCGTTTGTAGTGGCCTGTCCAGCAAGTTTTTGCTATAATGTGCTTGAGGTGGTTAAAATGATTGAATGGTTTCAAAATCGTGATAATATAACATTTGTTATCGCAGTTGCTGGATTTATAATGTCACTTGCAACTTGGATTTTTAACTTGTGGAACCGCCGTGTTCATCTTGAAATAATTGCTGATGAAA
>OGRK01001781.1_pt1 | contig 12409 bp, 10 predicted proteins | sample 1553471 | NCBI WGS metagenome assembly OGRK01 (sample SAMEA2580080, study PRJEB22360) | human gut metagenome | biome: human gut; feature: human-associated habitat; material: faeces | place: Denmark | collected 2008/2010
TGCCTGTACATAACCTTATAAAGAACAATACAAGGTACAGAGGAGCATATGCGGGATCGCTGAAAAAGCAGAGACGATTTACGGTCTGCACTGCAGGCAGGGATTCTGACATAGGTGCTCTACAGGGAAGGAGAACCACATTATGGCAGATAAAATTATTGAAAACAATCAGGTATCTATGATGGGCAAAATTGCAGCAGGCTTTACATTCAGTCATCAGGTCTTTGGAGAAGGCTTCTATATGACTGAGCTGCTGGTCAAAAGGCTCAGTGATTCGGAAGACAGGATTCCGGTGATGGTTTCTGAACGGCTGGTGGATGTAACGCAGGATTATATCGGAGAATATGTGGAAATCCATGGACAGTTCCGCTCATATAACCGCCATGAGGAGAAGCACAACCGTCTCGTGCTTTCAGTATTCAGCAGAGAACTGAAGTTTGTGGAAGAAGAGGATGAAACAGTTCCGGTAAATCAGATTTTTCTGGACGGATATATCTGTAAGCCTCCGGTGTACCGTAAAACTCCTCTTGGAAGAGAAATTGCGGATGTGCTGCTGGCAGTAAATCGTCCGTATGGAAAATCAGATTACATACCATGCATCTGCTGGGGCAGAAATGCCCGCTATGCATCTGCGTTTGAAGTTGGCGGTCATGTTCTGATCTGGGGACGTATCCAAAGCAGAGAATATATGAAACGGATCGGGGAAAATGAAACAGAGAAGAGAGTTGCGTATGAAGTATCTGTAAGCAAGCTGGAATATATGGAATAATTCCATTGCCGCAGGCAATTTGGAATGAATTTTGGCGAAGCGTGTTGCTGAGAACGGAGGGAACAGTAACACGGAGTGAACAGTAACGATTACTGTAAACAGTAACACTTGCAATTCTTCATAAACTGCGGTAATATAAGCGTATTCAGATAACTATGGCAGCCTGCTGTTCCACGAAGCATTCCGGCGTGAATATGCCGGAAGCTCATCGCAGAAGTCGAAAACAGACTGCTGTTTATCATGTCTGTAATGACACAGAGAAGAAGGTACAATTTCAATAACGATAAGAGGAATTGTTTGTTATGGAAAAAGAATTTACAGAGGTTTACTGTGGCGGGGGAAAGGGAAAGACAACTCTGGCGATCGGTCAGTGTCTGAGAGCTTCCGCACAGGGTAAAAGCGTCATTATTATTCAGTTTCTGAAAGGAAGAGAGCGCAGGGAACTGGATTTTCTGGAGGAACTGGATAATCTGGATATTAAGATATTCCGTTTTGAGAAGCATGATGAAGGATATGAGGAGCTGAATGAGCAGGAGAAGGCAGAGGAGAAAACCAATATTCTCAATGCTTTGAATTTTGCGCGCAAAGTGATCGCAACGCAGGAATGCGATTTTCTGCTCCTGGATGAGATTCTTGCACTTCCGGATTATGGGATCACTACTGCAGAGGCAATCGGTGATATCCTGAAGATGAAGGACGAGAGTATGCATATTTTGCTTACGGGACGGACGTTACCGGACAGCCTGCGTAAATATGCAGACAGCATAACTACACTGACAACAGAGATTGTATAAGGTGTATAAAACCTGATTATTGTTTATGAATGGACAGTAATCTGTATGGAAATTACAGAAGAATAAAGGAGGAAGGCAAATGGCAATTTTTAAAGGTGCAGGTGTTGCAATCGTAACCCCTATGTATGAAGATGGCAAGGTTAATTATGATAAACTGGAGGAACTTCTGGAGTATCAGATTGCAAACAGTACAGATGCGATCATTATCTGCGGAACAACAGGAGAATCATCAACGATGACGCATGGAGAGCATCTTAAGACAATTAAGTTTGCAATCGACAAGGTAAACAAACGTGTTCCGGTTATCGCAGGTACAGGTTCCAACTGTACGGAAACTGCAATTATGATGTCAAAGGAGGCTGCTTCTTACGGTGCAGATGCACTTCTTATAGTGACTCCATATTATAACAAGGCGACTCAGAAAGGACTGATCGCTCATTATACAGCTATTGCAGAGGCAGTTCCGGAAACACCGATCATTATGTACAATGTTCCGAGCCGTACAGGATGTAACATTCAGCCTGCAACAGCAGTAGCTCTTGCAAAGAACGTAAAGAACATCGTTGGTATCAAGGCTGCAAGCGGAGATCTGTCACAGATTGCAACCATGATGTCCATGGCTGATGGCTGCATTGAACTCTACTCCGGAAATGATGATCAGGTACTTCCGATCCTTTCACTTGGCGGACTTGGAGTAATTTCCGTACTTTCTAATGTAGCTCCTAAGGAAACACATGATATGGTTATGAAATTCCTTGAAGGAGATACAAAGGGTGCAGCAGAAATCCAGTTAAAGGCAATCCCGTTAATTCATGCACTGTTCAGTGAAGTAAACCCGATTCCGGTGAAAGCAGCTCTGAATCTGATGGGTAAAGAAGTGGGACCACTTCGTATGCCATTATCCGAGATGGAAGATGCAAACAAGGCAAAACTTGCTGAAGAACTGAAGAATTTCGGAATTAAACTTGCATAAATATAACCGCAGGATTGTTCGGAAAATCAACTTGCCGATATACTGGAATTGAGAGGAATAGACAAATGGTAAAGATTATTATGCATGGCTGTAACGGTCACATGGGTCAGGTAATCTCCGGACTTGTGGAGAAGGATCCGGATGCTGAGATCGTAGCAGGTATCGATGTGGCAGATCAGGGAAAGAACAGCTACCCTGTATATACAAATATGGAAGAATGTCAGGTAGAGGCAGATGCCCTTATCGACTTCTCTTCTGCAAAAGCAACAGATGCACTTCTTGCTTACTGTGAGAAACGCAAACTCCCGATTGTATTATGTACAACTGGTTTAAGCGAGGAGCAGCTCGCAAAGGTGGAAGAGACATCTAAGAATGTCGCAGTTCTGAAATCTGCAAATATGTCTCTTGGAATCAATACTCTGATGAAACTGCTTCAGGATGCGGCAAAGGTTCTGGCAACAGCAGGATTTGACATGGAGATTGTTGAGAAGCATCACAGACTGAAACTGGATGCACCAAGCGGCACAGCACTTGCACTGGCTGACAGTATTAATGAGGCAATGGATAACCAGTATCATTATATCTATGACCGCAGCCAGAGACGTGAGATGCGAGATGATAAGGAAATCGGTATCTCAGCAGTCCGCGGTGGAACAATCGTAGGAGAACACGAAGTGATCTTCGCAGGTCCGGATGAAGTGATTGAATTTAAGCATACTGCATATTCCAAAGCTGTATTTGGAAAGGGTGCTGTTGAAGCTGCGAAATTCCTTGCAGGCAAACCGGCAGGAAGATATGATATGAGCGATGTTATCAGTGCAAAATAATCAGGAATGCAGTAAAAATTGATAACTGGTAATTTTCAGTATCTTCATAGCAGTGAAATAAAATATATAAAAGGAAAGTGTATCTGATGTTTCAGAACACTTTCCTTTTTTGTAATATTGGCCTGTATGCTGCTATAATAATTCTGATCAATGATTATATGCGTAAGTCAGCAATGTTCTGGAATCCTGCCAGCGGGCAGAAGATGAATCTGCACCCAGGACAACGGAAATATAGGTGTTTCCCCTTGCGGAATAAGAAAGTCCGACAAAACAATAGCCTGCTTTGTTGGTATAGCCTGTTTTCATACCCTGAACTCCCGGAACATTGCCGAGCAGGGCGTTGGTGGTGCCGATAGAATAGCTTCTGCCGGTGTTGAGATTAGAGAAAGAATAATAGCCGGTGCTCACCAGTTTGCGGAACATAGGCTTTTTGATCGCATACTGGGCAATTTTTGCCAGGTCAGAAGCTGTTGTGTAATGGTTATACCCTGCATCCAGACCATTTGGGGTTGCGGACTGTGTATTCGTACATCCGATCTCTGCTGCTTTTTTATTCATTAATTTAACAAACTTTGCAGTGGAACCGCTGACGTGTTCGGCAATGGCAACTGCGGTGTCGTTGTGGGAGGGAAGCATCAGGGAATAAAGCAGATCTTTCAGCTGACTGATCTTATTAGGAGAAGTCAGGTTGCTGATATTATCCATAAGGAACTCGCTCAGACGTTGTAAAACCAAAGTGTCCGGGAGAGTATATTTCTGTACCAAATCCCTTGTAACAATCGTTTCGTAGACCTCTTTGATATAGTTTGTTCTGTCTTTTTCGGTTCTATAAGCATAGGAACCTGCTAAACCGCCCTTGATAGCGTACTCATCAAAGAGCTTATCTTTGTCACTAATATCATCATAATACTGGCAATATTCCTGGAAGCTGAAAGGAAACACATGAATTTCAATATAGCGTCCGGTAAACAGAGTTGCCAGATCTGCACTCAACAGGAAAGCATTAGAGCCTGTTACATAGATGTCGTATTTTCCCTTAGAGTACAGGCTATTGATTGCCAACTCAAACTTGGGACACATCTGAACCTCGTCTACAAACAGGTAGTTCGTTTTTCCTTCCTGATAATGTTCTTCCACATAGGCGTGTAAGGCATGGTATTCCTTGATTTCTTCATACGCCAAATCCATGAAGTCGATGAAGATAATATTGATGTTTTCAAAATTGCTTTTCAGATACGCAATATACGCCTGCATCAATTTGGACTTACCAGATCGACGAATGCCCGTGATGATCTTGATGTCAGGAGTACCATTCAGTTCAATGATTCTATCGAGATATTTTGCTCTCGTGATTGTTTTCATATAGTCACCCGCTTTCAAAAATTGAAGTTTTTTCATTTCTCGAAACCGCTTCGCTGTACTTATTATACTGTCTGCTAATAGTATATGCAAGATGTCACTTTCAAAAACGCAAATTTTTTTATTTTTTGAAAGCGGAAACTATGTAAAGGCAACCCGAAGGCTGCCCCAGGCATCAAGCCTATCCTGTTTACACAGGTTCATTATCATCTTCATCGACGGAGCTATCTTCATCGTCGTCCTCAAACTCCGGATCGTACCCATAGTCCTCGTCATCGTCCACATAATCAGCATCTGGGTCAGGCTTTGCCGCTTCCTGTGCCTTCTTCTTTTCCTGGACTTTCTTAAATACGAAGAATCCACCACCACAGGCAAGCACAATCAGAGTAAGAATCGCCGGGAGCATATTTGTGGATTTCGGCTTTTCCTCCGGTGTCGGTTCTGTAATTTCAGGAACTGTTTCAACTACTTCCGGCTTTGTTTCCTCAACCGGCTTGGTGAACTCTGCAACTTCTTCCTCGTCCATCAGCTTGAGCAGGTCGGCTTCATCCACCTGATTCAGAAAATGCACGGTTTCCTCGCCCTTATCATCACGGTCAATGATGATATAGAAGTAGTTTCCGTTTTTGGTTACAGCGGTAATGAACTGCTTTCCGCTTTTCGTAGGCGAGCCAGCGTCATCAACCAAAGTCAGATTGCCGTCGGGAGTAAGCGGTAGCATCGGCTCCTCCGGCTCTGTTTCGGGAACTTTTTCTTCGACCGCAGGTTCTTCAGTCGCTACGCTTTCATCTACATAGGCAAATGCCGTTGTAGAAAACACGCCAAAACACATTGCACACGCCAGCAATGCGGCTCCAATTTTCTTAAATCTCATTCTGCGTTTCCTCCTCATTCATAGTATTGATCGTATCAGGCTTCGGAGCCATATCCGCAGCAAACATACGGAGCAGCTCGGAAAGCTGTTCGGGATTCAGGTTCGCAGCATGAACCATCTCATGGATTTCGGAATTTTCCTCCTCACGGTATCTGCGTTCCAGGTCTTTCACCTTAGCATCCCATTCTGCCCGTTTCTTACGGGCTTTTTCAAGGTCTGCACCTATTCTGTCTAACTTGGCACTCAATCGCCATCCCTCCTTTAGTTTCTGATTCTGCCGAAGCAGTAAAAATGCTGTTGCCAGTAATTCGATTCGATAGAAGCGTAGGAAATGGGGTTTCCGCAGTGGATCATCATACCATTGCCAACATAGATACCAACGTGTGATGCACCGGAGGTATCATAAGTGCCTTGGAAGAAAATCAAATCTCCCGGTTTGGCAGAGCTTTTCGGGATAATGTCGCATACGCCCATCAAACCGTTTGCGGTCAAACGACCAACACTCCAACCGTTTCCGCAGTGATTGATTACATAGGAAACAAATCCGGAGCAGTCAAAGGAGGTAGACGGGCTGCTGCCGCCCCACACATACGGGTATCCCAGATATTTTTCAGCTTCCCGAATCATATTGGCAAATCTTGTGTCTGTCAGCGCTTCGCCCGGAATATCATAATCGGTGTACTCGCCGCCAGGGGTGGCGTAAATGTCATTTCCGAAAATATCCGGTCTGTTGCCCCTTGTCTGAAGCAAAATTCTATATCGCTCCATATCATCTTCCGACAAGCCGGAATTTGAAATCACACTGTTCAAGCCCTTATTTCTGAGCTTCACATTCAGAATATAATATTCGTAATCTTCTTCCTCTGTTGTTGTCTCTCCCGTTTCGGGATCAGTAGAAGATGTTGTTCGTGTACGAATCTCTACTACTTCCGTCAGGGTCAGCTCATATTGTTGCTCAAATAGCCATTGCAGGGTAGCCTGCACCTCATCTCTGGTGTAATCCTCAAACTTCACCGTCAAATACGCCGCCAGCTCATAAGGATTGTGGTTGATTTCATCAAGGTCATACCGGTACTCGTCATATCCGCTATGAGTACGCTCGATATTATTGATTTTATTGCGGAGCGCAGCTTCCAAAGCCTTGTAATCATTGTCCGCACCAATAATATCTTCCTCTTTTGCAGTAAAAGAAGTTCCCAGAATGATCTGTGTGCCGCCTTGGAACATAGCCGAACAAGACGAGAACATCCCTGAGAGTATCATAAAAAGCAGTCCGGCAATCAAAACAAACAGAATCGTTTTAGAGTGTGTGGTGCAGAACTCCGTTACTCTTTCTGTGATGTTCTTGGCTCCCTGAGCTGCTTTGCCCGTTGCCTTGCCTGCACCCTTAGATGCAGAAGCCGTTGTCGAAGCGGTATTCTTACCGGCTTTGGCGGCAGCATATTCTTTCTTGATTGCCCTTTTCTGTTGCCAACGGGAAAAGGGATTGGAACCGGCATCGGGGTTGTCCTTTTTGAACTTCTCATACAGGGCATTTACATTTGCTTTATCTGACTTCTCAACCAGCTTTTCCGCCTTGTCGTAGGCTTTCAGCTTGTGACTGTAAACGGCATGATCGACGGTATAGACAGTGGATTCAACAGCCTTGGTCGTTTCCTGCACAGCCTGAACGCCGATATTATCATCCTCATATTCTGACACCGCCCGATGTGCTTTGGATGTGAGCGTGACTGCGGCACCACGGCTTGCCATGTGCTTTGCCACAGATGGGCGCTCGATTTCCGTAAACTCCGCTTTTTCAAAACGGAGCTTTGCTTTACGGGAACCGGCTGCATCTGTTTCCAGCTTTAGCTTCGGCTTTGCCTTTTTAGAAGCCAATTTGTCTGCCGCTTTTTCAGCCCTATCAACCGCCTTATCTGCACGGTCGGCAGCTTTCTTCACATGAGAATCTGCAAGGTCATCTTCGGTAAAACGGAGTCGTGTAGGTCTTTTCGCCATACATTACGCCTCCTTTTCCTGTGCCACCTCGTTTAACTTCGTGGTCATAATGCGATACAGTTCCAGATCTGTCGGGAATCGGTCAATGAACGGCAGAATCACATTGCCATAGAACAGAAGTCCTTCGCCCTCACCGGAGTTGGTTACATAGGACAGCTGATGCGGCGAAATGTTCAACCGCTGTGCCAGAATACTTCGGTCATCGCTTGCCTGATTCAGCATATAGATGAAATCAGAGTTTTCGAGGATGTTGGCAATCTCCGGGGAACGAAGCAGGTCTTTGACATTCTGAGTAATACCGGTCGGCAAGCCGCCCCATTTACGGAATCGCTTCCAGATTTCTACGGAATAGGTTGCCGTCTGTTCTTCCTTCAGAAGCAGATGGAACTCGTCAATATAATATCTGGTCGATTTACCGGCAGAACGGTTGGCAGTTACACGCCCCCAGACCTGATCCTGAACGATCAGCATACCGATTTTTTTCAGCTGATTGCCCAGCTCCTTAATGTCGAAGCACACCAGACGATTCTGAATATCCACATTGGTTCTGTTGTTAAACAGTTTCAGAGAACCCTTAACATAGATTTCCAAGGCGGTCGCTACATGGTGGGCTTCCTTTTCGTCCTGTTTCAGAAGGGCATCATACAAATCCTCAAGGATCGGCATATTCTCAGGGGCAGGATTGTCGAAATATCTCTGGTAAATCTGATGCACACAACGGTCGATAACCGTCTTTTCGATAGGCTGCAAGCCATCCTTACTGCCCATAATCAACTCACAGAGGGACAGGATAAAATCAGCTTTCAGTGCTACCGGGTTGTCATCCTCAGAGTAGTTCAGGTTGATGTCCATAGGGTTGATATAGTTGGTACTGGAGGAGCTGATTTTTACCACCTGACCATTGAACTTGTGAACCAGAGCCGCATATTCCGCTTCGGGGTCGCAGATGATAATATCGTCATCCGTAACCAGGAACGCATTGGTGATTTCACGCTTTGCGGAAAAGGATTTACCGGAACCGGGAGTACCCAGAATCAGTCCGTTGGGGTTCTTGAGCTTCTTTCTGTCCACCATGATAAGGTTGTTCGACAGAGCATTCAGCCCGTAATAGAGCGTTTCTCCACCATTCTGGAACAGCTCCTGCGTGGTGAAAGGCACAAAAATAGCCGTGGAACTGGTAGTCAGGCCACGACGAATCTCAATCAGGTTTTGTGCCAAAGGCAGGCTGCTCATCAGTCCGGATTCCTGCTGAAAATCCAAACGACGCAGATTGCAGTTATGCTTCTGGGCGATGCTCTGTGCCTGGAACACATTGTTCTCCAGTTCCTGCTCGGTGCGCCCGGTGTTCAGCACCAGAAATGTCACCATGAACATTCGCTCATTCTGGCTCTGCAATTCTTTCAGAAGTGACTTCGCATCTTTACCATAGGTAGCAAGGTCAGATGGGATAATGTCCATGTCATAGCCAGAACGCACAGCCTTTTTCTGTTCCTCGATTTTGGAACGGTCAAGCTCGGTGATGATTCTCTTGATGGTCTTAATCGCCGCAGTCTGGTCAACCGACTGGATGTGCATGGTCACGATCTGCGTGGATTCCATATCCAGAAAATCCGCCAGCATACGATCAGACAGGTCTGATGCCGTAATTGCCAGATAAGACATCGAACCGAAGATACTGCCCATCTGGAAGGTGCGGTTGGTCTTAAAGGCAAACGCCGTCGGAGCAATGAAGTCCTTTACGGACAGCCCGGATTCCACAAGATACTTCCAATCGAAGAAGAACTTATCATTATCACCCATGTGGAACATAGAGTGCATCAGATGCAGCCGCTCTTTGCCGTTCATGGTAGTGGCAATGACACCCAAACGCCGAAAGTTATTGAGCAGATCGTTTTCGATATGGTTGAGTCTCGGCTTTGCCTGCCGCATGGATTCGGCTTCAATGCCGAATGTCAGGTACTTGGTTTTGGTCAAGCCGTTGTTGCCCTGCGCCAACTGCTTTTTCAGCATCTGGCTATACTCGGCACGGACGGGATTGAAGCTGTCCTTCTTGAACGGGATACGGATACTCTTTTCAAAGCTTTCAGCATCGGTACTCAGGTTCATAAAGGAAAGCTCAAAGTGAATGGAGCTGTCAAAGAAATTCAGGAAACTGCACCACTCATCGAAGATGGCAGTCTTATCTTCCTGCTGTGCCAGCTGATAGTTGATGTCCTGAAACTGAATGGTCTTGGTGTAATAACTGTCAGTGACACGGCAGATGCCATCCGGGAACATTCTCTGAAAGGGAATGGACTGCTGTGCAGTCTGCGGAATACCGTTGTCCTTCTTTGCCCGTTCCACAACAGCTTTAATTTCTCGCTGCTGCTTCCGATTCAGATTTGCAGGCATTTTGATGTTTCTTGCCTGTGGCTTCTTTTTGAAAAACAATTCGTTCAACCTCCTTTTCCAGTTTGTACTGACGCATCAAAGCGTCATAATAGTTGTCCGTCTGATAAGGGCGAACCTTGGGACGAACGAATTTGGTCTGAATGAAGTGTTCTACAACCACTTCCAACGGCTGACTATCCTTTTCATACATTGCCAGAAAGAACAACGGTAACATGACGATCATCATGGACAGTGCTGCAAGGCTCACATTTCCGGTTGCTTTGACCAGAAAGAAAATCGGCACTCCGATGAGCGCCGCCGCACCAAAGCAAAGTAACTGCCGTTTCGTCAGATTGAAGAACACTTTTGTTTTTACCCTCGTCAGGTCACGAGGTACGGGAATATACGCTGCCAAACAATTTCCTCCTTCCCTTAGTGAGCGCTGAATACACCCTTCGCAAGCGAACCAGTCTTAAACAGGGTGAAGCACAAAAGGACGGTGTAGCCCATAACACCCCAGATAGAACCGATGATGTCATCACTGAATGCGATAGACTGAATCAGCACCGCATAAATGCCCACGCAGATCATAATCAGGAATCCCTGGAATCCGATTGCAAACAGCGAACGCAGATAATTCTGTCCGATATTGCTCTGTTCTCTGTTTCCAAAAGTGGAAAGCGGAATCGGGGCAAGGCTGACCATCAGATAAATTTCAATCATTCGACCGTAGACGATCACAAAGATGATGATTGCCAAAGCGGACATCGTGACCTGCACGATAAAGGATTGCAGGAACAAGCCGAGCAAAGGACCCAAATCCATTGCCATCAGCGTTTCTTCCATTGTTTCCAATGCCGAAGCATCTATGGCAGTATTTCCGGATATGATACCGGCGCTTGCGTTTATAACGTGCTGTGTCACATCAAACACAGCCATCGTGATATTGAATGTGTTTGTGATTAACATGACCGCAACAAAAGTCTTGAACACCCATTTGAAGAAGATCCAGGTTTCAAAATTTGCCAGATTGTTGTGGTCAATAATCATCTGAATTAGCTCATAACAGGCAATGAAGGTCAGAATCAAGCCTGCGATTGGGATAATCACTGACTCGGAGATGTTTCGTACCATGGCAAAGACACCCGGCGAAAAATTCGCCGGGGTCATGCCAACGGAGGTTGCTATCTCGCCAACCTGGTTGTTGACGGACTCAAACATCCCCGACAGATTTCCCATAATAGCTGAAACGAGCATTTCTTTCAGCCAGTCTGTGATCTGTTGGAGTATGCTGTCCAAAGGCGATTACCTCCTTGTTTTGTGATTAACCGAACAGTCCGGAGAGCAGAGGTACAAGGGTGGTGCCGATGAGGGCAACACCGCCGCCAGCCATGAGCTGTTTTATCCCCAATTAGGTGTAAAACTCTGCTCGATGGCGGGCGGCGGCGTACAAAAAATCTATATGGTGTTTTTAAGAGAACCGTCCCGGCGGGACAGGTCAGGCAGTGACCTGTTCCACCTCCGGGATGGGTTTGAGATTAAAATGAATTTCGATAGAAATGTGTCTTGTTTTATCTTCGTCAATGCGCTCATGCACGACGATTTCTTTGATTAAGCGGTTGAGGGTGGCTGCGTCCAGCTCTGTGATGTTGGCGTATTCCTGAATGGCTTCCACCCATTGTTTTGCGTCATTGGCAAGCTGGACTTCATCGGACAGCCGCTTTCTGCCCTCGGACACTTTTGTTTTAAGCTCCGTCTGCTCGGTCTGTGTCTTTTCCAGCATGGTGTTGAAATTCTGCTCACTGATACGCCCTGCAATCATATCCTCATAAAGCCGCATGACCATTTTGTCCAGAACCTCAATCCGTTCCTCGTCCCTTGTAAGGGAGCGTTCCATTGCTTCCCGCTGTTCCCGCTGCTCGGCTTCACAGGTATTGGTCAGGCGGTCAGCAACCGCTTCCCCGTCCATCAGGGCAGCTCTGGCACATTCCCGGATTTTCCGCAGCACATGGCTGTAAAGGGTGTCATAGTCAATCCGGTGCTGGGTGCAGTGGTTCTTTCCAAAGGCATTGTAGGTCTTGCAGGAATAAATCCGCTGGGGATGTTTTGCGTTTGTGTAGCGTATCGTCAGCGACTTCCCACACTCGCCGCATTTTATCAGTCCGGCAAACAGGCTGATTTCATTGGTCTGCCCCGGACGCTGGCGGGATTTCAGCTTGTTCTGCACAATGTCAAAGCTCATGCGGTCAATCAGCGGTTCATGCTGTCCCTCCACCACAATCCAGTCCTCCGGCTTCTTTTCCCCAATCGTGCCGATTTTGAAACGGTAGTCTTTTTTCTGGGAAGCAATCGCCCCGGTGTAGACGGGATTCATCAAAAGGTCTTTGATAACGGAGAAGTCCCACATATACCGCCCGTTTTCCGGGTCTTTCTTTTCCCATTTGG
>OGRK01001782.1_pt1 | contig 12407 bp, 13 predicted proteins | sample 1553471 | NCBI WGS metagenome assembly OGRK01 (sample SAMEA2580080, study PRJEB22360) | human gut metagenome | biome: human gut; feature: human-associated habitat; material: faeces | place: Denmark | collected 2008/2010
CCCGGATGGCAGAAAGCATCACCCGGCGGACGCTGGTGGGCTATCAGGATTGGACGGTCAACACCACTTATATTCCGCACCTGCTGGAACGGATGGAAAACGACCCGCAGCGTCTGGCAAAGAAGCTGCAGCGAACCGATACATGGGGAAAGGAGGGACAGCCCATGAAATTTGATGCCATTGTGGGCAATCCGCCGTATCAGGAGGATACAGGCGGCGGCAGCGCAGCCAATGTTGCGGCAAAGCAGGCACGCCCGGTTTATAACCTGTTTGTGGATCAGGCAAAAACCATGCAGCCCCACTATATCTCCATGATTATGCCGGCACGCTGGTATGCTGGCGGCATCGGACTGAACGATTTCCGCAATCAGATGCTGAACGATCCGCATCTGATCAGGCTGACGGATTTTGTAAACTCCAAAGACTGCTTCAGTACCGTGGATATTGCAGGCGGCATTTGCTATTTCCTGTGGGATCGGGACAAGGAGGAGGTCTGCGAGGTTACAAACGTCAGCGGTCTGGAACGCCATACCATGCGGCGCAACCTCAATGAGTTTGGAGAAATCTTCATTCGGTCGAATGAATCGCTGTCTATCATCCATAAGGTTCTGAACCGTTCGGAACACTTCCTGACCGATCGGGTGCAGCCTATTGATGCCTTTGGCTTCCCCTCTGCGGCTCGTGGCGAAAAAGAACCCTTTGATGGTTGCATTTCCCTTATTCACAGCCAAGGCACCGGCTATATTAAGAGAAGCGATGTCAAGAAAAATGCGGAGCTGATCGACAAGTACAAGGCAACGATCTCCATTCTGGTTCCCTGCAATGGTGAGGTTGGCATTGACCCGTCCAAGGGCTATAAGGCCATCACGACACCCCGGATTGAGGTTCCGGGAGAAGTGAACACCTTCTCCTATCTGGTTCTGGGCGCATTTGATACCGAAGCAGAAATCAAAAACTACAAGCAGTATCTGATGTGTAAGTTTACGCGCTTCATGCTGCGTCTGACTTATTCTTCTATGCACATTGCAAGAGCAAACTTTGTCTTTGTGCCCGATCAGGATTTTACGGAAGAATGGACGGACGAAAAGCTGTACAAGAAGTACGAGCTGACGGAAGATGAGATTGCGTTTGTTGAGAGTACGATTAGAGTGATGGAGTAAATATAGAGGAATCTTATGCACGTTCGACCGCAGATTGTTTATAAGTATAAATCAATATCTACACAGACTGACTTTAATCGTGTGGTAGATATTATAAAAAATAATCATATTTATTTGCCAAAGCCTTCTATGCTGAATGACCCCATGGAAGCAAATGCCTTACAAGTGTATTTGGATTGTATGGGGGCTGGATATACGCTTGCTTGTGGAAAAATACATCCAATTGTGGAAGATAGGCAAAATCAGTACAGAGTTCTCTCTGTTTCTGCAATTCCAAACTCTCCTATTATGTGGGCGCATTATGCGAGTGGCTATTCTGGCTGTTGCTTGATTTATTCAACAGAAAAAACTTTTTCTGAAATAAAGCCTGTGATTTATACAGATATTACATTTGATTTGTTTGACATAGACTTTATGGATGATGAAATGTCAGAAGCGATTGAAGAATCACTCTGCTTTAAGCATAAAGATTGGGCGTATGAAAATGAATGGCGGTTAATTCAAAATGAAGATGCCGGATTTTTGAATTATGAAGCGTCAGAATTGGTTGGAATTATTATCGGCGAGAATATGAGCTTGGATAAACGAAAGGTGCTGGTCAAGCTCTGCAAAGATAAAAACGTCCCTTGTTTTCGCACCTATACGATGAAGAGCTGGAATGAAATTGGTTTTGCCCCGTATGATTTTGTTGAATCACTGGGTGGAAAAGAGTACGAATATATTACGCCGGGAGAAATGGAACGGTATATTCAAGAAGGGCTGGAAAATGGAAGATGTTCCAATAATGAAAGAATGATTTTCAATGCGTTAAATGAAAAAGTATTACGAAGAGAGCATTATTAAATAAACTGGATTTCTGAAATGCAGGGAGAACGAAAATGAAACCTGTTGAAGCAGGGTTTGATTGGGGAATGTTTTGGCAAGCTGCAAGCGCGATTGCCACTGCTGTTGCCGCAATTATAGCACTTTGGCAAACAAGGTATCAAAATCGCAAAAAGGTTAAGATTACGTTCAACGAAAGCGTAATTTATGCGTTTGGTGGTTCTTTGGAACTTGCAGATAAATGCCAGTATGTATCGCTCGATGTTGTAAATACTGGAAACCGAAAAATCATTATCAGCAGTTATGGCATAAAACTTCCAGATGGTTATAAATGGGTTATACTCCAAGAGCCAACACCAGCAGGAATTACTAAGCTCCCGGCAGAACTAGATATAGAACAATGCGTTTCCTTCGCGTGGAAAAAAGATAAGTTTATAATGCAACTTCAAAATTTGAGTAATTATCCAAGAGATAAAAAAATTCCGTTCTTTGTTCAAGATACGGCTGGAACGTACTATATATTCAAATCACCCAAAACCATTCAGCAATATTTAGATGAAGCTGAAAAGCATAATAAAAAAGAGGGGAGGTCCCAACCATGACCGAACAAGCGCTCCGCAAAATGATTGCTGCCGGGGAAAGCACCCGGCAGGAGTTTAAGTCGTGGGTGAAGTGCAAGGACTACCGGCAGCGGAAAGAGCTTGCGGTAAAAAGTGCGGTTGCGCTGGCAAATACAAAGGGCGGCGTTCTGCTGTTTGGCGTAGAAGATGACGGCACCATTACGGGCTGCCCCAAGAGCGACCCGCAGGCACTGATGGAAGCCATCTACGATATGACCCGGCCCAGCCTGTTTACCGAAATCGAGCCGGTGGAAACCTCTGACGGTGTGGTGCTGGTGGTATCGGTGGAGAAATCCAATTCTCATGTTGCCACCACCGGTGGCATCTATTACAGGCGGCTGGGGAATGTGACAAAGCCCGACTACCCGGCAAACGATGTGTACTCCCCTGCCGATAACCCGGACTTTTCGGCAAAGATCGTGGCGGGCGCAACCGAAAACGACATTGACCTGCTGGAAGTGTACCGCCTGAAAGAGAAGCTGCGGATTCGGGATGCAGGCTCTGCCCTGCCGGACTTGGCAGATACCACCTTTCTGGACAACCTGAACCTGATCCGAATGGACAAGGACGAAGTGCGTGTAACGGTGGCAGGATTGTTGTTTGTGGGCAAGGCAGCTTCCATTGCCCGGTTGCTGCCACAGGCAGAGGTGATCTACCTCCATTACAGCGACGAAGCGCAGACGGAATACGACAACCGCATGGATATGCAGGAGCCGGTGATCTCAATTCTGGATAAGCTGACCGAGCGCATCCGCACCTATAACCGCCTGACCAATGTGCAGGTGGGGCTGTTCCGGCTGGAGGTGTACGATTTCTCCGAAGCGGTTTTTCAGGAGGCGTTGCTGAATGCGCTGGCGCATCGCTCCTATGAGGACATGGCACCGGTCTACGTCAAGCACTACCCCACAAAGATCGTGATTGAGAACCCCGGAGGCTTTCCGGGGGACATCAACGAAAGTAACATCATCACCCACCAGTCCATTCCCCGGAATAAGCTGATCGCCATGACCCTTCAGCACCTGAAGTATGTGCAGCGTTCCGGGCAGGGTGTGGACATTATGTTCCAGAGTATGCTCACCGAGGGCAAACCCTACCCGGAGTACGCCAGTACGCCAAACTCCGTCCGGCTGACCCTTCGCAGCACGATGGAGAATCAGAATTTCGTGCGTTTCATCGCAGAGACGCAGGATAAGCGGTCCAAGATGTTCACGCTGTCGGAGCTGATGATTCTGCACTATTTGCGGGAGCACCAGAAAATCACCCTGAAGCAGGCGGCAAAGAGGATTCAGGAAACCGATGACAATGCCCACAAGGTTCTGAACGCTCTCCGGGACGAGGGGCTTCTGGAACTCAACGGCAAGACCTATATGCTGTCCCTCAAGGTCTACGAAACGGTGAAAACCGATGTGGCCTATGTGCAGGACAAGACGGTCAGCCAGATTCAGGCAAAGGATCGGATTCTTGAATATCTGAAGCATAAGCCGTCGATTACGAATCAGAAAGCTCAAGAGCTGTGTGGGTTTAACAAGAATCAAACCTATTATATCCTGCACCAGATGTGCAAGGACGGCATCTTGCAGCCTGATGGTGTAGGCCGAGGAACAAAATACAAGAGCGTGAAGTGAAAATTTACGCTGACTTTTACGCTGAAAGTTTGATTTGCGCTGAATTTACGCTGACTTTCCGGGATTTACGCTGAAAATACGCTGACTTGGTATGGTTTGCGTTGAATTTACGCTGAGAAACGCGCGCTGCGCGATTAGCGATTTTGCCGCGCGTTTTCTAAGATTCAATCCCCCAGCCTGCCGTGGTCACACCCCAGCGACAGATAATGCTCTACCTCCCCTTTCAGCACCATCTGGGCATACTCCAAGGGCTTATTATACAGCAGCCAGTCCAGCTCTGCCCGCTGCGCTGGGGTATGGCCGTACTCGTCCTCCACAGCGATGCAGTCGATGGCAAGAGTAGTGCCATCTGCGAACCGGGCTTCTACCCGGTTGGTGTCCATGTTGTAGCGGCAGTAAAGCAATTTCGTCATAATAGTATCCTCCAAGACTTGATTTTTGGTGTGCGGTCACTCGAACCAATGCCGTCAAGCCGTTGTCGGATAAGTCGGATTTTTCATTTGTCTGAGAGTAAGTGCACGGTTTCTGCACGGTTTTTGCACGGTTTCAAAACGTGCAAAGGGTGCAAATCGTTGCAAAATCGGACAAAGGGTGCAGAAACTCGAAGTTCAAAACCTGCGATGTATCGCCTAGAAATGGCGTTAAAACGTAACTTCCAAAAATTGAGGGAATCGCCCGGCGTGCGCTACGAATCAGTAGGCCGGGGGTTCGAGTCCCTTCCATCGCACCAGACCATGAAAATCCGAACCTTTTCTCGATAGGAGAAGGGTTCGGATTTTTTGTATTCTTTGGAAAACAGAATGAAGGCTCTTTCCAAACGGCTGTGTGTCCGAAACCTTATCAAAAAAGACGTATCACAAAAGTCACAACTGTAAAGGTGCCGTAAGGCGGAAAGGACACAAACATGAAGTATGATGAAAGAGCCTGCAAATTCAACATGGACACCGGCTGCGTGGAGCTGCTGCTCCGGGATGGGAGAAGAATCTCCATTGACTGCACCGGGGTCGAGGATGCGTTGGATGTGACCATGGCCCAGAGGGCGGAGTTGGACTACCTCATCTACAATGACCCGCTGGGATATGCGGATTTGATTCTGAACGGCGACCCGGAGGAATATTTGAAAAACGTAACCGGGAGCCATGGGCTGGAAATCTAACAAACGCCGGACATCACCATTTTTGAGCTGGTGTTGTCCAGCATTTTTTTGGAGACCATCCCAATAGTTGCGTAAACCTCCGGAGAGGTGTAAATTTGAACCGACCCATAAAAAGTAGACAATAGACAAAAAGCCTCCCCGTGTAGGGTAATAGAACTACACGAGGAGGTTTTGCTATGTCCGGAAAATACGTAAATCGCTATGCCTCGCACGCCTCCCGGAGAGCAGGCAGCAGCTCATCCAGCCGCCCGTCCAGTCCGAAGGACTTCTCTTTGATATTGTCCGCAATGTAGATCTCCCCCAGATTGATGGTCACATAAGTGGCATTTGGCTCGCCGGCCACCAGGCGCATCTTCCATGAATTTTATATATCTTCAAAAGATTTTGAGCAATAGTAGAATCTTTTGAAGAATACTAGTCTCATCTCATTCTTACTGCTTCAAATAGGCCAGCAGGGCTTCCGCCGATGCCTTGGCCCCGCCCAGGCTCCGCATATCCTCGCTGAAGGCGTGGGCCGTCTCCTTATAAGAAGGTTCGGTCAGCAGCTTTACGATAGCTGCTTTCAGTCCCTCGCTGGTGATGGCTTTTTTATCCAGAAAGGCGCAGCCAAGGCCTAGCTTTTTGATTTGGCGGGCGGTGATGGCCTGCTCCTCCATCTGGGGGATGGCAATCATGGGCACGCCATAGTAAATGGCCTCGCCGGTGCCGCCCATGCCGGCGTGGGTGATGAACACCGACGCCTGGGACAGGATATCCAGCTGGGGCACCATCTGACCGACTTCCACGTTGGCGGGGATGTCCTTCAGGCTGGCGGGGTCGATGGAGCCGAGCGCGGCAAAGACGTTGATGTCCAGGTCCCGCACTGCGTCAAACAGGATGGGGTAATACTCGGGCCAGTTGTTGAAGGCAGTGCCAAGGGAGGAATACAGCAGCGGCTTGCCGTTGTCGGGGGCTTTCCAGCGGCCGAAGGCGGTCCGCTTGCCGATTTGTACCCCGGTGAACACGAAACTGTCATCGAAAGTCTCGTAATTGGGAACCAACTTTTTCTGCATCATGACCAGGTTGAAGTCCCCGTGGCCGTCGAAGATCTCCTTGACGGTCAGCAGGCGGCAGCCATATTTTTCGGCATAGGTCTGGGCCAACTGCGCCGCGGCCTTGCGCAGAGGGTGGTCCGGCGGGCAGTTCTCGAATCCGGCGGCTACCGAGTAGCTGTCGTTGGAGGGGTAGCTGGTGTAGAGCATGACGTTGGCAACCTTGAGGTTGTCCGCCGCGATTGTGCCGGCAATGCCCGCAAAGTCGTGGACGACAGCGTCGGGTTTGTCGTTTTTCAGGGTGTCCAGCACAGTGTCGATGTAGGCTCCTGCCTCGTTTAAGAACAGGAAGGGCACCGCGGCGGCCACTCCGCCGTCATCCTCTTTTTTTTCGCCGGCCTCATTATGCTTGTCGTTTTCCGCCATCCAGGAGGGTACGGCGACGAACTTTGCCCCGGTGGGCTCGATGATAGTGCGGAAGGCTTCGGTGGTGAAATAAGTCACCCGGACGCCTTTCTTCACCAGTTCGGTGACGAGGGCCAGGGTAGGATTGATGTGCCCGAAGGCGCCCAGCGATACGAATGCGATATGCATACAAAAACTCCTTTCAAACAACAAAACAGCCATGCAGGCAGCGCAGGACGTTGCCCGCACGGCTGCGGGGAAAATAGGTGATAGCTTATTCTGTCAGGCCGTTGTTGGTGATCACTTTTTGATACCAGTAGAAACTGTCCTTTTTCACCCGGGCGCACTGCTTGGGATCGGTCTCGGTGCGGTCCACGTAGACTAAGCCGTATCGTTTGGCAAAGCCCTGGTGGCTGGACACCACGTCTACAAAGCTCCAGGGGCAATAGCCGAACACCGGCAGTCCTTCGTCAATCATGATGGCCAGCTGTTCGATGTGCTCTTTGAGGTACTCGATGCGGTAGGGATCATGGATCTGGCCGTCCGGGCCTAGTGTTTCGCTATAGGCCATGCCGTTTTCGGTGACGATCATGGGCAGACGGTAGCGATTATAGACCTTGCGCATCCCAATATGCAGGCCCATCGGGTCGATGCCCTTGTCCATCCACTCGGTTTTGCGCAGGTGGGGATTATCACAGATGTCGAAGGCGTCCGACACCCAGAAGGGCGGCTGGTCGTAGTTGACGGGACCCTCCTTGGCTTTGGCGCAAATGCTGAAATAATAGTTGATGCCGATGAAGTCGGGGGTCGAGGCTTTCAGCACGGCTGCATCTTCGGGCAGCGTCTGGGGGTAAAGTCCATGACTCTTTAAGTAGCTGGCCACATAGGGCGGATATTCGCCCCGGACACTCAGGTCGAGCAGGTAGAACTCCATCAGTTCTTCGGCGTTCTCGGCAGCCAGAACATCCTCGCTGCGACTGGACTGGGGATAGACCACCTGGATAGCACACACCGGGCCGATTTGGGCTTCCGGGTCAATCTGCCGCAGCAGCGAAATAGCCCGGTGCTCGGCCAGCGAGACATGATAGCTCATCTGGTAGATGTTCTGCAGGTTCTTCTGCTTGTCCTGCTCAAAGTTGCCGTTCATGATGCCGGCGGCGGTGGCGATGAGCTGTTCGTTCACTGTGACCCACCGCTTGACGCGGCCCTTGAAGTGGGTAAAGCAGACCTCGGCATATTTCAGATAGGCGTCGATCATCTTGCGGTCGAGCCAGCCGCCGAAGGCGTCCACCAGCGCCTGCGGACACTCGAAGTGATAGAGAGTAACGAGCGGTTCAATCCCTTTTTCCAACAGATAGTCGATGAGCCTGTCGTAAAAGGCCAGCCCCTCGGGGTTGGGGGTGCAGGTGGCATCCGGCATGATGCGGCTCCAGGCAAAGCCCATCCGGTAGACCTTCAGGCCCAGCTCGGCCATCAGATCCACGTCCTCTTTCCAGTGGTGGTAATGGTCTGCGGCCACTTTGTTGTCGGCGATGCCGGGGCGGCGTGCCCCCAGATCGGTGGTGGCAACGCCTTTGCCGCCTTCGTTGTAACCGCCCTCTACCTGAAAGGCGCTGGTAGACGCGCCCCAGAGGAAATTGGTGGGGAAAATCATTTGTTTCGTCAAGTCGATAACACCAGCCTTTTTGATTTTATGGTATCACGCAGTCAAACGCTCTCCAAATCTTTTTGGGAAAAGCCAAACAGATAAGTCAGAACAGCTGCCACGATCAGAGAAGCAAAGGAGGCTACCACGCCAACCACAATGTTGGCATTGGTACCACCCACATAGCCCAGCAGAGACAGGAAGTTGGGGGAGGTCATTGCATATCCCTTGAGGTCGAATATGCCGGCGATGGCGCCGCCCACAAAGCCGCCAACGGCCATCGTTACAAAGCAACGAGTAAAGCGGAAGCAGATGCCATACAGAGTGGGTTCGGTGACGCCGCCCAGAATGCCAGAAGCGAAGGCTGCAAAGGAGGTGCTGCGGTCATCCTTGTTTTTCAGGCGGAGCGCTGCGCCCAGAGCCACACCGAAGCATGCCCAAGTCGCAAAGTTGCCCGCATTCATGGGGCCGCTGATGATGCCGGTCTCGAAGAAATCGGCCATCATGGGCATCATCAGAGCCAGGTGCATACCGCTCATAACCAGGAACTCCCACAGAGCGGCGATGACAGCCACGCCGAACCAGCCGGTGGTCATGCCAAACCAGGCAAGACCGCCGCTGATGGCATTACCCACAATGGTACCCAGAGGTGCCAGCAGGCAGAGGATAAAGGGCATGGAAATAATCAGGCTGAAGAACGGGGTAAAAACGCTCGTCAGCAGGTCGGGCATGAACTTTTTGACAAGTTTATAAATCAGGCAGAACAGGGGCACCGACAGCATAACAGGCAGAACAGTCTGGGCGTAATTGGTCACGGTAGCAGGGATGCCAAAGACCGTGAACGTTTGACCGTTGGTGGCAAAAGCCGCGAAATCGGGCACCATTAGAACACTGCCGATGAAAGAACCCAGCATACCGTTGACACCCAGCTGTTTGGCGGCATTGTAGCCTACCAGGATGGGCATGAAGTAAAAAGCTGCATCGTACAAGAAATCAAACAGGATATATAAGTTGCTCTCCAGGGTGTACAGTCCCAACAAGTCGGGGCCAAAGATAGAGTTGACAGCACGGAACAAGCCTCCGGCCAGCAGCACCGGGATCATGGGGGTCATACAGCCTGCCAGATAGCCCATGATATTCTTACCCACCTGCTTGGGGGTCAGCTTCCGTTTGGTGATGGCGGCATCCTGGACGGCAGCAGCATCATCCTTGACGGCGGCGCTGGCGCTGATGCCTGCCAGCTTGCACAGTTCCTCATACACTTTCGGAACATTGGTGCCGATCACGATCTGGTACTGCTGGCCGCCGCGCACAACACCCAGCACACCGGAAATCTTTTTCACCTCATCGTCTTTGGGGAGGCTGTCGTCTTTCAGATACAGACGCAGGCGTGTCATGCAATGGGTGGCATCCTTGAGATTGGCCGCTCCACCTACCGCCGCCAGAACCTGCTCGGCGATCTTTTTATTGTCTGTCATACTGATTCCTCCTATTTTAAGTCAAATCATCGTAAGTGACGAGCTGAACATCCTGCTCCGCCAGCCAGGCGCGTACCTCGGGCCGGCAGAGCATAGAAGTTTCTCGTAAACGGGTGGTCGTCATGCTGGAATGGTCCAGCAGATAGGCATCGATATAACCCGGATGGAAGACCATCAAGTCACACCCGCCCTCGTGAGCATTTGCCACCGCATCCTGTACGCCAGTAAAGGGGTCGGTCTCGTATGCCTTAAAATCTCTAGGCATATAGGCGTACACTTTGGTGTGGCGGAAGGTTACTGCCTCGCCGGGACGGCCCATCGCAAAGTAGGGCAGGCCGTGCCGCTGGGCAACGATTTCCAATCCCTGAAAGAAATTGGCGCTGGCCACTGCGTGTCCCTCAAAATAGCTCGGTTCGCGGCCGGTCAAGGCTTTGAACTGGCGATACTGGGCTTCGATCTCCTCGATCGCCTCGTCCAGCACCACAAAGTCACGGCCTTCTTTGGCGGCCTCTCGGTAGGCGCGGCTGGGTTTGAACTCTCCTTCCGGCGTACAGAGACTGGGGATGCGAGCGGGGTCAGTCAATGGCCGGCCCACACAAATGTTGGTGTGCTGCCCTAGACAAAGCTGGCGGCCATACAGCAGCCCCAGTCCGTGGACAGCTGCGGGCATATTGGTCATCACCCCCACTGAGCGCACCAGTCCGGCTGCTACCGCCGCCGCAATGCCGCAGTTGATGCCTTCAGAGTAGCCAAGGTCATCAGCACGGATGAGTAATCGTTTCATGGTTTTGTCCTCTACAAAGAAAAAGTTACAGTTTTTGCTTTTGGTTCTTGCTTCATTTGTTTCAATACCAAGGTTTTCACGACTGGCCAGTCCGATTTCCTCTTTGCACTAAAATTATAACATGATTGGAACTCGATTTGGTTGCAAATATAAGTGCGCCATTTCAGATTGGTAGCGCATGTTTCAATTTCTGAAAAGCGAAAAACTTTTTTATCGTTTTTTGTGCGCTTTGACAAAATAAAAAGGCCGCAGGGCGGTTAACCCTCGCGGCCTTGCTGTATTTTTTGCTATGCTTTACTGGAACGCTTTATCGTATGCCTGCATATAGCCCATGACGATCAGGTCGTTGGCCATGAGGGCTGCATATTTGCCCACGTCGTTGCGGTTGGTGGTGCCGCATTGCAGGATGAAATCGGCGGTGTTCAAATAGGGGCTGGCAAGGTTCTGGGTGATGACCAGAACCTTGCAGCCGCTGGAAATGATTGCGTTACAGATGTCCGGGTAACGAGTCGGGTAGCTGCCGCCCACGCTGCAAATGATGGCAAAGTCGTTTTCAGTCAGGCTGCGGGCGCACTCCAGCTGAGCGGCATAATCCATGAACAGCTCGACATAGCGGCCCATAATCATCATTTTACTTTGGAAGTAGTGGCCGATGTCCCACAAAAAGTGGTGGGAGAAATAGGCCGCCTTGCCGCAGCCGTGCAACACCCGCACAATGTCGGGGATGACTTCGGCGTTTTCAGGCGTGATGGTAGCATAGATGTTGCTGATCAGCGTGTCGCGATAGGAACCGATGGCCATTTCCTGATTGTTGTGCAGCATGGTGTAGAACTGTCGGGAATAGTCGGTCCTCATGGTGAAGTCCTGCTCCAGCCAGGCCTGGAACGCTTTGAAACTGTCCATCCCCAGAAAGCGGCAAAACCGTGAGATGGACGCCTTGGAGGTATAGCACAGGTTCGCGATCTGGCCGAGAGTCATCCCTTTGAGCTGGGGGTAATGCTTGAGCAGAGTCACTGCGATATCATAGTTTGCGTCCCGTTCGGGTGTGGTGCTCACAAAACTGAGCAGCCTGTCTGCCAGAGACCCCATCATTCTTGCTTCGCTCATCGCTGCTGCCTCCCCTCGCTTTCTCAAAGTGTTTTTATTGTATCATATTTGACAGCGAAATGTCAAAGAAGCGTATTGTTTTGAAAGAAAGTCATACCAAAAATAACGGCGGGCAGCCGAACATCTGCCTTTGGTGTACAAGAACAGGTAGTGTTCAAAAAGAACACCACCAGACGGCACTCAAAAGCCTTGCAATAGGACACAAAATATGGTATACATTATACGAAATGTAATGCGGCTACATCCATCCCCATACAGAGCGAATGGAGGCCCTCCTATGACCGCTGTAATCTACGCCCGCTATTCCAGCGACAATCAGCGCGAAGAATCCGTCGAATGCCAAATCCGGGAATGCACGGCGTATGCCGAAAAGAATGGCATTATGCAGATTTGATTCTAAACGGCGAGCCGGAAGAATATTTGAAAAATACGGCTGGGAACCGTGGGTTAGAAGATTAAGGACAAAATAAAAAACAGGGTGCGCCTTGCGGACGCACCCTGCCAAAATCCACATACGACAGCGATATGTACAACAGGGCGTTCCCCGTAGCAGAGTTCCCATAAAACAGTATTT
>OGRK01001803.1_pt1 | contig 12316 bp, 11 predicted proteins | sample 1553471 | NCBI WGS metagenome assembly OGRK01 (sample SAMEA2580080, study PRJEB22360) | human gut metagenome | biome: human gut; feature: human-associated habitat; material: faeces | place: Denmark | collected 2008/2010
CGGCAGCCTGGCTATCGGCTTAACCGGCCTGACCACCGCTATCTTGGCGCCGCTGCTCACGCCGCTTCTAATGAAACTTTTCTTCTAATCGATTTCGGAGGAATCAATTCGTTTGATTCCTCTTTTTTTCCACTCGGTTATGGCTGCTTCCAAGGAACCGTTGACATCGATCCCGCGGGACGCGTCTTCAATGACGTTAACCTTGAACCCTTCATCGGCAGCGTCTAATGCGGTCCAACTGACGCAAAAATCGGTTGCTAAGCCGCAAACAAAGACCTCCGTGATCCCTTGGGACTTCAGCCAAACGCTTAAGTCTGTTTTAGTCTTACGATCTGCCTCAAGGAAAGCGGAGTAGCTGTCGATATCCGGGTGCGCACCTTTCCTTACAAAACAGTCGCCTTTTTCTGTATTCAGGCCATCGGCAAATTCAGCTCCGGATGTGTTTTGAACACAATGCTCAGGCCACAAAACCTGCTTGCCGTACGACACATCACTCGTGCTGTACGGAGCTTGGCCCGGATGTGATGAAGCAAAAGAAATATGCCCCTGAGGATGCCAGTCTTGGGTAAAGACGACGTGTTTGAATTTCGGTGAAATCCGATTGATGACAGGCACAACTTGGCTCCCGTCCTTAACAGGCAGTGCGCCGGTTTCTAAGAAATCTTTCTGAACGTCGACGATGATGAGCGCCTGATTGTCTTTCATTTAGCTTCGCCCCAATATCCGCAGAATTTGTTGATGATGTCAGCCGTGGTACCGCTTTCGGCAAGATAGACGTATTGTCCGACCTCCAAAAGAGCCAAATCAATTCGGCCAATCTCTAATGCCTTTTCAAAAATATCTTTCAAGGCAAAATATTGATAAGGAAACTGCAGAACCGGAAGTCCTTTCTCCGGGAAGATCTGAGCAAAGCCGTTAGACAGATAACGAGAGGCTCGACCCATGAAGGTGTCCGTCATCTCAGAGGCAGAATCTGCCAGGAACATTACTTTGGTGCGCCAGGAGTCCGGAATCGGAGATTCTTTGGCCAGCAGCAGTGCGTCGGATAGCATAAAGCCGGCTAAGCCGAGCGCCTTGATGACACGAACTTGATCCTGTGTTGTGACAGAACCGGCGCCGAGCACCGGAACTCTCAATGCTCTCGCGCACTCGGACCACAAGACCAAGGAGTCGATCTCAGCCTGGTCTTTACTAATTTCTTCATGAGAGAGAAGACCTTCTTCGGCCCAGCCGGCGGCTACGACGGCATTAACGCCGCTGGAGACGAGAACTTTTGCGTCTCTGAGGTTAGACGCGATGCCGAAGACCGGAATGCCGTTGGCTTCGAGCTCTTCCATGTAAGGCTCTCTCAGGCCTCCGAGTCTCAAGCCGACCGCCGGAACCTTCAGTTCCACAAGCTTCTTGAACTGGTTATCAAACAAAGGAGCGGACAATGGTCTGGCAGCCGTGCATCCCAAATCCTCTCTGAGCGGAGAGAGCGCCGTGTCCTGCAGGCGAAGTCTCTCGGCGTCTAAGATCGATTCTTTTTGCGGGAACATGAGTACGGCAAAAGGCTTATCGGTCAGCGAACGAACTTTTGCAACATCTCTTTCGATTTCATCTTCCGTTTTAAAACCGACATGGAGCACGCCCAAGCCGCCGGCATTGGAAACCGCCGCTGCCATTTCCGGAGTGTCCCACCCGAGGCCCGGCAGTCCGATTACCGGTTTAGAGACCTTGAAATCGTCTAAAAACTTCTGAGTTTTATCTGCTGCATTCTGAGTCGCAATCATCTCGAATCCTTTTATTCTTTCGCGCTAATGAGCCGCGGCATTGTTTTTAGCAAAACAGCATTGTCGTCTGTTTCAACTACGCACACAAGAATAGCGAAAAACGCCTGTCTGTTGATCGCTAACTCATTAAAATGTCGGGATTATCGTAAGGAGTTTTGTGTGGAAACAAAAACAGTTGTCGTTGGTCTTTCAGGCGGAGTGGATTCTGCCGTCAGCGCCTACCTTCTCAAGAAGCAGGGATACGAAGTAATCGGTCTTTTCATGAAAAACTGGGAGGACGATGACGACAGCGAATACTGTTCTTCCCGCCAGGATTTAATCGATGCCACGGCTGTTGCAGATGTAATCGGCATCGATATCGAAGCTGTGAACTTTGCCAAAGAATACAAAGACCGTGTGTTTGCGGAATTCCTTTCCGAGTATTCTGCCGGCCGTACGCCGAACCCTGACGTTCTCTGCAATTCCGAGATCAAATTCAAAGCTTTCCTTGATCACGCCATTCGTTTAGGCGCAGATAAGATTGCAACGGGCCACTATGCACGCGTTCGTGAAAGAGATGGACTCTTTGAGCTTCTTAAAGGTGTGGACAACACTAAGGATCAGAGCTACTTCCTAAATCGTCTTAATCAGTACCAGCTCTCGAAGGCCATGTTCCCTGTCGGAGATATGTGCAAGACCGAAGTACGCAGAATTGCCGAAGAAATCGGTCTTCCGAACGCCAAGAAAAAAGACAGCACCGGCATCTGTTTTATCGGAGAGCGTCCGTTCCGCGAGTTCCTCCATCGTTACCTTGCCAACAAGCCCGGTCCGATTAAAACACCGGACGGAAGAATTGTCGGTGAGCACATCGGCCTTTCTTACTACACCTTAGGTCAGCGCAAGGGTATCGGTGTCGGCGGCTCTAAGTTCGGCAACGGTGAACCTTGGTTCGTTGCCCGTAAGGACATTCCGAACAACACGCTCTATATCGTCCAAGGTCACGATCATCCTTGGCTTCAGTCCTTCTCGCTTTCTGCCACCCGTCCCAACTGGATCAGCGGGACCGCACCCGAAGCCGGAAGAATGCTCGGCCTTAAAACGCGTTACCGCATGGCCGATCAGGAATGTAAGGTGATCCGAGCCGACGATGAAAATGTCGTTGTTTCGTCGCTTGATCCTCTCTGGGCGGTGACACCCGGACAAAGCGCAGTCTTTTATGATGGAGAAGTTTGCTTAGGCGGTGCGATTATCGACACCAGCCGGTAACCATAGACGGCAAAACGGCATTCTTCCTCTGCGGCTGAACGCCGTTTTTGTATTTTCGGGAGGACCGGAAGGTCCTCCTGCACTTAAGCTGCTGACGCGTTAGTTTGCCTTCTTCCGAAATCCTTTAATCGCAAAGGCGACAATCAGTACGAAGACGGCACCGGCAATTCCGGCAGGTGTATGCATTTCGGCCAAGTTCGGAATATGCGCAGTCAGTCCGGGGTCGCCTACAATCAATGTGCCGCCGATCCAGCCGAGTAAAGCGCCGCCGGCGTAAACAATGATCGGATAACGATCAATAACCTTCAGGAACAACTGGCTGCCACCGAGAATGAACGGGACACTCACTAAGAGACCGAAGATCACGAGCGCCATCTGATGACCGGCAGGTGCTTGTTCAGCCGCACCGGCAATTGCGATCACGTTGTCCAAGCTCATTACTAAGTCGGCGACGATGATGGTTTTAATCGCGCCCCAGAGACGCTTGCTGGCATGAATTTCATGCTCTCCTTCATCCTGAGGAACAATGAGTTTGATACCGATCCACAGAAGCAGAAGCGCTCCGACGAGTTTGAGGAAAGGAATGTTCATGATCGTGACGGCAAAAGCGATCAAGATCACACGCAAGAGGATGGCACCGCCCGCTCCGTAAAGCACACCTTTAAAGCGGAGGCTCGGGTCAAGGTTTCGGCAGGCAAGAGCAATAACAACCGCGTTGTCACCGCCGAGCAAGATGTCGATCAAAATAATTTGAAAAACGGCCACCCAATGAATTTCGGCAAACCAAGCGATAAGCGCTTCCAATGAAATATCTCCTAAGAGTTGAAATCAAATTGACAGCTGATTGTAGCAATGCGTTGATTTTTCGTAGTTTTACCGTGCCCGTTCTTGTGAAAGAAGCGTGAAAACTTTGACGGTCAAAATTTCTGACAAAACCTCTTCGCGATGATGAAACACATCTTTAGTACGTCGGTATACTTTCGTTGTGCAATCTATCGCCGGATAGGCACCTTTTTCAGTTTTCCGTAGGCCATTGAAGGAGAACTGACAAAGGTGCCTTTTTCGTTTTTGGAGGATTTAAATGTCTTGGGTATATCTTTTCATTGCAGGAATTTTTGAAATAGTTTGGGCCGTCGCATTGAAATACGCAGATGGCTTCAGCAATTGGTTCTACAGCGCAATCACTATCATCGGCATGGTAGCCAGCGTTTACTTCTTAGCTGTGGCAATGAGGACGATTCCTTTAGGGACGGCCTATGCCATTTGGACCGGAATCGGCTGCATCGGCGCTTTCATTGCCGGCATTCTCTTGTTCGGAGAAGCTTTCACAGTCTCCAGAACAATTTTTGCCTCGTTGATCGCCATCGGAATCATCGGATTGAAATTCTCAGCTTCTTAATTTCTAGAGCCCTTAACAGCAAGAAACTTTGTTGGATTGCGCAAGGACATTCTCCTTAAAAGTGGACTGAGCACATAGTCCGAAAGTGGACTCTTTTTCTCAGAGTGGATTGGAGAAAATGAAATCAGTCTTAAGGAGAACCTTATGCAAAACACAATAATCAAATCCATTGTTTCGTTGGGTCTGTCTTGCCTTTCTCTGTCAGTATTAGGCGCCGCTGCTCCCCAGCAGCCGGTAGACAAAAACCAGTGTTTCGGCTGTCACGCAACGGCCATCAAAACCTTGTCAACACGCGGAGCTCATAAAAATGTGAATTGCGTGGCATGTCACGACATCAGTCCGGAGCACGTCAAGGCGCCGAGCCGCGACAATCGTCCGACCACACACTTCGAATATGCAGCTTGCGGTCAGTGTCATACCGAACAGCACAAAGACATCATGGATCCGAAGTACCACTATGAGTGGGCGCTTAAAAATACTCCGCCCGCTTATGCTCAGATCCGCGATATCGCCGGTGACAATTCTTTCCGGGACATCCAGTTCCGCCTGCCGCGCTTCCATTCAAGTATCGTGACCGACCTTGCCAACATCCGTTCTGACGGACGTTATCAGTACAAGAAGTACACAGACCTCTCGAAGCCGGGTGCTCCGATGTGGGAAGCCCTTACCGATACACGTCCGAACGAAGGCAACAAAATTTTGCCGTCCAAGACCTTGTCTTTGACTTGGCGTCCGCATAAAGGCCGTGAAATCATGGGACGCTCCGACTGCTTGAAGTGCAAAACTTCCGACAGTATCATGGATTACGCATACTTAGGTGCAAGAAATCCTAAAGCACCGCTCGCCTTTGACGATCCGGACCACAAGGTTCTGAAAACCGTCAACAACAGCTTCAACTGCATCACTTGTCACGATCCGCACTCTGCTGAGCCCCGTATTGTCTTTGATCATCTAATTGAAGCCATGTCGCATCCGGACTACAAGAACTACAACTATCAGAAGAACGCAGGAAAGACCGGTTATCCGAAGATCGAAGTCATCAACATGGGCGTTCGCGGCTATCCGAGAAAGATCGCCATCCTTGAGAAAGCCAACTCGAACTATATGTGCGGTCAGTGCCACGAAGGCCACAACCGCTCTGAAACTTTTTACAAAGATAGCGACGGTCAGCTCGCCCATCCGAAAAATGCTATTGACAGAACCGGTTGGTCCGTCGGTACGTTCTTCGCAGCTAACCCGATCGAACGCTGGAATCTCGTGAAAAGATTAGGGCTGTATAACGGAATCGATAAGGCAACTGGCGTTAAAACTGTCTCGACCGACCATTACCATATGGAAACCGTTGTTGGTTCTAAGCACGGTCAAGCAGGCGTGGGCTGCACAGACTGCCACTTCGCCAAGAAAGCGAACGGCACACTTGAACATCAGCCTAGTCTGCCTTCTCTGAAGTACAAGAACACTTGCGCAAGATCCGATTGCCACGGCAATCCGAACGGCGACAACTGGTCCGAGGGGCAGGCCGCCTACATGGTTGCAACAATCCAGCAGCGTTATCGTATCCATAAAGAAAGACTCGAACGCTACGGAAGCGCCGCGCGCAACCTCCTGATCAAAGCTAAGAACGGCGATGTCAAGATCAATCAGCCTGAATATCAAAAACTTCAGGATGCTTACAGCCTCTATCTGCACACCGTCGGCTGGTACTTCTCAGACTATTCGAAGGGCGTTCACGATCCGTCCGGATTTGAAAACACTTCCTCTCAGGTGATCAAGAATCTGAGAACTGCGACAGCAGCCGCACAGAATGCGCTAAAGTAAGCTGACTCAGCACCGGCCGGAGACAATCTCCGGCCTTAACGTTTTCGGAGCCGATATGGCACACAAAGTTCAGCCGAGCCTCTCCAACATATCGTTAAATCACGACAGCGGCGCACCATCACTTCAAGAGCAGCTTTACCTCAAGATCCTCGACTTAATCGAGAACAAAAGCCTGCGTCCCGGAGATCCTATTCCCTCAAGCCGCAAACTCGCTTCTGAGATCGAGGTTTCACGTTCAACAGTCGTCAGCGTTTATAACCGGCTGCTTGAGGAAGGACTTCTGGAAACAAAGAGCGGCAATGGCACCTTTGTCTCAGAAATTTCTCTCGGTGTATTTGAAAATCGAAAGGAAAGTCTGCCAGCTAATGAGAAATATCTCCCGTCAGAACTCCCGCTTTCTGCACAAATCGCAGCGACGGCCACAGGCTTCAAAATTCAAAAGCCTATCCCCTTCGCAGTGATAGCGCCTGACCCGGATAGCTTGCCGGGTAAAAACTGGACTACTGTTGTCGCACGTACTTCAAAGAGCCCGTGGCTTCACAACGGTTATTGTGAGCCCGGCGGCTTTATGCCTTATAAGAAAGCTGTCTGCGATTATTTACGTCAGTACCGGGGCCTTAGGTGCGAACCTGAGCAAGTGATTACAACAAACGGCACTCAACAAGCATTGGACCTCTGCGCAAGCGTCTTATTTGAAAGCGGAGACAAGATCGCTGTTGAAGACCCTTATTTTCAGCCTCACATCAACTTATTAGAGTTCAGAGGACTAAAACCGATTCCGATCCCCGTATCCACGGACGGAATCGACATTGAAAAACTCAAGAAGCAAAAAAGAATTAAAGGCATTTTAATTACCCCTTGTCACCAGTACCCGCTGGGCTATGTCTCATCTGCCGAAAACAACGAGAAGCTTTTGGCCTGGGCAAAACTTGAAGGAACCTGGGTTATCGAAGACGACTATGACAGCGAACTTCGATACGGAAAGAAAAAGCCGCTGCCGGCACTCTCTTCCTACAAAGACGGTGCTCCGTGTATTTATCTCGGAAGTTTTACAAAAGTAATTTATCCGGGTTTCAATATGGCCTACATGGTGGTGCCTAATAATCTCATCACTGTTTTCGAGGGGGCCAAGCTTCTTATGGATCGCCACAGCAGCGAAGTTCATCAATACATTTTGGCTGAATTTATTCAGAACGGCTTCTACTATTCACACGTCCGGCGTCTTAAAAAGATTTATGAAAAACGCCGACAAGCCGCAGTGAGAGCAATCGGTAAATACCTCTCAGCTTACGGACATATCGAAGGAGCTAATGAAGGCACGCATCTGACCTTCATCTTTAATCATCCTCAAGATGACGTCAGACTTTCCGAACTTTTAAAGCGTTCTTACCAGATCGAGACAAGGCCGCTTTCTGCTTGCTACCGCTCCGCTAAACCTTTCACCGGCTTTATTCTCGGGTACGCTCACTTTACAGAGGAAGAACTGGAACAAGCCGTTTTAAAACTCAAAGATGCTCTCGAACAAACTTTGAATTGAGGAATTGCTATGAGAAAAGAACTCACAAGGACAAAACAGACTTTAGACAAAGAAACCGTCCGGAAGATCATTGAAACCACGGCTTACGGAGTACTTTCGTTAAACGGAGACGACGGCTACCTCTATACCGTACCGCTAAGTTACGTTTACACGGACGGAATTGTCTATTTCCACGGCTCGCCGCGAGGATATAAGTTTGAGTGCTTCCAAAGAACCAACAAAACGAGCTTTTCGATCGTCGGACAGAGCCAAGTCGTTCCGAGTGTCCGAGCGAATAATTTTCAAAGCGTTCTCATTTGGGGGCGATTACATCCCGTCACCGATACCGCAGAGAAACTCAGCGCTCTTCGTGCGCTTGCTGAAAAGTACAGCCCCGGCATCCCCGATAATGAAGAGGAAATTCAGCATGCCTTGAATTATGTCTTCATGGTCAAACTTGTTCCGGATTGGATTACCGGCAAACGAGCCGCACTAGAAGTCAGAGAAGCTGCAGAAAAACTCTGATCCTGCTGACAGCCATTTAAAAGGCGCTCCCCGCTAGAGAAAGCGCCTTTTCTTTATTCTGCTTTTTAGCTATGCCTTCGTCTTCTGGGACCTAAAGTACTTAAGTACGAAAGCAACAATCAGCACGAAGATTGCACCGGCAATACCGCCTTCAGTATGAAGAGCCGGCAGATTCGGCAGGTGTGCCAAGATGCCCGGGTCGTCAACCATTAGCGTGCCTGCGATCCAGCCTAACAAAGCTCCGCCCGCATAAACAATAATCGGAAAACGATCAATCACTTTCAGAATAATCTGACTGCCGCCGAGAATGAACGGGACGCTCACGAGCAGACCAAAGATCACCAGCGCCATCTGATGATGGCCCGGAGCCTGTTCAGCCGCACCGGCAATGGCAATCACGTTGTCGATACTCATGATCAAGTCGGCAACGATAATGGTCTTAACCGCACCCCAAAGCCGCTTACTCGCATGAATCTCATGCTCTCCTTCATCGGCAGGGGCAATGAGCTTGACGCCGATCCACAACAGCAGCAGGCCGCCGCAGAACTTCAGGAACGGTATGTTCATCACGGAGACTGCGAAGGCAATCAGAATGACACGCAGCAAAATAGCACCGCCGGCACCATAGATAATGCCTTTCACGCGCAGGTGCGGATCGAGACTTCGGCAAGCCAACGCAATCACAACGGCATTGTCTCCGCCAAGCAAAATGTCGATGAGAATGATCTGCAAAACTGCGACCCAATGAATCTCACCAAACCAAGCAATAAGCGCTTCCAAAATGAATTACTCCTTTTTCGAAGAGAGCACGGATTGTAGCAACGAGCCAATTTCAGAGGGATTCCGTGTCGTTCGAATACCGCAGGCTTCCATCACGGCTAATTTGCCTTCGGCAGTTCCTGTACCACCGGAAATGATCGCGCCTGCATGCCCCATTCTCTTTCCTGCGGGAGCCGTTACGCCTGCAATAAAGCCCACGACGGGTTTCTTCATATGATCTTTTACCCATTCGGCAGCAGTCTCTTCATCGCTTCCGCCGATTTCGCCGATCATGACAACTGCATCCGTTTCAGGATCGTCATTAAAGAGCTTCAGTACGTCGATGTGCTTTAAGCCGTTAATCGGATCTCCGCCGATTCCGATAGCGGTGGACTGGCCCAGCCCTAACGCGGTAATCTGTGCCACCGCTTCATAAGTCAAAGTGCCGGAACGGGAGACAACACCGATTCTGCCTTTGCGGTGAATGTGTGCAGGCATAATGCCGACATTGATTTCTCCCGGAGTCATGATGCCCGGGCAGTTGGGTCCGAGAAGGAGAGATTTAGATCCGGTCTTTTTCATGTGATCTCGGACCTTAACCATGTCCATCACAGGAATGCCTTCCGTAATGCAGACAATAAGTTCGATACCTGCATCGCTTGCTTCCTGAATAGCCGCTGCCGCTCCGGCTGGCGGAACATAAATCACGGAAACGTTTGCTCCTGTTTTTGCTCTTGCCTCTTTAACGGTACCGAAGATCGGCAGCCCTTCCCATTCCTGACCGGCTTTCTTAGGATTCACGCCGCCCACAAAACACTCGGGGCCAAAACCGTAATCTCTGCAAAGACGTGTATGAAACTGACCGGTTTTGCCTGTCATTCCTTGCGTAATAACGCGGGAGTTCTTATTGACCAAAATACTCATGTTATTTCTCCGCAGCCATTTCTACGGCTTTCTGCGCAGCATCCCCAAGAGAATCCGCTGAAATAATCGGTAATCCGCTGTTCTTGAGAATTTCTTTGCCTTCTTTTTCGTGCGTTCCTTTCATGCGAACAATTAAGGGAACGGATAACTTAACGTGTCGGCAGGCTTCAACAATACCTTCGGCAATGACGTCGCATTTCATAATGCCGCCGAAGATATTGACCAGGATAACTTTGACTTCCGGCTGAGCCAGCATGATTTCAAAAGCCGCCGTAACTTTTTCAGGAGAAGCTCCTCCTCCGATATCAAGGAAGTTATCCGGCTCACCGCCGAACAGTTTGATCGTGTCCATGGTCGCCATTGCGAGACCGGCGCCGTTAACCAAACACGCGATATTACCGTTGAGCTGAATGTATTGGAGACCTGCTTTGTGTGCACGAAGCTCCGTCGGATCTTCCTGCTCAGGGTCGTGAAGTTCTTCGAGTTCAGGGTGACGCAGCAGCGCGTTGTCATCAAAAGTCATCTTCACGTCCAGCGGATAAACCTTTTTGTCGGATGTTACGATCAGGGGATTGATTTCCAATAGGGAGCAGTCCATCGAAACGAAGGTGTTCCATAACTTTCTCAGGACTTCTGCGCAGTCTCCGGCAATGTCGGCAGGCACGTCCAATCGAGTAGCAACTTCCAAAGCTTCGGGAACGGAAAGACCGGCCACAGGATCAATGACCGTTTTAATGATTTTTTCAGGGAATTGAGCGGCAACTTTTTCAATTTCCATGCCGCCTTCAGCAGAAGCAATGAGTACCGGCCTCTGAAGCTTGCGGTCGATGAGAAAACCGACATAGAACTCCTGGACGATATCGAGACCCCGCTGAACAAGGACCTTACTGACAGGGGCTCCGGCAGGACCGGTCTGCTTGGTAACCAAACGGCTGCCGATCATAAGACGGGAGAGATTGCTGACATCTTCCAGACTGCGGGCGAGTTTTACACCGCCGCCTTTACCTCTGCCGCCGGCATGAATCTGGGACTTAACCGCCCAGATCTTTCCGCCGATTTCTTCAGCAATCTTTCGAGCTTCCTCAGGACTTGAAGCAACTTCAGCAACAGGAACGGGAACGTCAAAATTCTTCAGAATTTGACGTGCTTGATATTCATGAATTTTCATAGCGATGAAATTGTTAACTTTTGTTTGTGAACAAAAGTATAACGATCTCAGGCTGCCGTCTTAGAAGATTTCATCAAATTTAGGCGCGGAGACTCCTGCCTTCAGGGAGGGGAGGAAACGCCTCCTTTCGAATTTCTGTTAAATAGGTTCTTCTCTTTTCTAATAGACGTAATTTTTTATAGCTGATGCCGGCTGAAATACGGGTTCCATCGAGCTTTCGAACATCGAAGTACCCGGATGATCGACGACTGAAAATAAAGCTTTCTTCTCCCTTGCAGGCAACTTTATCAAACAGACGAAAGCCTTTGACCTCAAAGGACGCCTGATTGCGTTTTCTCCGGCCGCCTTTGAGAATGGAAAGCTTGTGAATCTGTCGGTTGTTCCGACGCGTCTGCTTCTGGAAGAAGAATTCGCCGAGCCTTTCGGCGCCGAGATTGCCGGCGATGCAGAATCCGCACAATGCGACTTAGCGATGCCGTTCGCGATCCGTGCGTGCTTAGTCCAATAGCCGTAGGTGTTGTTCACTTCCAGCTCAGGATGCGACGCCTTTAGGCGGTTCAAAACCTCCCAGCGCATAATTCCCATGAAGGCTTCTGCACGGAACGATTGTCCGCGCTTAGCCTTCAGTGTAATTTCGCCACGATGAAGCGCCTTATGGCACGTCTCACAAAGCGTAATCAGGTTGCCGGGCGAATCTCCGCCGGTACGTCTGCTTTCCAAGTGATGAACATTGAGCACCGGATCTTTCGACCTGCCGTGGCAATGCTGACAAACGTGTCCGTCTCTGAAAAGAACATACTCGCGGACGTTCCAGAAGCCGAGCTGTTCGCCCTCTTGGTACTCTTTCCCCGCAATGTCCGGATTCTTCAGCAGCTGAGTGTCGAAAGACGCCGTTTCCACGGTGATCTTCGTGACCGGCAGCAGTCGAAGAACAGTTTCTATGCGTGACAAGTGCACGTTGATTCGGTTTTCAACCGTCGGTGCAAGCCAGCCTTTGCGTTTGGTGCGGATGCGGTTGTCGAACCTCGGCGCACGATAGCGCGTGTTGCGGCTACGGCGGGACTGCCGTAACGCACGACGAGCAGAGAGCAGATCAGAGACGTCCTGACGGAGTTCGACTTCTGATGCATAAAGCTCAGCCTTTTCCGTTGATGCGGAAAGGCCGACATGTTTGTACCCGGCATCAACAC
>OGRK01001814.1_pt1 | contig 12291 bp, 9 predicted proteins | sample 1553471 | NCBI WGS metagenome assembly OGRK01 (sample SAMEA2580080, study PRJEB22360) | human gut metagenome | biome: human gut; feature: human-associated habitat; material: faeces | place: Denmark | collected 2008/2010
TTCCTATATCGTGCCGACAGGAACCATGGTGATCCATCCGGTGCGGATGAGTGGAACGGTGATCGGTGCACCACAGACGTATGAGTATTTTCAGCAGATGCAGGATCGCATTACCGGATTTATCGCATCTCACTGTATGGTGAAAAAGGAACGGATCGAGGAACTGATGCTGAATACAAGCATGCTGACAAAGGATTTGGGAACGATACTGGTGGGGCATCAGGCAGTAGAAGAAGGCATTATTAACGAAGTGGGTGGAATCAATGATGCCGTGCGCCGTCTGCATTTTATGATCAATGATGATCGGATATAAGCGCAACAGAATATATGTTCGAAAAAATAAAAAACACAGATGACATCTTTTGGAAAGTATGATATGATATACAGGCACAGGAAAAAGAACCTGTGATACTGATACGAAAGATGGGGGCATGTGCAATGTCATTGTTACAATCCATACTGATGGGACTGATTCAGGGGCTGACAGAATTTCTGCCGGTCAGCAGCTCCGGTCATCTGGCAATTTTTAAAATATTATTTGATGTGAATACAGAGACAGGTCTGCTGTTTGATGTTATGCTTCATGTGGGAACATTGGTGGCAATCTGTATTGTGTATTACAAAGATATCGTTCGACTGGTGATCGAATTTGTCGGCATGCTGATCGACGGCGGCTATAATCTGGTGACCTGGATCCGGAAACTGAGAGGAAAAGACGGTGCATATCGTCATGTGATATATAACAGTTACCGCAAAATGGTGATGCTTGTGATCGTGTCGACGATACCGACGGGCATTATCGGTTATGTAGGCGCAGATCTGGTGACAGCAGCTTCCGAGGTGCTGATCGTTCCGGGAATCTGCCTTATCATTACAGCAGCTTTACTGTTTGTCTGTGACCGGATACCGGAAGGACACAAGAAACCAAAACAGACCAGTTATGCCAATGCTTTTATTATTGGTATCTGCCAGGGGATTGCGACGTTGCCGGGACTGTCCCGCTCCGGAACGACGATTACAGCCTGTGTGATGAACGGTCTGGATCGTAAGTTTGCAGTAAAGTATTCCTTTATTATGTCGATTCCGGCAATTCTTGGAGCAATGGTGCTGCAGTTAAAGGATATTGGCAGTGAAGCACTGGTGCGTACCGATTTGATCCATTATGCAGTTGGTATGGTAGTTGCAGCCGTGGTTGGTTATATTTGTATTAAAGCAATGCTTGTCATTGTGAAAAAAAGAAAATTTAAATTTTTCTCAATCTACTGTCTGATCGTCGGTATCGTTTCGATCATTGGTTATTTTGTTACCGCATAAGGTTGGGAAGTATATAGAGAAAGGTGTTATATGGTAACTCAGAAAAAGACGACATATACCAGAAAGAAGACATCCGGAAAGAAGACTTCCGGCAGAAAAAGTTCAACAAACGGAAGAAAAAATAGCAGTTCTGCACCGACATTTACATGGCGTGCAGAATTGTTGCTTTTTGCATTTCTGGCCTTTGCGATTCTGCTTTTTATCGGAAATATTGGAAAAGGCGGAATTGTGGGAAATGCATTAAGTACATTTTCTTTTGGAATGTTTGGTGTACTGGCTTATATTTTTCCGATACCGGTATTTTTGATACCGGCATTTATGGTATCGAACCGGCAGCGGACACGAAACGGATATACATATTCCGGGAGAGCGATCATGAAAGCGACGGCAGGAATCCTGCTGTTCGTTTTTTTGTGCGTTTTTGCACATATTGTCTGCTGGTGGGATCAGGTGCCGGGAAAAGTTACACAATTGTATATAGAGTGTGCTTCCTCAAAGACCGGTGGAGGACTGATTGGAGGACTGATCGGGATTGGATTTTCTAAATGCTTCGGTATGATGGGAGCAGTGCTGTTAGATATCCTGATCATGGTGATCGCAGTGGTGCTTCTGACGGAAAAATCCTTTTTTAAAGGCGTATCAAGAGGCAGCAGACACGTCTACGAATCTGCACGTTCAGATGCGGCACGCAGAAGAGCGGCAGCGCAGGAGAGAAGCCGTGAACGTCAGTCTCAGAGAGAGCAGACAGCGGGAAATGACAGAAAAAAAGAACGTCGTATGAACCGAAAAGTCAGTGGTGTGGCATTGGATACAAAGATTCGTCCACGAAAAGAAGAAAAAGTGACGGAGAATATGAGTGAATTGTCTTTGAATCCGCAGGATACGATCGGAGAAGAGGTGGTTGTCGGAAGTAATCCGAAGGCAGGTGCGGAGAAGAAGCGTAAAACAGCTGCAACGGTGCAGATGCCGGTGACGGAGTCGGAGGATATCACCCAGGTGCAGTCGGATGACTTTTGGGCGCAGCATCCGCAGCCGGAGATTCATTTATCCGGGGAGCAGAATCCTTATTTGGAAGGTCAGAAACCGGTCAGAGAAACGACACAGCCGAGGACTCCAAGGCGGGATGCTGCCGGTTCGGAAGCGGCAGGAATATCACAGTCGGAACCGGAGTTGAAGAAAAAATCACATCACCGTGGTCAGCCAAAACAGTCTGCAGAGCAGGTGGAACAGGAAGTTACCGATGTGCGTGAGGAGATCGCAGAACATGCGGGAGAGGAACATGCACGGGCATATGTATTCCCGGAAGTTTCCCTCTTGCAGAAAGGTGATCCGAATCAGACCGGTGATTCCAGACAGCATTTGCAGGAAATGTCCGCCAAACTTCAGATGACACTGACGAATTTTGGTGTAAATGCGCGCGTGACGAACGTAATCTGCGGTCCTACAGTCACACAGTATGAGATTCAGCCGGAGATGGGGGTAAAGGTAAGTAAAATCCTTGGACTGGCAGATGATATCAAGTTGAACCTGGCAGTTCCGGATATTCGTTTTGAAGCACCGATTCCGGGAAAATCAGCCATCGGTATTGAAGTACCAAACAAGGAAAATGTGACAATCCCGTTCCGGGACCTGGTGGAATCCAGAGAGTTTCAGGATCATGCATCGAAGATCTCATTCTGTACCGGAAAGGATATCGCAGGTCATGTTATTGTGGCAGATATTGCCAAGATGCCGCATTTGCTGATCGCAGGTGCTACCGGTTCCGGTAAATCCGTATGTATCAATACGATTATTATGAGTATTTTATATAAGGCAAAACCAGACGAAGTAAAACTGATCATGATCGATCCGAAAGTTGTTGAATTGAGTGTGTATAATGGAATTCCACATCTTCTGATTCCGGTTGTGACCGATCCGAAGAAAGCTGCCGGTGCGCTTCACTGGGCAGTTTCTGAGATGATGGAGCGGTATCAGACTTTTCAGAAGTACGGTGTTCGTGACATGAAAGGCTATAATAAGAAAGTAGAGTCCATTCAGGATCTTCCGGGAGAGGACAAACCGAAGAAAATGCCACAGATCGTCATTATCGTAGACGAGCTGGCAGATCTGATGATGGTAGCTTCCAATGATGTTGAGGATGCAATCTGTCGTCTGGCACAGCTTGCCCGTGCAGCAGGCATGCATCTGGTTATTGCCACACAGCGTCCGTCCGTCAATGTTATTACCGGCCTGATCAAGGCAAATATGCCGTCACGTATTGCGTTTGCCGTGACTTCCGGTGTAGATTCCAGAACGATTCTGGATATGAATGGTGCGGAAAAACTGCTTGGAAAAGGTGATATGCTGTTCTACCCGCAGAACTATCAGAAGCCATTGCGTGTACAGGGTGCTTTTGTTACAGACAAAGAAGTGTCGGATGTGGTAGAATATATTATTGAAAAAAATGGTCAAGTAGCTTATAATGCAGAAGTCGAGGAAAAAGTAAATACTTCCGAGAGCAGTATTGGAAATGGCAGTGGATTTACGAATACGGCAGATGCCAGGGATGCGTACTTTGCAGATGCCGGAAAGTTTATCATAGAAAAAGAAAAAGGTTCCATCGGTATGCTGCAGCGTATGTTCAAGATTGGATTTAACCGAGCAGCGCGCATTATGGATCAACTGGAAGAAGCTGGTGTGGTTGGACCGGAAGAAGGAACCAAGCCGCGGCGGGTGCTGATGAGTCTGGAAGAATTTCGGCAGGTACTAAGCGGAAGTGATGAGTAGATACGCTGTAGGAAGGAGAAGTGTAGAGTGCAGTGATTCTGAGAAGAATATGTCAGCTTATGCTGACCAGAATTACCCACCAGGTCTCATGTGCCTTCGACTCGAATATATTCAAAATCCAAAAACACGTATCGGATGCTTTTTGGAAAGAATCAAATGAACAAGAGCGTGGTTGAAAACCGGCTATCACATATTTGAGAGTTAAAGTTGTTTGGAACATTTTGTTCAATTATAAGTTAATAGGAGGTATATACTAATGAAAACAGACATTGAAATTGCACAGGAAGCAGTGATGGAGCCAATCGGAAAGGTGGCTGAGCAGATAGGAATCGGAGAGGATGATCTGGAACTGTACGGAAAGTACAAAGCAAAATTAAGTGATGATCTGATCAAACGTGTGCAGGATCGTCCGGATGGAAAACTGGTGCTGTTGACAGCTATCAATCCGACTCCGGCAGGAGAAGGAAAAACTACAACAAGTATTGGCCTGGCACAGGCTTTTTGTAAAATGGGCAAAAAGGCAATTCTTGCATTACGTGAGCCGTCCTTAGGACCATGTTTTGGTATCAAAGGTGGAGCAGCAGGTGGTGGATATTCACAGGTTGTTCCGATGGAAGATCTGAACCTTCATTTTACAGGAGATTTTCATGCAATTACTTCTGCAAATAACCTTCTGGCTGCAATGATGGATAACCATATTCAGCAGGGAAATCAGCTTGGCATCGATCCACGTCAGGTTGTATGGAAACGTTGTCTGGATATGAATGACCGTGTACTTCGTAACATTGTTGTCGGACTTGGCAGCAAAATGGATGGAATGGTAAGGGAAGACCATTTTGTTATCACCGTGGCATCTGAAATCATGGCAGTGTTATGTCTGGCAGATGATATGGAAGATTTAAAACGCAGACTTGGCCGTATGATCGTTGCATATTCTTTTGAAGGAAAACCGGTAACAGCAGATGATCTGCATGCAACAGGTGCCATGGCAGCTCTGTTAAAAGATGCTCTGAAACCAAACCTTGTTCAGACGCTGGAGCATACACCGGCAATCGTACACGGCGGACCATTCGCAAATATCGCACATGGCTGCAACAGTGTACGTGCTACAAAGACAGCAATGAAACTGGCAGATATCACGATCACAGAGGCAGGTTTCGGCGCAGACCTTGGTGCGGAGAAATTCTTTGATATCAAATGCCGTATGGCAGGACTGAAACCGGATGCAGTTGTTCTGGTTGCGACCGTAAAGGCATTGAAGTACAACGGCGGTGTACCGAAGACAGAGCTTGGTCAGGAGAATCTGGAAGCATTAAAGAAAGGTATCGTAAACCTTGAAAAGCACATCGAGAATCTTCAGAAGTATCAGGTTCCTGTTGTCGTTACTTTAAACCGTTTCATCACAGACACAGATGCGGAACTTGCGTTTGTGGAGAAATTCTGTAAGGACAGAAACTGTGATTTCGCTCTTGCAAATGTATGGGAAAAAGGCGGCGAAGGCGGTATCGAGCTTGCAAATGCAGTATTAAATACACTTGAGAACAAAAAGAGTGATTTTAAAGTTTTATATAAAGATGAGTTGTCAATTAAAGAAAAGATCTCATGCATTGCAACAGAGATTTATGGTGCAGCAAATGTAACATACAGTCCGGAAGCAGATCGTGCGATCGCTAAGATTGAAGAAATGGGATTTGGAAACTTCCCTGTATGTATGGCAAAGAATCAGTATTCACTTTCGGATGATCCGAAGAAGCTTGGAAGACCGGAAGGATTTGATATTAATATCCGTGAAGTATATGTCAGTGCAGGTGCCGGCTTTGTGGTTGCAATCACAGGAACAATCATGACAATGCCTGGTCTGCCTAAGGTACCGGCCGCTGAAAATATCAGTGTAAATGATGACGGTGTAATCTGCGGATTATTCTAAGGAGGAATAAATTGAATATGGTTCAACTGATTGATGGAAAAGCAATATCAAAACAGATAAAAGATGAATTAAAGGAACAGGTAGCAGAGCTTTCGGCAAAAGGTATAAAGATTTGTCTGGCAGTTATTCAGGTAGGGAATGATCCGGCATCTTCCGTATATGTCGGCAATAAGAAAAAGGCATGTGCTTATATCGGTATTGATTCTTTGTCTTATGAGCTTCCGGAAGAGACAACGGAGAAAGAACTGTTAGAGCTGATCGATAAATTGAATAAGGACGATGCTGTAAATGGAATTCTGGTACAGCTTCCGGTTCCAAAACATATCGATGAGGACAAGATCATCAAAGCAATCTCACCATTAAAGGATGTTGATGGCTTCCATCCGATGAGCGTCGGAGCATTAAGTATCGGTCAGCCTGGATTTGTATCCTGCACACCGGCTGGTGTGATCCAGCTCTTAAAGCGTTCCGGAATCGAGATCGCAGGAAAAGAATGTGTTGTGATTGGCAGAAGCAATATCGTAGGCAAGCCTATGGCAATGCTGTTATTACGCGAGAATGGAACGGTTACGATCTGTCATTCAAAGACAAAGGATCTGAAAGAGGTATGTAAGCGCGCAGATATTCTTGTAGTTGCGATCGGCAGACCGAAGATGATCGATGCATCCTATATCAAAGAGGGTGCAACAGTGATCGATGTCGGAATACACAGAGACGAGAATAACAAATTATGTGGTGACGTTGATTTTGAATCAGCAAGCAAAGTTGCAGGAGCAATTACACCTGTACCGGGCGGAGTTGGTCCTATGACGATCGCAATGCTTATGCATAACTGTGTAGATTCGATCAATATAAAATAACCTGAGGAAAGAACATATATGAAAGTATTGATGGTATCATTGGGCTGCGATAAGAACCTTGTGGACAGTGAGGTAATGCTCGGACTTCTGCATAAGGCAGGACATGAGATCACAAATGATGAACATGAGGCAGAGGCAGTTGTTATCAATACCTGTGCATTTATCAAAGATGCGCAGGAAGAAAGTATTAATACGATAATAGAATACGGAGAGCTGAAGAAGACAGGATCATTAAAGAAGCTGATCGTTACCGGCTGCCTGTCACAGCGATATAAAGATGATATCCTTGCAGAACTGCCGGAGATTGATACAATTGTCGGAGCTGCAAATTATGACGCGATCGTGGATGCAATCGGATCTGAAGAAGAACATTCCTTTGTTACAGATATCAATTATATGCCGGAGGCAGTTGGTGGACGTATCGTTACAACCGGAGCTTCAATGGCATATTTAAAGATCGCAGAAGGCTGTGGCAAGATGTGTACTTATTGTGCGATTCCATATATCAGAGGAAAGTACAGAAGTATTCCGATGGAACAGCTTCTGGCATCTGCAAAAGAGCTTGCTGCACAGGGAGTAAAAGAACTGATCCTTGTTGCACAGGAAACAACACTCTATGGAGTGGATCTGTATGGTGAAAAGACACTTCCGAAATTATTACATGAACTCTGCAAGATCGAGGAAATCCAGTGGATACGTTTGATGTACTGCTATCCGGAGGAGATCACAGACGAGCTGATCGATACGATCGCGGAGGAAGAAAAAGTCTGTCATTATCTTGATATACCGATTCAGCATTCAGAAGATCCTGTATTGCGACGCATGGGAAGACGTACCTGTAAAAAGGATATTGTAGAATTGATCGCAAAGCTTCGGATCCGGATTCCTGATATTGCGATCCGTACAACGCTGATCGCAGGATTTCCCGGTGAAACAGAAGCGGATCATGAAGCGCTTATGGAGTTTGTGAATGAGTCGGAATTTGACCGCCTGGGTGTGTTTACATATTCACCGGAGGAAGGGACTCCGGCAGCATCATTTCCTAATCAGATTGAAAATGAGGTTGCAGAAAAATGGCGGGATGATATAATGGCATTGCAGCAGGAAGTATCATACGACAAGAATCAGGAGCTGCTTGGCAAGAGTCTTACAGTACTGATCGAAGGCTATGTTGCAGAAGACGATGTATATGTCGGAAGAACTTATCGGGATGCGCCCGATGTAGATGGTATGGTATTTGTTGATGCACCGTATGAGCTGATGCCCGGCACCTTTGTACAGGTTCGGATCACAGATGCAAATGAATATGATCTGACAGGGGAGATGATAGAATGAATTTACCAAACAAATTAACAATATTGAGAGTTATAATGATTCCATTTTTTGTTGTGTTTATGTATCTTGATTTTGCAGCAGCCAAATGGATTGCGCTTGGTATCTTTATCGCTGCAGCGATCACGGATACATTAGATGGACAGATCGCAAGAAGATGTAATCTGGTCACAACATTTGGAAAATTCATGGATCCGTTAGCAGACAAGCTTCTGGTATGTTCTGCAATGATCGCACTGGTCGATCAGGGACGGATTCCTGCATGGATCGTTATTATCATCATTGCGAGAGAATTTATCATTAGCGGATTCCGGCTGATTGCAGCAGAAAAGGGTGTTGTTATTGCGGCTGGTATCTGGGGCAAATTAAAGACTGTTGTCCAGATGGTCATGGTTTGTTTCCTGATCGGTAATCTTGGTGGAAAAGTGATATTTGTAATCGAACAGGTGCTGATCTACGCTGCACTTGTATTAACGGTCATTTCACTGATCGATTATCTGGTATCAAACAAAAATGTCCTGAAGGATTAATATAAAGTTAAAAGCTGTATAGTTATGAACAACTAACCACAAAATAGACAATTATGGGGAAAATGGGGTATTTTCTGACAATTACTTCCACTTTCCCCTTTTGTTTTTTAAGTAAAAATAGCAGGGATGTTCGATTGTTAAAAAGTGCTGAAAAAACTGTGTCGTAATGATAATTTTACTTGAAATAAATTCGTAAAGGCTTTACAATAAAATCGGCATAAATTTGGAATTACTTTTATGTAACTCCTAAAAATAAATTTAATGGAGGACTAGAAATGAGCAACAAACTCACCCTGTCAGCAAGCGATAGAATTAATGCATTGCTTGATGACGCAAGCTTTGTTGAAATCGGTGCTTATGTGAAAGCAAGAAATACTGATTTTAACATTCAGGATAAGGATACTCCAAAAGATGGTGTTATCACCGGATATGGTGTTATCAATGGCAATTTAGTGTATGTATACAGTCAGGACGCTAAAGTTTTAGGCGGTTCTGTTGGTGAGATGCATGCTAAGAAGATTGCAAAAATTTATGATATGGCTATGAAGATGGGTGCACCTGTCATCGGTATGATCGACTGTGCAGGACTCAGACTTCAGGAAGCTACAGATGCACTGAATGCATTTGGTGAAGTATATGGCAAGCAGGTTATGGCTTCAGGTGTTATTCCTCAGATCACAGCTGTTTTTGGTGCATGTGGCGGCGGTGCTTCCCTTGTTCCATCATTATCAGACTTCACTTTCATGACAAAGGAAGGTGCAAAGTTATTTGTAAATTCTCCAAACGCTTTAGCAGAGAACAATATTACAAAGTTAGATACTTCCGCAGCTGATTATGTAAGTGAGAATACAGCAAATGTAGATGGTGTATTTGAGACAGAAGAAGAATTACTTGGTATGATCCGTGCATTGGTTGAGGTTCTTCCAATCTGTAATCTGGACGACAAGGAAGCTTCTGCAAATGACAATCCAAACAGAATTATCCCAAATCTTGATTCTTACAAGAACGATCCAAGAGCAGTGATCCAGAATATTGCCGATGATTCTCTTGTGCTTGAGATGAAGAAGGAATATGCAGGAGATGTTGTTACAGCTCTGATCCGTATGGATGGTATCACAGTTGGATGTGTTGGTAATCAGGAAGATACGATCACAACAGCGGGTGCATATAAAGCAGAAGAATTTGTAGATTTCTGTGATGCATTTAACATTCCTGTTCTTACACTTGTAAATGTAACAGGTTTTGCTGCAACAGTTGAAGAAGAGAAGACCATCTCAAAGGCTCTTGCAAAACTTACAAATGCATATGCAGATGCAACAGTTCCAAAGGTTACGGTTGTTATGGACAAGGCCTATGGAACAGCATATACGGTTATGAACTCCAAGGCAATCGGAGCTGATATGGTATATGCATGGCCGGATGCAGTGATCGGTACTATGGATCCTGAGATGGCAGTTAAGATCATGTATGAAGATGAACTTGCAGCAGCAGACGACAAGCTTGCCTTCATCAAGGAGAAGAAAGCAGAATATGTTGCAGCTCTTTCAGGAGCAGCTTCGGCAGCATCCAGAGGATATATCGATGATATCATCGAGCCTGATGCTACAAGAAAGAGAGTGATCGCAGCGATCCAGATGCTCCTTTCAAAGGAAGAGATGAGACCTTATAAGAAACACGGTACTATATAAAAGGAGTGACAACTAAATGAAGAAAAAATTATTATTAATAGTTTCTATGTTAGCTGTTACTTTTATGTTTGCCGGATGTAGTGCTTCTGATGATAACGGAGTAAAATTTGCTTATAACGATCAGGAGATCGCTCAGGTAGCAAAAGATGCCTGTGAGACATATCAGAAATATGCAAGCGCAGATGAGACCTATAACTATGTTATAGAAGCAGGCGAGGATGCAGGGGTTTCTGAAAATGAGATAGAAGCAGTCAAGTCATTCCGTAATATCGGTGATGAGTGCGGTGAGTTTAAAGATTTTACAGGTGAATACAAGATTACAGAGACAGAAGGAAATGTAATCGTTACTCTTTATGCTGACTGTACAGAAAAAGAAGCGTTGATCAAGGTAACATTTGTAGACAACAGTGCAACATATAACTTACAGAGATATCAGTTAATGAATCAGTATGGTTACAGTGAAGAGCAGGCTGATGAAGCCCTTTCTTCACAGGGTATGTACCCATATAAGTCAACTGATGTTGAGATTGCAGCAAACATGACATTTGAAGATAAGATGAAGGCAGCCGGAACCAACACCCTGATCGGTATGGCAACTGTATTCGTTGTTCTTATCTTTATATCATTTATCATCTATCTGTTAAAATTTGTTCCCGGCTTCTTTGATAAAGAAGCAAAAGCAGCCAAGAAGGCAGCTAAAAAAGCAGAAGAAGCAGCTAAGGCAGAGCCTGTTGCTGAGACAAAGGAAGAAGATGCAGGATCTGCACCGGCAGGACAGATTGTTGACATCGTTAAGACAGAAACAGGTGAAAGCGTAATGAATGATTCTGAACTGGTTGCAGTTATCACAGCCGCAGTTGCTGCTGCATCAGCAGGACAGAATGCATATACAACGTATCCAAGCAAAGATAAGCTTGTGACACGTCCGATCAGACGTATTAAGAGATAATAATAGGAGGATATATCGATGAAGAATTATAGAATTACAGTAAATGGTACATCATATGATGTTTCAGTTGAAGAATTAGCAGGTGGCGTTGCCCCTGTAGCAGCACCAGTTGCAGCAGCTCCTGTAGCAGCACCGGCACCAGCGGCAGCACCGGCACCAGCACCGGCAGCTAAGTCAGCAGGCGCAGGTTCCATTAAGGTTGCTTCTCCGATGCCTGGCAAGATCCTTGATGTTAAGGCAAATGTTGGTGATGCAGTTAAGAAGGGACAGGTTATTCTGATCCTTGAAGCTATGAAGATGGAAAACGAAGTTGTTGCTCCGGAAGATGGTACAGTAGCAAGCATCGACGTTGCATCAGGTGCAACTGTTGAAGCAGGAGATACATTAGCAACTCTGAACTAATGCTGTACTTGTATAAATCTGATAGGAGGAACGACTAAATGAGTAGTATAGTTGACGTATTGTCAAATTTAGCAAATCAGACAGGTTTTGCAAGTCTTGACTGGAAAAATTACGTTATGATCCTTGTAGCGTTCGTTTTCATGTTCCTTGCAATTAAGTTTGGTTTTGAGCCACTTCTTCTGGTACCAATCTCATTTGGTATGTTACTTGTTAACATGTTTCCAGATATAATGGCAGAAGGCGGATTATTACATTACTTCTACATGTTGGATGAATGGAGTATTCTTCCGTCACTGATTTTCATGGGTGTAGGTGCCATGACAGACTTTGGTCCGCTGATCGCAAACCCTGCAAGCTTTCTTCTTGGAGCTGCAGCACAGTTCGGTATCTACGGCGCATATTTCCTTGCTTTCCTGATGGGATTCAATGGTAAGGAAGCAGCAGCTATTTCTATTATCGGTGGTGCAGATGGTCCTACATCTATCTTCCTTGCCGGTAAACTTGGAATGGGTGGTACATTACT
>OGRK01001819.1_pt1 | contig 12266 bp, 10 predicted proteins | sample 1553471 | NCBI WGS metagenome assembly OGRK01 (sample SAMEA2580080, study PRJEB22360) | human gut metagenome | biome: human gut; feature: human-associated habitat; material: faeces | place: Denmark | collected 2008/2010
CCCTGCCCGGTCTGGCAAATTAAAGCACCACGACCTCTGCTTGCAGCCGATGCTTCTAAATCATACTTTTCTAAAATGCTAATCCCCCTGTCATGCACTCCTTTTTTCCTCCCCCTTATTTTCCATACATATGATAGGACTCTTTCTAAGACCCAAAAGAACTCACTCATACATTAATCTGTCTTTTTATTGTATGCAGTTTTTTTGAGGACTAGTATAAGAAAGAATACGAAAGAAACGGAAACCAAAAAACAGACAGAAAACATGGGCATCATGCTTCCTGTCCGATTTTATTTTTCGCCAGTTCAAGTAAATATTCTTTTGTATTATGAGACGGTTCTTCTAAAACATCTTCTAAAAGTATATTTAAGATTTCTCCTATCTGTTTTCCCTGCGTTACTCCAATTGCAATCAAATCTTTTCCATTCACTGCAAGATTACGAATAGAGAAACACTGTTTCTCTTCAATAATTTGTTCATAAATTACTTTTACTTTATGAATCCGTTCCAGTTTTTCCTCTCTTTGATAGGTACTCTGCGCCATTGTATCGGCATACTGTACCTGTAGAAGCAGAGGATACAATTCTTCTCCCAGTTTATTCATGGCTTTTCTTACTGCTTTTGGTGTCGGCTGGGTTCTCACATCATGCCATTTTACCAGTTTGGTCACTTTCTTTATCGTGTCATTATCCATTTTTAGCCGATGCAGCACTTCATTTGCGATTCTCTCGCTTTCTTCTCCATGTCCTTTAAAATGATCTCTTCCATTTTCATCGGTAGTTTTCATTTTCGGTTTCCCCATATCATGAAGCAGCATGGTATAACGCAAAACCTTATTTGCCGGAATGAGTTCCAAAGCCTTTAATGTGTGTTCTCCCACATTGGTAAAATGATGTGGTGTATTTTGTTCGGTCTGCATTATGGCATCAAATTCCGGAAGTACTACTTCTGTGATTCCAAGTTCATAAGCTGTTCTTAAAAGTTCCGGATGATTTGATAACAAAAGTTTTCGGATTTCTGTCTCGATTCGTTCTGCACTGATTTTCTCAAGATTACTTGCAAGTTTCGATGCTGCCTGTTTTGTTTTTTCTTCAATTGAAAAACCAAGCTGACCGGCAAAACGCACGGCACGCATAATCCGAAGGGCATCCTCTGTAAAACGTTCTTCCGGATTTCCCACACACCGAATAACTTTCTTATTCAGATCATCAATCCCTCCAAATAAATCAAGTAGTCCTTCTTTGTCATTGTACGCCATCGCATTAATGGTAAAATCTCTTCGACGTAAATCTTCTCTTACCTCTCCGGTAAAAGTTACTTCTTTTGGATGACGTCCATCCTCATACTCTCCATCAATACGGTAAGTTGTTACTTCAAATCCTTCTTTGCCAAACATAACAGTTACCGTTCCATGCTGGATTCCAGTATCAACGGTACGACGAAAAAGGTGCTTTACTTCCATCGGTTTTGCTGATGTTGTAATATCCCAGTCTGCCGGTGCTCTGCCAAGGAGACTGTCCCTGACACAGCCCCCTACCGCATAAGCATCATGCCCATGTTCCTGCAAGACGGAAATGATTTCTTGAACTTCTTTCGGAACATTTATTTTCATTTTTTCTGTTTCTCCTTTTAGCCGTTATCTCAAAACTCTCTCTTTCATAGAAAATACAGTTTTTCTCACCAACTATAGAAGGGGGAAAATTTTTGCTGATTTTCTTTTAAACATCAAAGCTGATTTTTCTGCCTGTATGTGTATATTGATAATAACGGACTCCGGCTGCATCTAACATTCGTTTCGATGCTTTTACTGCCGGTGTATCACTGTATTTATCGCTGTCATAAACAATTGTCTTGATTCCCGCCTGAATGATTGCCTTTGCACATTCATTACAGGGAAACAGGGAAACATACAATTTTGCGCCCTCCAAAGAACCGCCTCTGTAATTTAAAATCGCATTGAGTTCACTGTGCGTTACATACAGATATTTGGTATTGTAAGGCTCGCCTTCTCTTTCCCATGGAAATTCATCATCAGAACATCCACTTGGAAATCCATTATATCCCATAGATAATATTTTATTATCTGAACTTACAATACATGCTCCCACCTGAGAATTCGGGTCTTTGGAGCGCATTCCGGAAAGCTTTGCAACTCCCATAAAATACTCATCCCAGGATATATAATCTTTTCTCTTCCCCGTCATTACTTTCCTCTGCCTTTATTTACTCTCAGAATCTTCACTGTAACTATTTTCGTGTCTGAAACTTCGAAAGTATGTTTTTTTATTTCGTACCGAAAATGCGGTCTCCTGCGTCACCAAGTCCCGGTACAATATAACCATGTTCATTGAGACATTCATCTAATGCACCTACATAGATATCAACATCCGGATGTGCTTCGCTTAGTGCTTTTAATCCTTCCGGTGCAGCAAGCAGACAAAGGAAACGGATGTTGTTTACTCCTTTTTCTTTTAACATCGTAATCGCAGCAATCGCAGAACCACCGGTTGCAAGCATCGGGTCTGTCAGCACGATCAGTCTCTGTTCGATCGGATCCGGAAGTTTGCAGTAATATTCATGTGGTTCATGTGTCTCCGGATCTCTGTAAAGGCCGATATGACCGATCTTTGCAGACGGAACCAGCGTTGTGATACCGTTTACCATACCAAGTCCGGCACGAAGTACCGGCACAACTGCCAGCTTCTTTCCGGCGATCATTGGGGATTTACATTTCTCGATCGGAGTTTCAATTTCCACATCCTCCAGTGGAAGATCTCTCAGTGCCTCATATCCCATAAGGACTGCAATTTCTTCGATCAGTTTACGGAACTCATTTGTTCCTGTATTTTTGTTACGAAGCATAGAAATTTTGTGCTGGATCAGCGGATGATCCATAATAAATACGTTTTCCATGTTTTCCTCCATTATCATTCTCTTTAGAATTATATCACTGTCATACAACTATGGTGATTATACCTTATTTCTTTTCCATTGACAACTCCCACCGAAATGATACACTGAATTTAATCCTTTTTAGTAACTTTCATCTGATCAAGCGGATATTCGCAATTGAAGCAGGGAACTTACTTGATTCGCTTAAATAATTATTCACTATTTTTGAAAGGAGCATTCTTCATGGACAGCTGCGAAAAAGAATTTGAATCTGCCGGTCAGGAAGCCAGGCGTCTTGCTATTGCATTAAAACGTTTTACGGAAGTTCAGGATCCTGTATGGAAAGAAAAATATCAGCATTATCTTTCCCTTCGTTTCCGGCCTGCCATAAGCGAACTGATCCGTCAGGATGATTTTTTTCGTATTCAGAAACTCTGTCAGTTTGTATCGATCACAGAATCCGCACTCGACACATTTATTGAGGAAGCCGTCCGGCTCCACCGGGAAGAAATTCTTTCCTTCTTTCTGGAATTCCAAAAAGACCACTTTGGCTTTCATGACCATGACTTTACCTTCTGATACAGATAAGGAGTAAGATTATGAAACATCCTATTTCTCCGGATACCTCCGGTCTTTATGAAAAAATATGGAATTTTGTACGTGAACAGCTTTCTGTCAGATATCCCTTTTTTCGTCGTCTTCTCTGGAATTTTTCCTTTCAGGAATCCTCAGAAACATCCTCTGCCGGCACAGATGGCAGTGTCATCTATTTCTGCCCGGATTTTCTTATAAAAACGTTTCAGGATGATCCCGATACTCTGGAAAAGCTTTTTTTGCATATGCTGTATCACTGTCTTTTCCTTCATCTGATCCTGGAGATACCTTCTGACGCTCAGCGATGGAATCAGGCCTGCGACCTTGCTGTATATCGACTGATCCATCATGAGAAAAAAGAATATCGTCCAGCTATACTTTATTCGCAGAATCCTGAGCTGCCGGAAACCTGTGCAATGGATGATCATCAGTTCTGGAAACAGGCTGACCGTAAGAAGCTTCTCGAACAGATGAAAAATCTCTGGAACAACAGTTATGGTACCGGTGGTTTCGGTCTCTACGGTTCTGACGGCAGAGGCGCTTCCCCGGGGAGTCTGCAGGAAGAAATCAGTCTGCGAGAAAAACACCGCTATGATTTTCATCGTTTTCTCAGACATTTTGCCGTTCACCGCGAGGAACTTCATACAGATACAGAAAGTTTTGACTATATTCCTTATCTCTATGGTCTGGAACATTATGGCAATATGCCACTCATTGAACATCTGGAATACCAGGAAGTAAACCGCATGGAAGAACTCGTCATTGCGATCGATACTTCCGGTTCCTGCTCCGCCGCTACAGTCCGGCGTTTTATGGAAGAGACTTATGGGATTCTCAGTGATCACGAAAATTTTTTCCGCAAAATGAACCTTTACATCATTCAGTGTGACAGCTTTATTCAGGACGTTATACATGTTACCTGCGAAGATGACTGGAAAAATTATCTGACACATATCACGATCCACGGTCGTGGCGGCACAGATTTCCGTCCTGTTTTTGCATATGTGCAGGATCTCCGTAACACCGGAGCTCTCCGTAATCTGAAAGGACTTTTGTACTTCACAGACGGAGATGGTATTTATCCCGAAAGACCGACAGATTATCAGACTGCTTTTATTTTTTACCGTGAAAAGGCCCTGCATCAGAAAGTTCCGGTCTGGGCACATAAGTTATATATGGATGAAACATAATCTTGCATCATCTCAGATGCAGAAAGGATACCACATTTTATGAATATCAAAGAAGCCAAACAGGAACTTCTCCAAACCATACAAGTCTATACTCGTAAAGATTCTAATGGCCATTATCTCCTGCCATCTGTCAGACAACGACCGATTCTCCTGACCGGTATCGGCAAAACAGCGATTATGGAACAAGCCGCCAGAGAATGTGGAATCGGACTGGTTGCTTATACAATTACACATCATACACGCCAGAGTGCTGTCGGTCTCCCTGTCATTGTAAAAAAGAATTTTCAGGGAAAAGAATATTCCGTAACAGAATACACCATGAGCGAGATCATTGCTTCTGTTTATGAAAAGATAGAAGAAACCGGCTGTAAAGAAGGAATCCTTTTTATCGATGAGATCAACTGTGTATCCGAAACGCTGGTTCCCACTATGCTGCAGTTTCTGCAAAATAAAACATTTGGTACCCATCCGGTTCCATCCGGCTGGATCATTGCTGCCGCCGGAAATCCTGTTGAATACAATAAATCTGCCAGAGAATTTGATATTGTCACTCTGGACCGCGTAAAACGAATCGATATTGAACCAGATCTCAATGTATGGAAAGAATATGCATCTGCAAAAGGGCTTCATCCTTCTGTTCTTTCTTACCTGAGTTTAAAAAGAGAACATTTTTACCATATTGAGAATACGGCGGACCGCATCTGTTTCGTCACTGCACGTGGCTGGGAAGATCTTTCTGCAATTTTATACGGATATGAGGATATGCATTTTGCTCCGGATGAAAACCTGATCCGTCAGTATCTGCAGGATGAAGAGATTGCAAGAGATTTTGGTGCTTATTACCAGCTTTACGCAAAATATCGTCAGGATTACCGGATTCCTGAAATTCTCTCCGGATCCCTTGATGAATCCGTTGTAGAGTCACTCTGCACGCTGGCAGCCCATGCCCCAACAGATGAACGTCTGACTGTTGCCGGGCTTCTTCTGGATGGATGGAACAGCTTATTTCTGAAATTCCGGGAAGAAGACCAGTTCGCAGTCGCCCTTCAGAGCGTACTCCGTCAGGCCAGAGCCTCACTTCTTGAAGGAAATACGCTTGCTGCTTTTACAGAACAATATCGAACTTCTCAAAAAATCCGCCTGGAAAACCATCTGCTTGACCGCATGGAAACAGACTGCACGGAACGTATTGCCCGAATTCTTGAGCAAAGTCTCTCCCGCACTCAGCAGGAACGTATTTCTGCTCTGGAAGAAGTAATCGCGATCCTGCGTCACGCTCTGGAGGAAAATGTCAAGATCCGACAGGATACTGTAAACCAGACTTCTCTGGCGCTGCATCTTGGCTTTTCTTTTGCTGAATCGGCTTTTGGTGATGGACCTGAAATTTTGTTTCTGATCTCAGATCTCAGCCATAACGCAAATGCAGTATCTTTCATCAGTCATTTTGGCTGTGAAGAATATTTTCGTTTCAATAAAAAGCTGAAATTTCAGGAAGAACGGCAGAATCTTCTCCAGGAAATTGATTCTGTTATAAGGACAGTCTGACAAAAAAGGAAGGTGGTCTCCCCTCTGAGGAAACCCCTTCCTTAAATTAATCTTTCTTTTAATTACCACTGAAACCGCCCTGCATTTTCCGCTGATATCTTCCATTCTGGTGTTCCAGCATTTCGCGAAACTGCGCTGCATACATACTCAGAGACATTGCCATGCAGACTGCACAGGCTCCAATCAGTACATTAGATGTAGAATATGGAAGTCTCGGTCCTGCCAGCAGGATCAGTACAACTACATAAGTTACTGCTGTATTCAGCTTACCATGCCACTGTGCCTCAATCGTTTCTTTTGTCTCCATCAGTACTTTCCACCCTGCAACTGTCATATAACACTCTTTTATCACAAACAGGATCAGCACAAGCTTCGCCAGTGGATATCTTGGAATCAGATACGCAATCATCACACCCTGCATAGCCTTATCTGCCACCGGATCCAGAATACGTCCGACCTGGCTGATACTGTTAAAGGATCTGGCAATTCTGCCGTCCAGAACATCTGTTGCCGCAGCGGCAAGAATGAGCAGTACAAGTACCGTACGGTACTCTCCTACACCATATCTCTCAAATATTCCAAAGAATACAACTGCCAGACACAGTCGAAGTGTGCTGAGCAGATTCGGAACCGTACAGATCTCTCTGCGTGTAAGTACTTCTGCCAGGCGTTCCTTTCTTGCCGGAAGCACTCTGTAAAACAGCTGATAACAAAGAATATTCAGGATCAGTGCAGTCATAACATCTGCCACACTGTGCTGTTTCAGGAACATCGTTGATAAAACGATCGATATTGTGAGTATGATCTGACTTACCGTGAACAATTTATTTTTCCTGCACCGTTCATTTTGATATAAGGCGATACAGCTTGCTGTTGCATTAAATACATGCATGCTTGGGAAAATATTGGTAGGTGTATCAATTTTATACAAAAAACGTATCACACTGATAAACGCACCGCCTCCGGTACTGCCAAGATCCGGTCTCAGATGCTGTCCATTCGGATATACATAAGAGATCAGCAGAAACAGTGTCATACCTACACCCAGAGTTCCGAGATATTGATAATATTCTTTTTTGCTCGGGCAGAATACCGCAAAATAAATCACTGTTCCGATCAGGAAAAAGTACCAGAGTACATATGGAATAATAAAATACGGGCAAAACGGAATCTTATCATCAGCTAATGAATGAATCATATGTATTTTTACATCGCTCTGCTCCATCAGCATAAACGAGATCATATAAAAAATTCCATAAGCAGGTATGATCCACAAATGCTTTGATTGTTTCAGATAATTCAAAATATCCATCCTTTCCGGCTACAGCCTGTCTGTTACTGTTCATAGCAAAACTCTGCTGTCATTGGACTTCTGTTTTTTCTGTAGCTTATGATATCTCTATCCTATCAAATAATCAATGCACAAAATGCCGAAAATGGACAGTTTTACAAAAATTTCATAGTTGTTTTATAAATAATTTTAAAAAGGAAGCGTCTTTATGCTACGCTTCCTCTTCTTTTCCGTTCATCATTTCTGCAGACCTGCTGAAATTCTCTTAACTTTTCTTTTGCTTCCGGGCTGAGGTTCTGTGGCACCTGAATTCGGATCGTCACATACTGATCACCATGAACAGATGGATTTTTCATCGAAACGATACCTTTGCCCTTCAGACGGATCTTCCTTCCTGTCTGAGCACCTTCCGGAATACGGCAGATCACATCACCGTACAATGTAGAAACTTTTGCCTCGCCGCCAAAAACAGCTGTTGTGAATGGAATTTCTGTTGTTGTATAGACATCCATACCATTCCGTTCGTATCCTGGCTTTGGCTGAATATTTACTTTCAACAAAAGATCTCCGGCTTCTCCTCCGTTAAATCCAGGATTTCCTTTTCCCTTCAGACGGATGCTCTTGCCATTTTCGATACCTGCCGGAACATGTACCTGCAGTGTCTGGGAACCGCTTCCTGACGGATCCGAAAGACGGATCATTTTATCGCATCCAAATGCAGCATCTTCAAAGCTGATACTTACTTCAGACCTGAGGTCACTGCCTTTTTCCTGGGTATGCCCTCCAAATCCGCTTCCTCCGAAACCACTGTGAAAGCCCTGTCCGCCAAATCCACTGCTCTGACGACTGTATCCACTGTTTTTCTGACCATGGAACATATTTCCAAAGATATCTCCGAAAATATCTCCCATATCACCCATATTACTATTTTCAAAATGATACTCATGATAACCATTGCCGCCCTGACCAAAGTCAAATCCTCCAAAGCCTCCATGAAAACCGCCTCCGGCCCCATTCTGTCCACCGGCTCCATATGGATTTCCACTGCCCTCTTCAAATGCAGCAAAACCATACTGATCGTATAATTTCTTCTTTTCTGTATCACTTAATACATTGTAAGCTTCTGTAACTTCTTTAAATTTCTGTTCTGCCTGTTTATCACCAGGATTCATATCCGGATGATATTTTTTTGCAAGTTTTCTGTATGCACGTTTGATCGCCTTGGCATCGGCATCTCTTCCGACTCCAAGGACTTCATAATAATCTCTCTTAGCCATAATGCCACCTCCGGTTCACATTGTTAAAAAGGAGATGCAGTTATTTTCACCGCATCCCCTGTTCATCTCTTTTGTTCTATATGTAATATAACACGCACACATACTATTGTCAAGAGTTCCTCAAATATTTTAAAAATAATCTGATATATACGGAGTCTGCTGCTCGATCGCATCCTCAAGCATATCAATCGTCCACTCTGCTGCCTGAATACGTCCAATCTTTGCAAGATATTCCGGACGTTTGTAGCCCATCAGCATAGTGGTCATTGTCTGAATATTGATCGTATCTTCGCATGGCTCCATGATCCGCATAACCTGTCCATGACCATCCCTTGAGATTATCAGATGGAAATTTCCCTGATTACATTCCATGATCGGATCGACCAGGCGGAATTTCCATTCCCGGTCAAGTACACTTGGTTTAAACGGATATTTCTCAATGAAGGAAACAAAATCAACGATCCTACCCATATAATATGGAGAAATCACTTCTTTGATACTCGCATCTTCCAGAAGGAATGCCAGCGGTTCATCTGTATATGTATCGCCTTCTACCTGATTGATCATGGAAAAATGAGCTGCCACAAAGTTCCAGAGACCTGTCCTTGCCTCCTCATTATTAAAGATCATATCTTTAATATGAAATACTTCTTTGGCGATCCAGTAGATCACATAACCATCCGGCTCATTTTTTTCATTATAATATACTGCTGCCATGATATCATCAGAATCCCACAACCAGTACTCATTCCATGCCAGATCATCACGAAGGATCGCACCATGTGTTCTCATGGCATAACGCTTGTAGGTTTCTTTCAGCTCTTCTCCCTCCGTATCCACACGGCGGACATCCCCCGGAACCTGATGATTCTTCGGGAGCTGATAATCCTTGATTTCATAGGAAATCTTATCAGAAATGATTTCCCAGCCTTTGCGTCTGTAATACGGTATGGAATAAGGGTAAAGATAACAGATATCCTGTCCACGCTCTTTCATATTCTTGAGTGCCTGTTCCAGAAGCTTGTGCATCAGCCCCATGTTGGAATATTCCGGGTAGGTTCCTACACCGGTAAGACCGCCCATCGCATAAGTCTGCCCAAAGATCCGTACATGCATCGGATAAACTGCCACCTGAGAAACCAGGGTATCATTATCAAACCATCCTATAACATCTGCCTTTTCCATGGTAGGAAATTTGGCACGGATAATTTCTCTCTCCTGCCATCCAATGGAACTCAGCTCCTGCTCAGTTACCTGAAATACATAACGAAGAAGTGCATTATACTGCTCCATGTATTCACTGCCTACGGGTTTCATTTTGAGATTCTTTTTGTTATTCATGTCTTCTTTCCCTTTTGTCTGATGCCGGCTGCTTCTATTACATTTAATACCCACAAGTCCCACCCCTCAGTTGAAGGGTGGGACTTCATACTGCATATATGAAGTGCTCCAAGCTACACTTCAGATTTAAAATCAAAATTCCGGTTCAATTAAACCGTATGTGTTTCCTTTACGTTTGTATACTACATTGACCTGTTCAGTCTCTGCATTAAAGAATACGAAAAAGTTATGTCCCAGGAGTTCCATCTGTACGCATGCATCTTCCGGATACATAGGTTTGATTCCAAATTTCTTGGTACGGATGATCTTAACCTCTTCATCTTCTTCATAATCCTTATCCAGATACTCTTTCTGGAAGTTTGCAGCTGCCTGCTGTTTATCAACGATTTTATTTTTGTATTTACGAAGCTGACGTTCGATGACTTCTTCAACCAGGTCAATGGATACATACATATCATTGCTTACCTGTTCGGATCTGATGATATTTCCTTTCATCGGGATCGTTACTTCGATTTTCTGTCTTTCTTTTTCGACACTTAAAGTTACTACCACTTCTGTGTCAGGAGTAAAATACCGTTCCAGTTTGCCGAGTTTATCCTCTACTGCGGTCTTGAGTCCCTGGGAAACTGTGATGTTCTTTCCACTAATAATAAATTTCATAGTCCCATCCCCTTTGCTGTTTATTTTGGATGATATTTTTATAAACAACTGTTTTGTTGTCTATGCGTCCATTATAACACACTCCAACGAATTTTAACACAACTTTACAAAAAATTTATATAAATTCTGACTAAAGACCAGTATAAAAATTATAATTCCAATGATTGTCATTCCCACGCCATAGTTTTGGTATGGTGTTTCATATTTTAATACAATCTCGTGAGTTCCAGACGGAACTTCCACTCCGCACATACCTTCATTGATATTATACACACCGGCATCCTCTCCATCAATCTGTGCAGTCCATCCCTTCTGATAGAACAGCGGAACACACAGCATTTTGTTCTCAGATGCATCGTTTGTTACCTGTGCCTGATATGTACTGTCAGAAAATGTCACCTCATCAGCTCCGGATTCCTTCAATGCTGTATAACCACTTTCCGTAATATCGCAGGATTTTAATTCGAAATTATTTATCACTGCTGATTCAACCGGAGAACTTACATCTACACGAAGCTCTGTGATTCCCCCAGGTACAAGATGTTCCCATGTCCTGTTGTCCTCAGTGACTTTAAATGTGTAAACTTTCTCCGCAGAGAAGCCTTCATCTCCCTCTGTCTGATAATAAACAGCCATTTCTGTTTCATCAGGTGCGTCTACTGTCAGTGAAAGTCCATACAACTTGTCGTTGTCTGCAAAACAGGACGCCACGCCTGGAAATACAACATTTGGATCTGCGCCGAGATTGCTCACGGTAATGCCTTCTGATCCTTTCTCCATCGTACAGTCAGTCGCTGTATCCGCATAATCCAGCAGCGACAGGTCTGTTTGCTCCGGAAGGTCCGCCTTCTGATAAGAAGACGTCTCCTCTGCATCCGTATAATAAAAGCCAGACAGAGAAGCCAGTGTTTTGTCCAGTCCGGACATTTCTTTTACTTCTTCCTGATTCCATTCTTTATCATACAGATATCCAAATGGAAGTGCATACTGATTCTCAAAGACTGATCTGCCACCCGCCTCTCCAACAGATGTATATATCTTCTGAGGTGCATGGTATCCGGTTCCTGTGATCAGATATTTCGTTCCCAGCAGAGAACTCCTGATATAGTCATCCATATTGAAGTCTACGAAATTACCGGACAGTGTTTCCGGTCCGTACATCTTATGATAAGCAACCAGTGATGCCGGATTGGTGCTCATATACACCGAAAGTCCATTGTAGCCCTGACTCATTCCATCGTTTTCTGATGCCGATGTATAGGATTTCTCGATACGGTATACCGAATCATCCTGCTCTTTCAGCATAGCCACAGCTTCTTTTGTCCCATCATTGTAATATTCTGTTGCCACCTGATTTCTGGTCGGAGATTCACGATGCCACAGAGACGGATAATCCAAAACAAACAACTCACATATCAGAACCATCAATACAGCAGCCGGAAAAATTCTGTACATTTTTTTTACAGAAGTTCCAAC
>OGRK01001827.1_pt1 | contig 12227 bp, 12 predicted proteins | sample 1553471 | NCBI WGS metagenome assembly OGRK01 (sample SAMEA2580080, study PRJEB22360) | human gut metagenome | biome: human gut; feature: human-associated habitat; material: faeces | place: Denmark | collected 2008/2010
CTCTTCCTCACCATACAGTTCACTATAAGATGCCCTGTATCTGGGATGTATTGCCGGTATCCCGGATTCCTGATAGCTGTAACGTGTCTGTTCCAGAAGTTCTCTTCTTCGCTTTTCCGCTTCATTCACATGCGCTCACCTCTGAAACAATATATGAGATATCTGTTTCACTCATGTGCAAAACTTACTGCATACAGGCTCTTTTTCATGTTTTCTAAGAGTTTCTGTTTAACGATCTGCCAGTTCTTTTACGATGTCTTCCCATGTCAGACCTTTTTCTACCATCAGAACCATTGCATGATACAGGAAATCCGCGATCTCATATTTGACTTCTTCCGGATTCGGATTCTTTGCTGCGATCACAACTTCCGTTGCTTCTTCTCCAATTTTTTTCAGGATCTTATCCATTCCCTTATCAAACAGGTAATTCGTGTAAGACCCCTCCTTTGGATTCTCTTTACGGTCTGCGATCGTGTCATATACCGATTCAAAGATCCGAAGCGGATTCGTCTCATCATAGTCAATTCCTACAAGCGGCTGGAAGAAGCAGGTCGGATTACCGGTATGGCATGCTGCTCCGATCTGATCTACTTTTGCAAGCAATGTATCCAGATCACAGTCAATCGTCAGGGATTTTACATACTGGAAATGACCGCTCGTCTCCCCCTTTACCCAGAGTTTCTGCCGGCTTCTGCTAAAATACGTCATCTTTCCTGTCTTGATCGTCTCATAGAAAGATTCCTCATTCATATATGCCAGCATCAGGATCTCCTGTGTCTTATAATGCTGGACGATGACAGGGATCAGGCCCTGATCATTGGTCTTAAACTGTGAGAACTCCATAATACTTTCAAATGAAGTCATCTGAATATCTTCTTTTTCGCAGAGTTCTTTAAAATCATTAAAATTCATTTCCGGCTGACTGATATATCGTCCAGACAGACCTTTGACTCCTTCGGATTTTAAAATTTTAAATAATTCCAGTTCTTCCATCGTATCAGTCACAATGACACATGGAATGTCTGTAACTGCCACAACAGAGTTCAGATCCAGTCTGTGCATAAAAATCAGTTGGCTGCAATTATCTTCAATCAAATGCTGATTCTTGAACAATCCGTCAAAATCATCTAACGAAACTGCAACCTTCTCTTTTCCGAAACGTTCAGCCGCTTTTGCCATCATCTCAGCACTGTCCGGTTTTGAAAAATTCAAAATCACTCGTTTAGCTCCGGAATACAGGATTCTCTGTACATCTTCCATACGTTTGATGTTGCCTCCTGCTACCATTGGAATACTGATCACATTATGAATCTGTCTGAGAAGATTTAAAGATGCCTCGTGATCATCATCAGAATCTGATAAATCAAAAATCAGAAGTTCATCTGCCCCGCGGTCGCTGTAGTGCTTCGCGAGCTCTACTACATTATCTGCCAGTACTTCCCGGTCATTAAACCATTTTATCGCTTTCCCTCCTGCAATATAAATACATGGGATTAATTTTCTGTAACTTATCATAATTAAGTTTTATTCTCTCCTTTTACAGGCTTCCTTTCGTTGTCCACGCCTCATCAATACGCGGTTCTCTCATTGTCGCCATGTCAAGAGCCTTACCAAAGCTCTTGAACAGGGCTTCTGCCATATGGTGATTATTCTCTCCATCCATAATTTTCAGATGAATATTCATCATTGCACTGTAAGATATGGCATAGAAGAATTCTTTGATCATTTCGGTATCCAGCTCACCGACATTCTCTACCGTAAATTCTGCATCATATTTCAAATATGGACGTCCGGAAAGATCTACTGCACACAGTGCCAGTGTCTCGTCCATCGGAAGAATCATATGCCCGAACCGCTTGATTCCGGCTTTATCTCCTACCGCTTCCAAAATTGCCTGTCCGATTACGATTCCGGTATCTTCTATGGTGTGATGACAATCCACATCCAGATCTCCATTGACCTTTACGGTAAGATCGAACAACCCATGTCTTGCCATTCCGTCCAACATATGATCAAAAAATCCAATTCCAGTATCGATCTGATTGTTCCCGGTTCCATCAAGATTCAGTGTTACTTCAATGTCAGTTTCTTTTGTTGTACGTTTCTTTGTTGCTATTCTTGCCATATCTTTCAAGCCTCCTTATTTCTCAAAACGAACTTTAATTGAATTTGCATGTGCAGTTAAGTGTTCAGCTGTAGCAAATGCTTCAATATCCTCGTGGATCGCACGAAGTGCATTTTCAGAATAAGATATTATACTTGATTTCTTAATAAAATCATCTACGGAAAGTGGTGAGAAGAATTTTGCAGTTCCATTTGTCGGAAGAACATGGTTCGGTCCGGCAAAATAATCTCCCAGTGGCTCACTTGCGTACTCTCCGATGAAAATAGCTCCGGCATTACGGATTTTTGTCATGACATCAAATGGATTCTTTGTCTGGATTTCAAGATGCTCGGAGGCAATCTCATTTGCTGTCTCAATTGCCTCATCCATCGTATCTGTAACCAGTATGTATCCATAGTTATCGAGAGATTTCTGAATAATCTCACCACGGGATAATTCTTTTATGAACTTGTCAGTCTCATCAGAAACTTTCTTGGCAAGTTCTTCGCTTGTTGTTACAAGGATTGCTGAGGCGAGTTCATCATGTTCTGCCTGTGACAGAAGGTCTGCTGCCACGAATCTTGGGTTTGCAGTCTCGTCTGCAATAACAAGAATCTCACTTGGTCCGGCAATGGCATCAATACTTACATAACCATAAACTGCTTTCTTTGCAAGTGCCACATAAATATTACCAGGTCCTACGATTTTGTCAACTTTTGGTATGCTCTCAGTTCCATAAGCAAGTGCTCCGATTGCCTGTGCTCCGCCAACTTTATAGATTGCATCTGCTCCGGCCTCTTTTGCTGCCACCAGTGTAGTCGGTGTTACCTTTCCGTCTTTTCCCGGAGGTGTCACCATAATAATCTCATCAACTCCAGCTACCTTTGCCGGTACAATGTTCATCAATACAGAAGATGGATACGCTGCCTTTCCACCTGGTACATACACACCTACTCTGTGAAGTGCTGTCACTTTCTGTCCAAGGATCGTTCCGTCCGGTTTGCTGTCAAACCAGCTTGTCTGACGCTGTTTTTCATGATAAGTACGTATATTTGCAAGTGATTTACGGATAATCTCAACAAGCTTTCGATCTACCAGTGCATAAGCCTCTTCAATCTCAGCATCTGTAACTTTGATGTTTCCTGCATTTAAGTCTGCCTGATCAAATTTTTTTGTGTACTCAAACAGAGCCTGATCTCCGTTTGCCTTTACATTTGCGAGAATTTCTGTCACTCCCTGCTCATACTGTCCATAATTGTTCGGGCTTCTCTTTAACAGATCTTCTAAAAGATTTTTTCTGCTGTTTTCATCTAACTTCTGTATTCTCATTGCCGTTCTTCCTCCTATATTCAAGGCTCCTGTTATCATCTTACATGTCTTTTCGCTTTTTCTGTCCAGAAACCATTTATTATTTTAAATCTGTGTGCGAAGCTTCATCAACAGATTCTTGATCCGCTCGCTTTCCATACGCATGCTGACTGGATTCACAATCATTCTTGCGGAAAGAGGACATACTTCCTCCAGAACTTCCAGTCCATTTTCACGAAGTGTGGAACCGGTCTCCACAATATCGACAATGACCTCAGAAAGTCCAACAATTGGTGCCAGTTCAATGGAACCGTTCAGTTTAATGATCTCCACAGTCTGATTCTTTTTATTATAAAAATAATCTTTTGCAATATTCGGATATTTTGTTGCCACACGGATCAACTCATGATGCTGTAAAAGCGGCGCTGCATCCTTATATCCGCAGACACACATTTTACATTTTCCATAGCCAAGATCCAGAACCTCGTGGACTTTACGCCCTTCCTCTAAAATGGTGTCCTTTCCTACAACTCCAATATCAGCTGCACCATACTCTACATAGGTCGGTACATCTGGTCCCTTTGCCAGAAAGAAACGAAGCTTCAATTCTTCATTGGTAAAAATCAGCTTTCTGGAATTCTTGTCCTTCATCTCTTCGCAAGTAATACCAATCTTTTCAAACAATTCCAGGGTCTGATTGGCAAGACGCCCTTTTCCGAGGGCAAATGTCAGATATCTCATATAAAAAACTCCTATCGTCAAATTCATAACCCATTTTCAGGGGTTTTCGAATCCGCGTCTGCCAAAGCAGACATTTTATTTGTTATTATTAACTTCCTTTTGTTCTCCGGTCACCAGATTTACCATGGTAATTTCACCGCTTTTCTTAATATATACAAGACTTCCGGCGTAATATTCCTTGCCGAACCGGATATAGTCTTCCAGTCCCTTCTCCGGTGATTTCTTAATCAGTTCTGTGTTCTTTGCCTTCGCCCGAAAATCTTTTGCAAGCCGGATTGCATCTCTTGCACGGCTTTCATCATAAAGAATAATTGCATTCTTTCTTGTATAAACAATGCGGATTTTTTGGCGGATCAGAGCATTCATCAACTCATCAATGACAATGGCAAAGCCGATAGATGCTGATGTCTTTCCAAACTTCTCCAGCAAATGATCATAACGGCCGCCTTTGACTACCGCATCTCCGGTTCCAAATGTATAACCACGGAAGATGATTCCCGTATAATATCCATAATTTCCTGTCATACTCAGATCAAAAGTCACAAACTTCTCGACTCCGTAAAGTGCGAGGATATCATAAATCTTCTCCAGCCGCTTCACAGCCATGATTCCACTGGAATTGGGTGCAATGTTCTTTGCTTTTGCAAGAACTTCCACGCCTCCGACCAGATTTCCAAGAGCTGCAAATGCCTCTTTTGAGCTTCTCTTTACCATAATACTGTCCAGATATTCCTCAACTCCGAAGTAATTGCGGTTGTTGATCAGTTCAATGACCCGCTCCCGTGCTTCTTCGTCCAATGCAGCGTCTTCAATAAGACTTTGGAAAAAGCCAAGATGTCCAACGCTTAATTGAAATTCCTTAATTCCGATTGCCTGCATAGATTCAATGACCATAGCAAGCATCTCTGCATCTGCCTCCACGGAATCATCCCCAATCAGCTCAGCTCCCATCTGGGTCACTTCTCTTAATCGTCCCTGATTGTTGGAATGGTTAATAAATGTATTACCTGTGTAACAAAGCCGTATCGGGAGATCTTCCTCTCCAAATAATGTAGCAGCCACACGTGCGATGGACGGTGTGATATCTGGTCGCAAAACCAACGTGTTGCCTTCTTTATCAAAAAATTTGTACAGATCTTTGGACGGTATTGTTCCGATTTCCTTCCGGAACACATCAAAATATTCAAAGGTCGGAGTCTGAATATCATGATATCCAAATAAATGCAGTGTTTTTTTTAGTCGATTTTCCAGTGCCAGCTTCTTTCCGCACTCAACATTATAAATATCCCGGACTCCCTCCGGCGTATGAAGTAGTTTTTCCATAGATCATTCCTCCCGCACTTTAGCGTGCTACCATATTAAAACCTTATTGCATTATACGCATTTCCAGGCACTTTGTCAAGCTTCCTCACGGAGTTCCAAATCCAGATTTATGAAGTCCAGATAAGGAATATAATACCCGTTTTTTGGTTTCATAAAAAATCGTGGATCTAATTCCTCGTAGCGGATACTTTTACGCCCGCCATCACATGCTCTGTTCCAGAAACGAATCATTTCTTCAAATCGCATATAATAAAGTTCGTTCCGTTCAGAATAATAAATCAGGATAAACGCAATTCCATCTTGTTGCTCGAACTGAGTCATAAATGTAATCTGATGCTCATGGATATTATGTAATGGGAATGTATCAGCTACACATTCTTTTGCATCAAAGCACACTGGAATTCCCTGGACTGCTCCAATGTAATCTACCGTACTTCGTTTTTCAAAATACGCCAGTGTGATCTGTTTGTGATCTGCGTCCATGCGCACCGGTGTAATGGGGGTCGGTATCTTCTGAATCAGGGCAAGTCCCTTTTCCAGATAATGGTCGTTGGTCCAATTGACCATCTCTTCTAATGTAGAACCTCTAAGGCCTCTTGAGTTCCATGTTCCCATGCTGTCTCCTTAATAAGTCGATAAAATTTGCCCGGAACACGCGCCTGAAATACATTTTTCGAAAGATTCTCCAAAGGTTTTGGCATCTGCGGAAAATGCAGCTCATAAGAATGTAGCATTTGTGTCTTTACACCATATGACTCATACTGGTGGTTCCAGGATATATTTCCATATTTGTAGTCCCCCATTAACGGGTGTCCGATACTTGCCAGATGTGCACGGATCTGGTGCGTCCGACCGGTGATCAGATGAACCTTTAACAGCGTAAGCTCTTTTTGATAAGCCACTGGCTCATATTCTGTTTCAATGGCTGCTGCCCCTTCCGACATTTTCCGGCTAATCATAACTTTATTCGTTTTCTCATCTTTTTTCAGATATCCACGAATATGTGAAGTTTCTTTAATACAGCCTTTGACCAGACAAAGGTAATATTTTGCAAGGGTTCTTTCTTTAAAAGCTTCCCCCATAATCTGAAGCCCGGCCAGGCTTTTCCCTGCCACGACCATACCGCTTGTGTTTCGGTCCAGCCGGTTGCAGATTCCAGGGTGAAATGTCAGAAGTTCTTCTTTTGTAACAGAACCATTTGACAGAAGATATCCAATCACATATTCCACCAGTGACACATCTTCTTTCTTTGCTTTCTGAGATAACATGCCTGCCGGTTTATTTATAAGCAGGATATTATCGTCTTCATAAATAATCTCCAAATCCTTTTTTACCGGATAAGACTCACTTGCTGCTGCATTTCCTGTAAATTTATCGATTGTCTCCTCTGCAAGAAAAAACTTTATCGAATCTCCGGTATTAAGTTTCTCCTGTCCTGCTGCCTTTTTCCCATTTAATGTAATATTCTTCTTTCTGAGCATTTTATAAATGAAACTTCCAGGCGCTTGGGGAAGATATTTTTTCAAATATTTGTCCAGTCTCTGACCGGACTCATTTTCTTTGATAATCGTCTCTTTCATAATTCTACATACAAGTGGACAAAATCAGTTTCCGGACTGCACGGTCCTCCCGTCCGTTCTCTGTATGTCCCACCTCAACAATATTATTCATGCCCTCCACGCGGCTTAAAAATGCTTTGTAATCGTGGAATATCTTGACCGTCATTTTCTCGTGATGATTTGCATTGAGCATGTCCTTCAAATATCTGGCACATGTTACCTCGTCCGTCTTTGTATTCGACGCATAACCGATGACTGTATGCCCGGAAATCACAATAGCGTCAACCGGCATCACTTTCTCCGGACTTGTAATGACAAGATCATAAACTCTTTTTAAAAGTGACGCTTTTGCCTCGATTTCCTGATAAATATCTTTTTCTATACTCTGATGTGGTGCAATGGTAATAAATTCGACCAGCATCTTTGATGCCGGAAGACACCCGACGACTGCAACTACCGTGAGCAAATTCAGCTTGGTCTTCGTCTGCACATAACCAAGCACGACAAGTGCTATGACAACTGCAAACTCCGCAATCGTTCCGATCAGGTATTTTTCTTTTCTCCATCTAATATAACCAGGCTGTCCCTTTTCTTTTTTCTTCATGCGAACCTCCTATTCTGCAATTTTCTCCATCACTGCCACGATCACACTGTCCGGCACAATTTTTGATGCCACCCAGGCAGCTTTCATGGATAGACCATACACGGAAATCTTTTTGCCTCTCGCGCTGTCGATCAGAGCTTTTCTGACCACGTCTTTCGCATCGGCACGAAATTTCTTTTTCACACTTGCGACTTCTTTTCCGGTATGGTCAAAGAATTCTGTATCCACCGGTCCCGGACACACGGCAGTCACATAAATACCGCTTCCTTTAAGTTCTCTGCCAAGTGCCATGGACAGGCTGTAAACGTAAGATTTTGTCGCTGCATACACTGCAAATCCAGGCTGTGGTCCAAATGCTGCAGCTGATGAAAGGTTCACAATTCTGCTGCCACAATGCATATACGGAAGACAAAGTGCTGTCATTCTTGTCAGTGACCGGCAGTTAAGATCTACCATGCCGGTTTCTTCCTTCCAGCCATACTCGCAGAATGTTCCAATCTTTCCATAACCCGCCGCATTTACGAGCATCCGTACATTGGCGTGGGATTTTCCCAGTGCTATTCCCAGTTTTTTATAAATATAATCCTGGTTCAGATCTCCGTCAAAAATACGCACCGGAACTTTTAATTCCATCTCCAGTTCGTTCAGACGTTCTGCCCGTCTTGCGACGACCCAGATTTCATCCAGATTCTGATAAAGCTTTGGAATCTGCCTTGCAAATTCTCTTCCAAGTCCGGAAGATGCCCCTGTAATCAATGCTATCTTCATCATACTCCTATCACCTCTTGCAGTGTTTACAATTATCACTTTCGCTATTATTATCTGCTCTTTCGGCGTTTATTGTTTCCGCCTCTGTTATTTTTTACATTTTTTGAATTCTTGCAGTTCTGCTTTCTTTTTACTCCAGACATGTCTGACTTGATTTTCCTTGGCTTGATCAAGCATTTCTGGTCAAATCCCACCAGATCCATGCGCCCGGATTTTCTAAGCGCCTCCATGACCAGATCATAATTCTTCGGATCCCGGTACTGGATCAATGCTCTCTGCATTGCTTTTTCATGCGGGTTCTTCGGTACATAAACTGGTTTCATATTTCTTGGGTCTACGCCTGTGTAGTACATACAGGTAGATATGGTGGACGGTGTCGGATAGAAGTCCTGTACTTGCTCCGGCATATATCCAAGATCCCGTAAATGTTCTGCAAGCTCGACTGCTTCCTTTAACGTTGACCCCGGGTGAGAAGACATTAGATACGGCACAAGATATTGATCCATACCAAGACGCTCGTTCATTTTTTTATACCGTTTTACAAACCCCTTATAGACAGAATTCTCCGGTTTTCCCATTTTCTCCAGGACTGCGTCTGATACATGCTCCGGTGCAACCTTAAGCTGCCCGCTTATATGATACTGGCACAGTTCCTTTAAAAATGTATCATCCTTATCTGCCATAACGTAGTCGAACCGGATTCCGGAACGGATAAAAACTTTCTTGACTCCAGGTATTTTACGCAATTTTCTAAGAAGTGCCACGTAATCCCGGTGATCGACCTTCATATTTTTACACGGTTTCGGGAACAGACACTGCTTTTCCTTGCAGACGCCGTATTTTAACTGCTTTTCACAGGACGGTGCACGGAAGTTTGCCGTTGGGCCTCCAACGTCATGAATATATCCTTTAAAATCCTTATCCTTCACCATTTCATTCGCTTCTTTTAATAAGGACTCATGACTTCTCGTCTGCACAATCCTTCCTTGATGAAAGGTCAGGGCACAGAAGCTGCACCCTCCAAAACAGCCACGGTTACTGATCAGACTGAACTTGATTTCTTTGATTGCCGGAACCCCTCCGTCTTTTTCATAACTCGGATGGTAAGTCCTCATATACGGAAGGCCATACACCAGATCCATCTCGTCCTGAGAAAGCGGTTTTGCAGGTGGATTCTGTACAACATAAAGATGATCGCTGTAAGGCTCTACGAGACATTTCCCCGAAAACGGATCTGTATTACAATACTGCACATAAAAACTTCTTGCATAATTGAGCTTGTCCTCTTTCAATTGCTCATAGGATGGAAGAATTGTCGGTTCATAGACACTGTCCAGACTCTTGACCTTACACACGGTTCCCGGAATGTAAGTAATATCTTGAATACTAAGTCCACTATCTAACGCCTCTGCAATTTCAATGATCGAATGCTCACCCATTCCATATGAAATAATATCCGCCCCGGAATCCAATAGCACGGAACGTTTTAATTTATTGGACCAATAATCGTAATGTGCCAGTCTTCGAAGACTCGCCTCGATTCCTCCGAGAATGATTGGTGTCTTTTTATAAACCTGGCGGATCAGGTTGCCATAGACTGTCACCGCATAATCCGGACGTTTTCCCATAACACCGCCTGGAGTATAGGCATCTGTACTTCTACGCCTTTTTGATACAGAGTAATGATTTACCATAGAATCCATATTACCTGCCGATACAAGAAAAGCAAGTCTTGGCTCGCCAAGAACGGTGATGCTGTTCTTATCTTTCCAATCCGGCTGTGCGATGATTCCGACCTTGTATCCATAATCTTCCAGAAGCCTTGTAATAACTGCCGGTCCAAATGATGGATGGTCTACATAAGCGTCCCCTGAAATGTACACAAAGTCCAACTGTTCCCAGCCCCGTTCTTCCATATCCTTTTTACATATTGGTAAAAATCCCTGTGACATCTATAATACCTCACTTGTAGCGTTTAAAATAATAAATTCTTTAATTCTTCTTCGGTCAGCATGCGGTATTCGCCCTCTGCCAGATTATCATCCAGAATCAAGCTGCCCATACGTTCCCGTTTCAGATAAACAACCTCTTTTCCCACTGCCTGGAACATGCGTTTTACTTGATGAAACTTTCCTTCCTGGATGGTCAGACGTATTTCGGATAAATCATCACTTTTTATAATGTCGAGTTTTCCCGGCATCGTGATCTCCGGTTCATCTTCTGTGCCAATATTTACACCTTCTGCAAATTTTTCCGCATCGTCTTTTGTAACGTTCCCCTGCACTTTTGCAAAATAGCATTTATCCACATGATGTTTCGGAGAAAGTAACCGGTGTGCCAGATTTCCATCATTTGTAATTAAAAGAAGTCCCACCGTATCCTTATCCAGACGACCCACCGGGAACAGATCTTTCCGCTTCTGTCCCTTAATCAGATCGATCACGGTCTTCTCGCGTTTATCTTCTGTTGCAGACACTACCCCCGACGGTTTATTCAACATATAGTATACATAAGAGGCATATCCGATTCGTTCACCGTCCAGTGTAACATTTGCTTTTGTCTCGTCCACTTTAAGTTCCGGGCGCTTTTCAATCTCGCCATCTACCTCTACTTTGCCTTTTCGAATATACTGCTTCACTTCCTGCCTGGTTCCTACGCCCATCTCAGACAGGAACTTGTCTAACCGGATCATGAATTCAACCTCCATCCCGGCAGATATTTATTCTTCAAAGTTCCATTAGCAAGCTTTCCCCATCCCAGTGGATAACCATCCACGCAGACCAGATACCAGCCTTTTGCTTTCGTCTCTACCAAATCATCAACATCCAGTGTTTCCCCTTTCAGATAACGGCTCACACGATCATCTTCTAGTGGCAGATCAACAATCTTCTCATAATCATCTTTTTTGAGGGTCATGGCAAAGGCCTGGCTTGGCTCAAACCGTTTTTTCTTAAGTTCTCCAAGTAAAAGTCCGGTACGCAGGAACCGAAGTCCCTTAAGATCAGGAAGTCCTGCCGGCATTACATAGACACGCTCGCCGTGGATATCCAGAAGATCCGTACGGATTTCTTTCTTTACATCATTTAAAAATTCTTCCAGTTCCTCTGGTAATTTCTTCTTTCCTTTTCCACCGATCAGTTCACCTTTCACACGGTCACACGGTTCGCCCTTTTGTACAAGTGCCAGATAATGTCCTTCCCCTTTCATTTTATGTGGGAATATGCGGACAGTATCCGCAAGCGACGGATCCCGTGATTCTGTCACTTCCGGCATCCCCTGAACAAAGCCTTCATATGGCGCAATCTTCAAGATTCTAAATTCCGGATAGGTCTTAAGTAAATGTTCGATGACCTGCTCATTTTCTTTCGGATCAAAAGTACAGGTAGAGTACAGCATCATTCCGCCTTGCTTTAACATACGAGCAGCCTGCAAGATAATGCTCTTCTGAATATTACAGAAAAAGTCCGGCCCATGCTCCTCCCATGCAGATACCATTTTTTTATCTTTTCGGAACATTCCTTCTCCGGAACACGGTGCGTCAATCAGAATCTTATCAAAATACTCTGTAAAATAGTTTTCCATTTTTCCAGGCTCTTCACTTAAAACAAGAACATTGCCAATACCGAACACCTCAATATTTTTCAGAAGTCCCTTGGCTCTGGAATTACTAATATCATTGGCCGCAAGTACTCCTTCCCCCTGAAGCTTTGCTCCAAGCTCCGTAGCCTTTCCTCCCGGTGCCGCACATACATCTAACACCTTGTCTCCCGGTTCCACCGGAAGCCGGTTTGCCGGTGTCATGGCACTTGGCTCCTGCAGA
>OGRK01001828.1_pt1 | contig 12225 bp, 12 predicted proteins | sample 1553471 | NCBI WGS metagenome assembly OGRK01 (sample SAMEA2580080, study PRJEB22360) | human gut metagenome | biome: human gut; feature: human-associated habitat; material: faeces | place: Denmark | collected 2008/2010
ACAGGATTTTGATTTTTTCACTCTGACTAACAGCAGAACATGCCGCCTCCCGGGCAGCACAGATTACAGACCATATTCGCCAGACACAGCTTCATACAGTAATCACTGCCATCCGATGGCATGCCGCCGAATGGATTCTGCTGTTCCTGATACCAGGTTCCTCCGCCTTCCAGTCTCTGCAGCAACATTCGGTACTGCATATTATCCGGTTCCATATTTACTGCACTTCGTGCATCATTTAACGCATTTACATTATTTCCCAGTCCCATGTTCGCCATTGCGGACAGATAATACCACTGGCCGTTTCTCTGCTGAAGCGACGAAAGCACATTCATTGCCTCTTTGTAATGTCGACTGTTGATATAATTTGCCGCAGCCTGTCGGCGCACTGCCTCTTCATCCTGATACGTATTCTGGCCCTGTGTACCAAAGCCACCAAAACCACCATATGAATTATAGTTTCCTGAAGAACCATATTCCCGTTCTTTCATGATCTGTTCATATGCCTGCTGGACTTCTTTAAATTTTTCTTCTGCCTGTGCTTTGTTCGGATTGTTGATATTAGCATCCGGATGATATTTACGGCTCAGCTTACGATATGCCTTCTTTATTTCATCATCAGATGCATCTCTCGAAACACCCAGCACACTGTATGGATCAAACATCTTCTTTCTCCCGCTCTTCCCTGCGCTTTCGCGATATACTCTCAAATCTGCACCATACTCCGGAATATAAAATATTCCGCAGGATGTCTGCATATTTTATAATAGGAAGTTTTTCAAATTCCCGACAGGTTTCTGCCATCATTAGCAGCAACATATTTTTTATCCTGTCATCAAACCCTTTTATTATATAATCTTTTGCAAAAGGGTTGTAATTTCCTTTTTTTACATCATCTTCCACATCATCGTAGGCATCCATCAGGTAAATAAACTTACCCAGATAAAATCCCATGCGGCGAAGTGTTGGTTCCCAGACATCTTCTCTGTATGCAAAGATTTCTGCCATGATTCTTCCAAAACAGCCCGAAACACGATCGATATCTGTCTCTCCCTCCTGTTCCATCTCTGAAAGTTCATTCAAACAGGAAATGATCACATCGATTTTTTTCTTCCATTGCTGTTCGCTTTTTTTCTCTTTACTCTCCAGAAGCTTCCCATATGCAAGACTTAAGATTTTTTTCTCGTCATTCCAGTCATCCTTACACTTATAGTAAGTCAGAAAGATATTCATATCTGCTCCGTATTCTGTTATGGCATTTTTCCGTACCGTCTGTTTACGTACCGGATGTACAATACATCTGGTCGTACCTTTTCTGGTCGGCGGCTCATACAACGCACTGAGCAGAAGAATCACAAATGTCATATCATAGCTCAGTGTGATCTGCCCGCTTATCCCGTAACGCTCTCTCAGCTCCCTGCACAGTCCGCAGTAAAAAGAACGGTACATATCAAAATCTTTAAATTTAATTTCCGGCTTATTCAGCACCACATACCCAAACATACAGATACCTCTCTGTCAGTTTATCAGCTTCTTTTGACAAATTTCGTATGACATTTCGGACATTCGATTTCAATCTTGCCTTTGCCTTTTGGAATACGGATCTTCTGACCGCATCCCGGACATGAATAAATATGATGGGTCTTTCTCTGGTTCATCATATTTTTTTCCCGGTTAAATCTCTGTCTGAATTTTGCTGTTGCTGCAAGATATTTTTCATTTTCTGCATATCTCTTCTGAATATCTCTGGACAACATTCGATAGTATGTATATAAAAGCACCAAAAGCCCTATCGTGTCAAATAACGCGCCAATTCTGTTTCCACCCGGGAAAAAGATAGAAATAATGATTGCTACAAGTGCAACTCCCATTGTGAAACGTGCAAATGCGTCCACTCCATAACGTCCTTGCATAAATTTATTAAATTTATCTCTCATTTAAGTCCTTCTTTCTGTCTGCTCATCCGACTATTTCTCATCACATACCTGGAAGATATAGAATTTCAGATAATAAGATTCATCAGATGCCCAGAGAATCGGGTGATCCGGTGCCTGTGTTCTGTATTCCACCTGACGCAGTCTCTTATGTGCGCTTCTGGCAGCCTGACCGATCGTTTTGGTAAACAGTTCATATTCCATAAAATGGGAACAGGAACAGGTCGCAAGGAATCCTCCGTCCTTTACCAGTTTCAGTCCGCGAAGATTGATTTCCCGGTATCCCTTGACTGCATTTTTGACAGAACTGCGTGATTTGGTAAATGCCGGTGGATCCAGAATCACCACGTCATATTTTTCTCCCTCTTCTTCCAGTTTCGGGAGCAGTTCAAATACGTCTTCGCAAATAAATTTTACTTTGTCATCCAGCCCGTTTAATTTTGCATTTTCTGTTGCCTGATCCACAGCAAGCTGCGATGCATCCACACCTGTAACTTCTTTCGCTCCGGCGATTCCCGCATTCAGGGCAAAAGAACCTGTATGTGTGAAACAGTCCAGTACTCTTGCATCTTTGCAGAGTTTCTGGATTGCAAGACGGTTGTATTTCTGATCAAGGAAAAATCCTGTTTTCTGTCCGTCTTTGATATCTACCTGATATTTTACACCATTTTCCACAATTTCAACCAGTGTAGGAAATTCCGGTCCGATAAAGCCTTTATACAGTTCCATTCCTTCCTGTTTGCGGACCTTTGCATCACTTCTTTCATAAATACCGCGAATCTGGATTCCGTCTTCTGCCAGAACTTTTTTGAGCAGTTCCAGAATCGTATTCTTCAGACGGTCAATTCCCAGTGCCAGTGACTGTACGACCAGAACATCTTCAAATTTGTCTACAACAAGTCCGGGCAAAAAATCTGCCTCTCCGAAGATCAGGCGGCAGCTGGATGTATCTGTTACTTTTTTTCTGTACTCCCATGCATCGCGCACTCGTTTCTCAAGAAATTCTTCATCAATTTTCTGATTTTCATCTCTTGTCAGCAATCTGACTGTAATCTTAGAATTCGTATTGATAAATCCTCTTCCCAGCGGATATCCGTCAAAGTCATGAATCAATACAATATCTCCATTTACAAAACTGCCCATGATCGTTGCAATTTCATTATCAAATATCCACATTCCGCCTGATTTCAGAAGACGGCCCTCTCCCTTTTTCAGTGTAACCACTGCAAGACTCATAGTTTTTCTCCTTTCGGATCCTTCTCTTTTGGTTTTCAAAGTTATATCTGAGATAAAAAACTCTTTTTATTTTAGCACAGAAAGATATGGATTTCCAGCTTTTCACAATCTCTTCACAGCACAGTTTCCTCTAAAGGGACAAAAAGGATGCCTCCCCAAAGGAGACATCCTCATCTTGCATCGCTGTTTTTTATCTTTAGTAAGTTTCTTCTGTAGTTCCATCTTCAGAATTTGCTTCTGTATTTTCGTCAGTTCCGGCTTCTGCGGTATCTGTGGAAGTATCTTCAGATGTAGTTTCTCCATAAAGGTTTGCAAAGAACTTCATTGTATCATCATACAGTTTCTGTCTTACTTCAGCATCTACATTTACAAGCAGATCATCATCTGCAATTTCTGTATCAATACTGAAGACTGTCTTCAGCTCTTTATCCAGTACGTTCAGCTCAGCTGAGAAGTATTTGTCTGTGTCTGCCGGTACATAAGAAGCCCCTGCATCATTTAATACTTTGATATAGGTTTCCAGAACTTTTTTGCTGAGTTTGGAAGCCACATCCTGATCAAGTGTTACCGGAAGTTCTGTCACATTCGGTACAATGCTCTGAAGTACAGCAAGATCTCCCTCATATTCTCCCTTACAGAACTGCTGTGCCTGCTCAAATTTTGCTTTGCCTTCTTCTGTCAGTGTTTCTGTATTCAGAGTATCTTCTGTAGAAGCATCTGTGTTTTCGTCTGTTCCTTCTGTGGAACCATCTGCATTTTCTGTTGTTCCATCTGCAGAAGTATCTGTATTTTCAGTGCTTCCATCCTCTGTTGCTGCTGGGATTTCTTCACTGCTGCTGTTATCTGTACTGCTGTCTGTGCTTTCCTGAGGTGTGTCTTCTGTAGTTCCATCTGAACTTCCATCTGTATTTACGGTTCCGTCTTCTGTCGCATCCGGAATTCCTGTGGAACTGTCACTGCTCTCACCTGCATTGTTTGTATCTGCACCTGTCTGCTCTGCAAGTCCCGGATCCTCTGTAGATGTCTCTTTGACATTTCCGCCAAGCGCGCCACTGTCTACATTCGTTGTAATATCTTCACCGGTACCTTCATCAGCAACGTCGCTCTCGATCGGAGTTGGTGTAGGCTGCCCTTCTGCTTCTGCTTTGCTCTGTTCCAGATTCTGCTGAATATTTGCAAGAGTCTTTTTCATTTCCTGAATATCATAATTCTGCTGTGCGATCTGCTGAAGCAGTGATACGATCGTGTCGATTTCATCCTGACTTAAGCTTACGCCATTCTGCTCAGCGATATTATATACAATATTGTAGATTTCATCTGCATTCTGAATATTGTCACCAATGATCTGCATCTTTGCCTGGTTGATGATATTGGTTGCATTATCCTGTCCAACCTGCTGAGCCACATCACCTGTAACTACAACTTCTTTGGCTGCAAGGTCTTTCTTGGTAGAATCCAGTTCCTGTCCACTTGCAGACTCGTATGCTTTCATGACACCGGTAAGTGCACCAGTACCGGATACTTCATACGGGCATGCGGCAACAACTTCACAGTTCGTTACTCCTGCTGTAGAAAGTGCTGTTGCGATCATATTACATGTTACATAATTCAGATTGGCTGTACGCACCTTGATGCCGCCGGACTGTGTAGGTTTTACATAGGCACAGCTCAGTGTTCTCGTTCCAATCTGTTCACTTGGGATATATTTGCCAAGCAGATCATGCTCATCCTGGTTGGTAACACTGATAACCTGCACCTGGCTCGCATCTGCCTTGAAATAATTCATCATTGTATTTTTCTGTTCGTCAGTAAGATCCGCTCCAAGTGTAACTACCTTTGACGCATCTGCCATTGCAGGAATCGGTGTGCTGACTGCCAGACACATACTGCAGAGCATTGCAACGATAACACTTCTTTTCTTCATATCTTCATCCTCCATTGTTCACGCCGACAGAAAATCCGAGTATCTTCCGACCGGCAATTACATCTTCTTTTTAATATCCAGTATTATAACACACATTCTGCCATAATTGTATTTTTTATTTTCTGATACCAGACAGAATCATGGGCATGTACAGCACGAAACAATTTTCAGATATCATATTACTTCCATAAATACCTGGATCGTACCGCCACATACGAGTCCTTCCTCTTCTGCCTGTGAAGCAGTCATATCTACTGTAAAGATCTGCCCCTGTGCCCTCTCTTCATGAAGCATTCGCAAACAGAGATGCTGTACTTCACTTTCCATGCATCCGCCTCCGATCGTTCCTATGATTCTTCCATCTTCAAGGACCAGCATCTTTGTTCCAATGCCTCTGGGTGCTGAACCTCTTCTTGCAACGATCGTCGCAAGTGCCTTCTTTGTGTCCGGCTCCTTCTCACCAGTCAGATAGTCCAACAGTTCTGCGTCATAACCACTCGTCTTACGCACACTGTTTTTCTCTTTGATCAGTTCTGAAACAATGGAGACTGCAATTTCCTCCGGTGTTTCTGCATGGATATCAAGTCCTACCGGTGTATGTATCTCATCCAGAACCTTTCTGTCAAAACCATCTTCCTCCATCTGTTTTTTCAGAAGAGCCGATCTTCCCCTGCTTGCCATCATTCCGACATAAGCATAGGGTTTCTTCAAAATTGCCTCCAGACATACCCGATCATAACGATGCCCTCTGGTCACTATCAGAAAATACGTATCTTCACTTCCCGGAATCTGCTTCAGTGCATTTTCAAAACTGTCACAGATCACCTGATCCGCTCCTGCGCGTAGTGCTTCTCCTGCAAAACTCACACGGTCCTCCAGAACAGTCACCGTAAATCCAACTTTTCCTGCCAGAAGGATCACCTGCTGTGCCACATGTCCCGCTCCACAGATTACCAGATGTGCCGGCTGTTTCAGTGATTCCACAAATAATCTTCTCCCATCTGCTTCTGCAATACCACTCTCCCCCGGCTGCACCAGTTCCCGCAGCCGTTCTGTCTCTATGTCTCCGCTGCCGCATTGTGCTTTCACTTCTCCGTCCGCCAGGAAATATCTGCTTCCAGTCCCATTTCCCTGTATCACGGTCACCAGAAAATTATTTCTTCCCTTCTGTCCGTCTTTCAGTACATTATATAATTCAAAAAGATTCATCCTATCCCTCCTGCGGATCTTCGGCTGTTTTATCTGCTCCAAAGTATAGCATGTCACAGGACAGTTGTATAGCAATTCTCTGTAAATAAAAGAAGACATACCGATGTTTCCACATATGGACTACATCTGTACGTCTTACTTTTACAAAACGTTTATCTTCGGCATATTTATCTTTTATAATGCCTTGTAATACAGCGCAACAATATCCTGTTTTCGCGAAGAACGTGGGTTTACAGCAATATTTCCACTCTTCATGGCATCATCTGCCATCGCATCGATTTTACTTTCAATCTCATCCTCTGATACTTCTTTTCCTTTGGCCGCCTGGCGGATAGCTGTTGTCAGATCTGCCGGAATTCCGATATCTTCATTCAGTTCACGTATTGCGTCAACCAGCATCAATGGCTCGAACTCATCTTCAAATGCCGGAATCGGACTGATGTAATTATAGATTGTCAGATATCTTCCATGGTCTGCCAGGGCATTATATTCAGCAATCACCGGGAGCAGCACTGCATTTGCTACTCCATGTGCTACATCAAAAAATGCACTCACCGGATGACTCATCGCATGCACATTTCCAAGTCTTGCAAAAGAAAAGGCAATTCCTGCAAAAAGTGACCCTGTCAGCATGGCCTCTGCTGCTTCCAGATCTGTACGTCTTGCAACAAATCTGCGAATATTTTTTCCAATCAGTTCCATGGCTTTTTCTGCCATGGCATCGGAGAATGGTGATGCAGCGGTAGAAACATATGCCTCTTCCGCATGGATAAATGCATCAATTCCACATGCCGCTGCCACAGAAGCCGGTGCAGATGTCAGAAGCTCCGGATCAAGGATTGCATATGATGGAAGAAGTTCATAACTGAATACTGTCAGCTTATAATCCCTGCTATGATCCGTAATAACAGAAAATGCAGTCACCTCTGATCCGGTACCTGCGGTAGTCGGAATCGCGATCAGCGGAATGATCTTGCCCGGTACTTTATGTGCCCCTTCATACTCTGTGATACTGCCGCCAAATTTTGCTGTCACACCAACTGCTTTGGCAACATCCATCGGAGATCCTCCACCAAGTGCCACGATAAAATCTGCTCCAGCTTCTTTAAATGCCTCTGTAGCCTTTTCAACAGTCGTCACGGACGGGTTGGCCTCTACATCCGTAAAGATATCCACTTTCATACCAGCTTCTTTCAGATAATCAGCCGCTTTATCCACAATTCCCATTTTTCGCAGTGTAGGGCCGGAAATCAGCATGGCATGGGAACCACCCAGTTTTTTTGCACATTCCGGAAGTTTTGCCATCGTTCCTGCACCTACCATAATATTCTGTGGAATAAAAAATTCAAATGCTTCCATAACTAATCAGCCTCTTTTCTTCTATATAACTATATCATATCATTCAAAACTCCATATTTCCGATCTTATGCCGTCATTCTGGAAAGTACACGGTCAATTGCCGCATCAATAACCAGATCCAGTTCTTTATCATCAGCCTCCGGCATAAGAGATGCTGCATCTTCATCCGAAATGATCTCAATAAGGCTGCCGAATTTTTCTTTGTATTTCACTTTGCAGACTGCATAAAATACAACGCCAAGGAGACTCCATGCACCTACCATCATCCATTCCTGCATGATCAGTGTTCCGCCGGAACCCGGGATACAATACACCAGAACCATACAGCCGGAAAGGATCACTGCCATTGTACCTACAAATTTGTAAGCCGGTACACGATAAGGTCTTGGCATATCCGGTTCCTTTTTGCGAAGGATCAGGAAAGAGAGTGAAACCATACAATATGCAAGACAGCAGCCAAAGTTACCTGCATCGCAGATCCATACCATCATGACACGTCCTGCGAAAGGAGCGATCATCGTAAGGATACCGATCAGGATCAGTGCATTGACCGGTGTTTTGTGCTTTGGATGGAGTTTTGCAAATACTTTCGGAACCATGTAAGATTCTGCCATAGAATACAATGCACGGGAACCACCGATCATAAAGGAGTTCCAGGATGTAACAATACCGCACATACCACCTACGATGATAACCTTTGCCATCACCGAGGTTCCAAAGGCTTTTGCCATCGCATCTGCAGTTACCAGTCCTGTTGTACTCTGCGAAAGTGCAATCTCTTCCGGATTCAGAACATAACCAACTGCAAGGATTACAAAAGAATAAAATACAACTGCAAGTACAACTGACAGAATCATCATTTTACCAATCTTTTTGAGTGGTACATTGATTTCCTCTGCAGCCTGCGGGATAACGTCAAAACCAATAAAGAAAAATGGTGTGATAACTGCGACTTTCAGTACATTTTTAGCCATGGTACCAGTTGTCTCACCCATAAACATCTGTCCCTGAAGATTATCCACATTACCATTTATAACAGAAGCTACGATCAGAAGAATTCCTGCACCACCGATTATACATGTAAGAACTGTCTGAAGAACAGCAGCTGTTTTTGCTCCCATAATGTTGATCATCATGATTAAGAAGGCAATAATAATTGCAACGCTCAGCCAGGAAGCATAGATATCAAATCCGGCAACTGTATAAAGATAGCCTTTCAGAAATCCCGGCCACAGATAGGTGATGATCGTTGGAAACGCACAGGCTTCAAAACAGGTAACTCCTACATATCCAAGAATGATCGCCCAGGTACAGATAAAGGAACCGGTAGGTCCCATTGCCTTATAGCTGAATACGTGCTCACCACCACACTGTGGCATGGCTGCGGTAAGTTCTGCATAGGTAAGACCAACAAAGAAGATCATGACACCACCGATTGCAAAGGCAAGTGCTGCTCCGACAACACCACCGGCATCGATCCATGTTCCGGAAGATACAACCCAGCCCCAGCCGATCATTGCGCCAAAAGCGATTACAAGAATGTCCCATGCACTGAATACTTTATCAAATTCTGATTTTTTCTGTCCCATAGTCTTATTCCTCCTCGCTTCCAAATTTTCTTCTGATCAGTTCTTCCAGGTATTCTGCAGTTCCTTCTATTCCAAGATATGAGCTGTTCATAAGAATATCCCGGTTATGACGGTCGCCTCGGTTGCTGCCTGTCAGCGCCAGATGACGTTTATGGTATCTTTTATCTTTTTCCAGTAATAAGATCTTTGCATCTTTTTCAGAAAGGTTGTGACTCTCCATAATATTATGGATACGTACCTCATCCGGAGCATAAATAAATGCTCTTAAAAGATCAATATCTTTTGTATCCTTCAGGATATAATCTGCGGAACGGCCAATGATCACGCAGGATTCTTTCTCTGCAAGTTTTCGTATGATCTGCTTCTGCACATGGATCGCACGGTCAGTCAGATCCGCATACTTGGAAAACGAGCCACGTACATCGCCTTCTGCACCTTTACCGGCAATCGTTCCGCCCTCCTCTACTTTTTCCATGATCTCTTTCGGAATTCCGACCTCTTCAATGATCTCATCGACAAGATCACGATTGTAAAATTTGATATTGAGGTCTTCCGCTATTTTTCTGCCAATGGCATTTCCTTTGGCTCCATATTCACAGCCAATCGTTATAACCAGATGTCTCATATCGATTTCCTCTCACACGAATTTTTGTTACCGTTTTTTCTTAATCACACTTTTATTCTGTAACAAAAAAGGCGTGCGAACCATACCCTGATGATCCGCGACGCCCTTGTCACTTTTGTCTGTATTTATTTTTCCAGAGATTTGATCGTATCTTCAATGATAGCAACTGCTTTATCGCACTCTTCTTCTGTTACGATAAGCGGTGGGATCATACGGATAATGTGTGCTCCGATCGCAGTGATCAGAGGCTTTCGATCCAGACAGCCATGTTTCACATCTACCCCGCCAATGGTATCATCAAATTCCACACCTACCAGAAGGCCCTGATGTCTTACTTCTTTTACATGCGGAAGTTTTTCCAGTTTGGATGCGAAGTAATCGCCGACTTTCTTTGCATTTCCTGCAAGATCTCTGTCAAGAAGTTCATTCACTTCTGCAAGTGCTGCTGCACAGCTTACCGGATGTCCGCCGAATGTAGTTCCGTGGGAACCTGCCGAAAATGCTTTTGCAACTTCTGCTGTCGCACAGATTGCACCGATCGGCATGCCGCCGCCAAGACCCTTTGCCATAGTGACAACGTCCGGCTTGATGTCGTACTGCTGGAAGGCAAACAGGCTGCCGGTACGGCCGATACCAGTCTGCACCTCGTCGATGATGAGCAGCATATCCTTCTCGCGGCAGAGCTTCTCTACCTCCTTGACGAACTCGCGGTCAAGCGGCAGGACACCGCCCTCGCCCTGGATCAGCTCCATCATGATGGCGCAGGTCATATCGTCCGCCTTTGCGCGTACCGACTTGATGTCGTTGGCAGCCGCGTAATCAAAGCCCTCGGTAAACGGGAAGAAATAGTTGTGGAATACGTCCTGACCGGTGGCGGACAGGGTGCAGAGGGTTCTGCCGTGGAACGAATTCACCAGCGTCAGAATCTTGTGTCTGCCCTTGCCGTACTTGTCGAAGCTGTACTTTCTCGCCAGCTTAATGGCACACTCGTTTGCCTCTGCACCGCTGTTGCAGAAGAACACCTTTTCATAGCCGGCAGTCTGGCACAGCTTCTGTGCGAAGTCTGCCTGCACCTTGGTGTAGTACAGGTTGGAGGTGTGCTGCATGGTCTTGACCTGCTTGCAGACTGCCTCCGTCCACGCCTCGTTGCAGTAGCCCAGAGAGGTGGTGCCGATGCCGCTGCCGAAGTCGATGTACTGCTTTCCGGTTTCGTCAGCACAGGACTCCCCTGCACCGTGATCGATCACCACCGGAAACCGTCCGTATGTTCCCATGACGGACTGGTTCATTTGCTCTTGTGTTGTCATAGTTATCATTTCCTTTATTCTGCCGCCTGTTCAGCGGAAAATTTCTGTTCCAAAAATTCGATCAGTTCCATTGCGTTGGGACAGCCTTGGGAAAAGCCGTACCGCCTGCCGTTCAGGTGCAGCATGATGCACTGGTCCTTTATGTACATCTGTTCAAAATCGTCCCAAGTGTAGTGCACTTCCGGCTTCCAGTTCTGCCGGATATGAATGCCGTCATCGTCCCACAGCACCCGAAACCGCAGCGTACAAGTGAAAAAGTACAGGCTGACCAGCAGAAACACAATCATCAGCAGCGTGTACCAGATTTCACTTGTGCCATACCGCACAAAGAATGCGATCGTGCCAGCCAGAAACACCACTACCATAAAGCCGTAAATCCCATAATCTTTTCTTGCAGATGTCAACTTCATACCTGTTTCTCCTTCTGATAGTCCCGCAGATAGCAGAGAAATGCATCTGCACCAATGAAAAACTGCTGTTCCACCCGAATTTTTCCCTTGGCAGTCCGCACAATATAGCCGTCGCTTTTCAGTTCGATCTTCTGCACGTCCTGCAATTCATACTGTTTCGGCTTTCCGAAAAAGTTGTACACCGTAATTCCCGTGCGGTCGTACTCGATTCTGAAATTGTGCCCATAGATCAGCAGGCAGATGCCCAGCACTGCAAACGCCCCAGCCAGTACATAGAACGCCGCATCACTCTGTCTGTGCTTCAGAAACGCCATTCCCAAAGCCAGCAGAATAGAGGCAATGGAAACCACCGGAAACACCTTTGATGCCTTGACAATACCTCTGGTGTCGGTGTGGCTTTCCTCATTCTCTGCCAGTTTTTTTGCTGCCTCTACAGCAGCCTGCTCCAACAAACCCATTCTTCCGATCCTTTCTATACTTATCGGAACTGTGTCCCGATGCCCTCATTGGACAGGGTTTCGATCAGAATGGAGTGGGGCACTCTGCCGTCAATGATCGCCGTTTTCTTGACACCGCGGCGGACTGCCTCTACGCAGCAGTCGATCTTCGGGATCATGCCGCCGGAGATGATG
>OGRK01001829.1_pt1 | contig 12220 bp, 11 predicted proteins | sample 1553471 | NCBI WGS metagenome assembly OGRK01 (sample SAMEA2580080, study PRJEB22360) | human gut metagenome | biome: human gut; feature: human-associated habitat; material: faeces | place: Denmark | collected 2008/2010
GCCGCTTTGTTCAACTCTAAAATCTTTTGCAACCGTGCCTTTTCTTGTGCCAACCGGAACCGGGTTTTGCGTTCCTCTGAATTACGGATTAAATCAAACTCGGACGCCTCCAACGCTTGCGTTTGGTCGAAAAGCATTAACGCCCGTTGTTGGTTTAACTCGGTCGTTTGCTTCAATACCTCGGCATCGTATTTGGCGTTTATATCCGCCTCGGATTGGCGGACGGCCTCGGCTAATTGTCTGTTTTGTGCCAATTCAATTGCCCGTTGTTGCTGCAATAACTGAATACGCAAATTTATTTCCTCCTGCGAACCCTCACGGGCGGCGTCTAATTGTAATTGCGTCCGGTCGGCGGCGGCTTGCATTTGGTCTATTGTAATTTGGTCGTTCAATTCTCCTAAACTCTTTGCGTATTGTTGTTGCAAAAGTAATTGTTGGTTAAGCAATTCGGCAACTTGTGTTTCAGTTAATCCCCGCTCGGTTTCTAACCGGGTGTTAATGTCTTGTATCTGCCTTTCATACTCAACCCGCAATTGTTCTCGTTGCTTTTCCGCCCCCTCCGCCATTAATGCAATTTGGGCGTCCTGCGTTGCCCGTTGTGCGGATAATTCCGCCGCCCGTTGTTGGTTGGCTATGTTTACCATATCAACCGCCAATTGTTCCCGTAATAAAACAATTTGGTCGTTCAACGCTTTGCGTGCTTTAACCGTTAAATTGGTTTCCGTTCTCAACTGCAATTGTATATCAGCAATCGCACGGGCGTTGGCGGCTTGGCGTTGCGCCCGTTGTTGGTCGAACGTGTTTTTAATTAAAGCAATCCGGGCGTCCTCGGCTTTCCGTAATATGTCGGTTTCGGCTTTGGCGGCGTCCCGGTTTTCTTGTAAGCGTTGGGCGGCTAATATTTTTCTTTCGGCGTCCAAATCCGCCCCCTCTGTTTTCAGATTAACGGCAATGTCAACCGCCCGCCCGGTATTATCTATTTGACCCTGCACGGCTTCAATCGCTTCGTCAACCTTGACTTTATCAATTTTACCGTCTAAATCAACATCAATATAAACTTTCTTATCTCCACGGGCTTTGGCGTTATTGAGTTGTACCAACATATCGTTTAGTTGTTTCAACTTTGCCCGGTTCGCTTCCAAATCGTCTAATTCTTGACCGTAAAAACCAACGCTTTTATTGTGTGCCTTTGTGCGCTCGGCTAATATTTCGTCCTCAATCTTTCGGGTTTCGGACAATGAAGCGTTGCGGGCTTTGGCAATATTTAATTCCCGGTTTAATTGGGCGACACGTTCGTTGCTAACTCGGTTCATTTCGGTTGCCTCGGTTTCCAGATAATCCAACCAAACCTTTTGCGCCTCGTTAAGTTTTTGTTGGTTCTTTGCCGATTTGTCGGTATTAGAGGCAAACAGAACTAAAGCCCCTACAACCGTAACCAATGCCAATGCCAAAAGAACATACGGGTTTGCGGCGGCAATCAGATTGAAAGCCTTTTGCGCAATGGTAGCCGCCAACGTTGCCTTTGTTCCTTGCATGGTAACAAGGCGGTTATAAACTTGCGCTTTGCTCAATGCCGCCATTTGTAGCCGGGAAATACCCAACATAATTGCGGATTGTTTTTGTACTGCGTTTTGTATGGCTTGCACCCCGGTTGTAATGGCTATTGCTGCCTGTAACTTCTTTTGCGCTTCTTGTACGTCCTCACTTTCCGCCCCGAACAATTCCATTGCCCCGGTAAATGCGGCGAACCCACCGGATGCACCAGCCGCCAAACCTAATACGGCATCCAAATTGGACGTATCGGACGCCATGCGGGTAATTTCATCGGTCGCATCCTTAACCGCATCTCGTAACATTGCGGTTTCTTTGCTCAATTGCTGATATTCGGCGGTTCCTTGTTTGCCCTCCAATCGTAACAATGCTAATTGCTTCGTTTGGTTCTCTATTTGGGTCGTCAACCCTTTTGCGGCGTCGGAATAGTTACCCACGTTTAACGACGTTTTCCCGGTCGCTTCCTGCAACCGTTTCATTTCCTCGTAAATCGCTTTTGTTTCGGCAACCAATTTGCGCCCCTCTTCGGTCGCCTCCCTTTCCTCAACCGTCATGTTATTGAGGTATATTTTATTAATTGAGTATTGAGCGGATAAACGATTATATGAACCCTCGGCGGACTGATTTAACCGGGTCGTTAATTTGTTCAACTCGTTTGCCTCCTTTTGGGCTTGCTTCAATTCCGCCAATCGCTTTGCGTTCTCGCTTTCCGCAAATGCCAAATCCCGTGCCGCCCGTGTCAATTTGTCGGTATCGTTCGACGCCCCCCGGATTGTCTTACGTCCGTTTTCGGTCGCCCCGCTTACGCCCTCCAATGCAGCCTTAACCGTTATTGCTTCCGACTTGATATTTTGCAACGTATTCATATATGCGTCGCTTAATTGGTCTAATTGCGCAATCAACTTTGTAATACTATCGTCGGGCTTTACAAGGTCGCTATATTTTATTGGGTTGTTATTATCTGCCATACTTAACGTTATTTGCGGGCAATTTGCCCCATATTAAATTATCTTTTCTTTTCCATGTAGTTAATCAACCAAAGAAAAACAACGCCGCAAATCGCCTTATTTGACGCCGTTTTTATTTTTGGTTGGTTTCAACAACTCCTTTATCCGCTCAAATGCGTTGTAATACTCTAAAACGGTGTATTTCTTTGGCTCCGGCACGTGCAAATGTTGGGATATGGTTAAACACATATTTTCAAACTGTTTATCGTACTGAATTTCCATGTTATCGGAACCACTAAAAACAACCGGGCGATTGTACAACAACAACATCGTCGTTATTTTATCAATTTCCGCCCGTTTGTCCTCTGTATCGCCGTTTATAATCGCATCCAACATTAACATTGTGCGGTTGCGCAATTCGTCGTAATACTCTTTAACCGTCGCATCGTCGAACAACCGGGGGAAATACATTTGCAATTCTTCATCTATTTTTTTTTTGACCGCTTCCATTTGGGCGGTCAACTCTTTAACGGGAACATCGCCGAACATATCGACGACCTTTTGCAACCCATCGTCGGATAAATCGTTGTACGGTTCCCCGTCGATTGATTTAACCAACACGGCAAACGCCAAATGCTTTGGGCTTATCCCGGTTTGAATGAAATACACGTTTTGCCGCATATTATCCAATTCGATTGCCGCCAATTCGGGGGTTTTACTCCGGGCGTATCTTATCGCCTTTTCAATATGCGTGTCGAAATCCTGCAAATCGGAACCAATCCCGGCATCAACTAACAACATTTTATTGTACTTATGAAATCGCAACATCGGCAATTCGTCGATTGCGTCGTATATCTCAACGGTTCGTTCTCCTATCTTAACGGTTTTCATAGCAAAAAACGGGTTATCATTGTGGAACAAAAGGGAACCAACAACAACGTCGGGTTCCCGGTTATAAACGCCAAAAGGATTGCCAAAGCAACCCCCGCCCAAAAGGACAAACAGAAATCGCAATTAAACATCTTTGCGAAAAACTCGTTGCCGTGGACTTGTACCCATTCGATAACCTGCCATTTGCGTAACAAGGTCAAACCGAATGCAGCAACCAAAGCAACCACGACCGTATAAAATAAAAATGCTTGCATACACTTTGTTTTAATCAGTTAAACACGTTTCATCAATTCCCAATTCCCCGGCAAACCGGAACCCGGCGAACGGGTGCATTAAAAATTGATTGTCTATTTCGTCCAAAGTGAACCCGGCAAATATGTTTTCCGCCTTTGTGTACACTCTGTTTATTGTCATGGAACCGGAACGCAACCAAATACCGCCGTTCAATACCCGCATGATTTGTTGTTTGACCGCCTCCGTATTCCGGTTGTTGGGGTCGTTGGTTATCGTGCGCATATCAAACCAAAAGATAACCGAAAACGGCGTTGTATATTTGTTTTGTTCGCCGGGGAACCAATCAATTTGTTGCGGGTCGTCCAACACGAAAAATGAAAAATTCCCTATATTACTATCCGGGGCAATCAACATATATTCATTGCCGCCGACGTAAATATTAGGCGTGTAATATCGTTTCCCTTGTATGGACTTAACCAACCGTTCAGAACGTCCAAAGGAATAGTTAAGCCACGGCAACCCGTCCGCCAATCCCTTTTGAATATTTGCAATAACCCGGTCGAATAACTCCGGGTTCTTTATGATAGGCACTTTATCCATTTCCGTATATTGTTTTTTTTGCTTTGGTTAGCAAATCCGGGTAAACGTATTGCCAAATCAATTTAGCAATGTTTTCGTTCGTCAATCCCAATATTTGCCGCCCATACTTTTTTATCAAATCTTCTGTTTTGAAATCCGACGCCTTAATTTCAAATTGTTTGTCGCCGACTTCCAAGTAAAAACTACTCTCAAAATCGCCCTCATCCCGTAACGTTACCCGGTTTGTCGGTTGTCCCTTTTCCTCCTTAATGGCTATTGTTAGCGGGGTATAAGGTCGATAATCCATAATGTCAACGCCCAATCGGTTAATACCTTGTTCAAATAATTGTTCCTCGGCGTTGGCATCAATGATAAACGCCGTTGTCATTCCGTCGTCGATTATGTCCCGTATAATCAACCCGGACGTCAACCCGTCGTTAAATGTATTAACCCGGTTGCGCAAATCAATTATTGATTGTAACCCCGCCATAATGCAATTACGTTGTCCGGTACTTAACGCCCCGGTTGTTGCAACTCAAACAAATACGGTCAATCCCCTGCGTATCTAATCGCAAAGCCTCAAACGCTTTTTTAAGGTCATAACCCAAACCGCCGGGGCGTCCCTCAACATTCCCGTCCAACTCATACAAGATTTCCATTTTAGAGGCGTTGGATTGGTTACGGTTTACCCTTACGTTGGGGTTCATTGCCAATGTGCGCAAAGCGATTGCCGCAACTTGGCGTTGTATTACCGTTTGGAATATCGCCCGTTGTTCAACGATAAAATCGGTTAGGTCGCAACCCACCGTTATTTCACAATTCAACCCGTAATTCAACGTATTAGTGTACATCGTATAGGCTATATCCCACAACTCCGGGTATTCGGCGAATGTTTCCGGGGCGTTGTACATAAACGGGGAAATCTGCAAATACTTTGTCAATTGCCGCCATGCCTCAATATTGCCGTACCCGGTACACGTTCCGCACGGTTCCCGGCTCCAATCTTTCGACACGTTAATTGCTTGCATTCCGGCGGGCAAATCGTCTTGATTGTAGCAAAGGAACCACGCACCCCCGGCGTTGTTTGCGTCGCTTATATACGGCAAAAAACAATCTTCCAACGTAAACCATTGAAAGCCGCCATTTGTCAACGTAAAATTCAAATCAAACGTCTTTACGGGGTCAATCTGCGAACTATGGAAAAGGTATAATTTCACAATCCCGGTTCCGCCTGTCATTTGTAAGCCAACCCGGTGTATTTGGGCGGTAACTCCCATTGCCCGGACGGGGATTATTTCAAAGCCAACCAATTTATGTGCGTTCGGTTGGGTCGCTCTAATACGTCCCGCACCGTCAAAGAACGTGCGCCGTTCCAATAGGTTCTTTGTTTCCTTATCCAACCCCTTTATTTGGGTAAACGTTTGTACCGCCGTGGAAATTCCGTTGCGGGTCAAACGCTCCAAATAGTCGGACAATATATTGTATTTCTCCCAAAAGGTCGAACCCTCGGCGGGAACCTCGGCGACGTTATCAACCAAAGCGACCCAATACAAGGGTTTGCCCGCCGCATCGTTGGCGTATTGTACCACGGTGCCGGCTTTCCATTCCTTTGTATCGTTCCAAACCGGGTATTGAAAACCCCAATTATCCGGGACGATTGCCGCCATATTATCCAACGTTACAAGCGGGTGCGCCCCTTGAAAATATAACCCGCTTTCGGTTTCTGTTAATTGCTCGGCGATTGCCTCGGCGGGATTATATGATTGTTCCCAACCGACGACGTGCAATAACTTATCTTGTATTTCCTTAATCCTATACATAAGCCCAAATATAACCGCCGCAAGTCTTTTTTATACCCTTACAGCATTTAACAATATTACTATCATTTAAACCCGTTTCCCGTTGTGCGTCTTTTACTGATAAGAATGTTTTTATCAAATCGCCGCAAATGGAATACATCGCAATTTGTTTTGCTCGTTGGTGCAATCCGCCTAATCTCCCAACCATATATTCGCCAATCTTTTTATTTAGGCGTGATTTTGTTATTGGATTATTACAATTTTCTTTGGTTGTAACCCAACGCAAATTGTCCGCCCTATTATTCGATTTGTCACCGTCGATATGGTCAACACATGGTTTGTTGTCCGGGTTCGGAATGAAAGCCGCCGCAACTAATCTATGAATATTAACAGATTTACGAATACCATTGCACAATACTACAACATTATACCCGTGCTTATTGGGAACGGCTTTAACTATCTTTGTATTATTACGCACGTTTCCGTAATTACTTATTTCATAATTTGGGAAATCGTATATTACTTTCCAACTTTCCATATCATTAATTAAAAAAAAGGGGGCGGGGAAACCACCCCGTCCCCTCGGTTAAATAATTGTTCCATTTTCCAGCTTATGCGCCTGCACCCCCGGCGGGAAATTCCCCGGCGTTGGTTACATATACGGGCATTCCTAACGGTTCGTTCGGATTGCGTGCTGCAATCTCGGCTTTGATAATCGGATTTGCCACGGTGTCCGGCTTGCTGTTATATGCTACCATGTAGGCAACATCAACGCTAAATCCGAAATACTCTTTAACGGCACACGTCAAATCGGCGGTTGCGCCGCCCATAATCGCCGATTGGTCGCCCACGGCGGTATAATAATGCGAACCAACGGGCAAATCAATGTACGGCAAACGTACAATATCCCATTCGTGGAAATTCGCACGGGTGCGGCGGTATGCCTCACGGTCAACACGGGTTAAGATACCAACGTTTCCATCGGCAACGGCAAACATTGTTCCCATTTTGCCCGCTTCATCGGTTACGTTGTTGGTATAATGCAATACCTTGTTATCGTACTCCATGCGCTTATTAACGTCGTTGTAAACGCCATGTTGCGCCAACTTGCGTATTAGGCTATCAACCCCCGCATTTGCGATAAGGTGGATATATTCCGGGTAACAATTCGCTCGCATGATTGGGTTAATGTCGCCCAAAATCTCGGTTGCCATTTGGGTTGGCACTTGGATAACGTTCCCGGTCTCCTTGTAATTAAGCAAAGTTTTGAAAACCTGCGTTTTGTTCGCTTCCAATGCGGCAACGGCTCCTTTATCCAAAGCATCCGCCAACGCACGGGTTGTTTTCTCCATTTTACGCATAAAATCGTGTTGGTACGAAATCTCATTGTTTGAGTATGCCGCCGGAACCATTGTAAACCCGATTGCATAAGTAGCCCAAACAAGCGTTACCAATGCGGACGTATTTTCATTATCAGCAATAACGCATGAACGCACGTTGCTAACTTGTACGTTTTCGTCATAATTGATAACCGGAACTTGTACCGTGTTACCGATACTTACTAACGCCCTGTCTCTCAAATTAGGGCTAATGATTGAGTTGGGGGCATTGGTTTGCTCAATAAAGAAATCCAATGCGCCGTACTCACACGGGCGGAACATATTACGGTCTAACTCCGGGTTCTCTATCCGCCAATTCTGTACTCTTGTTGCTATTAAACTCATACGTTTAAAAATTTAATTGTTTATAAATGCGGGTTTACCCTTTACCCGTGTTGTCTTTTACTTTTCCGGCAATGCGGCAATATTGTTATCCTGCCATGCCTGTTTCATTGCGGCGTCAAATTCAGCCGTTCCAATCTGCAAACCTTGTTGTTGCAAAGTGCTTGCGATTGCGTCGTATGCCTCAACCCTTGTTTTTGCGCCGGATATGTCAACGGTAACATTACCGCCCGCCCCGGCTCCGGTTGGTGCGCCCGTTCCGCCGCCCGCCGCTTGGCGTCCCTTATCCAAAATACCCATTGTTTCCAATTCACGGGTCAGAAGGTCGCCGGGGGTGTACGGGTTCAACTGATTGTTCGGGTTACGCATAATTGCGCCGCTTTCGTCCTTAAAAGCAAGGATTTTGCCGCCTTTGCCGTCGTCGATATATTCGGGGTTCATACCCTTGATTTTGTCGATTGCTTGCGCCAACAAAACCTTTGTTGCGCTTTCAGGCAATCCCGGTTTGAATTTCAACCCGGCGGTTGCCGTCTGTAATGCGCCCTCAATACGGACGCCGAACAATTCCGTTTGGAATTTCTTTTCGGCTTCATCGTACTTGCTTTTGAGGTCGTTAAACTGCGTTGTTACCGCCGTTAAATCGGCTTTCGCCTGTTTCAACGCCTTTGCCGTTTCCGCATCGGTCGCACCGTCGGCAATTGCCTTTTCCAAACGTGCCTTTTCTTTCGTTAGACTGTCGATTTGGGTTTGCAATGCGCTTGCGCTTTCCGCTTTGGTTTTTAGCTCGGCGACCACACGTTTTGCGTAATCAAACGTCTTTTCGGTTCCGTTCTTTTCGATATTGGACGCCGCCAAAATATCGGCATCCAATCCGCCGTAAATTTCGCCCGTCTTTTTGGCGATAACGCTATTTTCGTCGTTGGCGGACAATGTTGTAATTGCCGCAATTTGTTCGTCGGTTAATCCGGCTAATGCCGCATTTGCAACTAAAATTTCTCTCGTTAACATAATTCTTTCCCTTTGAATTAATTAAGTTTGATTGCTGTTACTGTTCCGCCGTTTGCGTTAATAATATCAATTGTGTATTTTGGGGAATCCGCGGTTGTGTCAACCAACCAACCAACAACACGTGCATGACTGATTTTCTTTTCATCCTCTTTTGTTACCAAAATTACGTCGGTAATTGTTCCGCCCTCAATACATTCAATCAACTTTTTCTTTGTTGCGCTATCCAATGCGGCGGCGGTTGTTGTTACTTCAATAACCAAATTGTCTTGCTGTGCAATCTGTGCCATAATCGTATTTTTTAATTGTTTAATACTCTGTTACTTTTTCGCTCCGGGTTTGTCCTCGGCTTTGGTTTCTTTGGCGGGTTCCGCCGGGATAACTCCCGCCGCTTTCAGTTCTGCCAAAATCTCGGCTTTCAACGCTGCCTTTTCCTCGGCACGAGCTTTGGCGTCCGCCTCGGCTTTCGCTTTGGCATCGGCGGCGGCTTTCTCGGCGTTGGCTTTGGCTTTTTCTGCCTTTGCCTTTTCGTCCGCCTCGGCTTTCGCTTTCATGTACTCGTTGGGGTCGTGCAATACGGTAATCGTGTAACCCTGTTTTCTCAGATTGTCGGCAATGCTATTTTCATAACCCTTTTTGCCGAACTTCTGAATACGGGGAATTGATAACCGTTTGCCCGTTTCGCTGTCGAATTTCTTAATTTCGATAACGCAATGATACAAATGTTTCTCATTGTCCGGGACAATGTAGTTTTCGGGCGTAACGTCGATAATCGCAACGTCTTTAGTTTTGCCCTCGCTTACTTTCACTAGCATAGTCATTCATTTTATTAATTATAAAATTTATCTTAGAGTTGAACGGCATATTATACCCAAACTCTAACACGTTCAAATATTCACGTTCAAATCTGCGTACAAAGTTAGCAAAATTCAACTTTATACGCATATCGTTTTCGCTGATAATCTGTTTGTCGTACAAATCCAATACCTCGTTACGGGTCAAATGTCGGTACGGTTCCAATTCCGCCAACGTCAACATACGTTGCAATTGGGTTGGATTGTTCCGATATTCCGTTTCGATAATTTGGTTTTGTAGTGCGTCTAATTCCGCCTCGCTTGCGCCGCTTTCCTTTGCTACCTTGTAACGTTCCCGTAACTCCGTTGCGTTGGATAAATAGAACTCCGTGCCGTAATTGACTTTTGCAGAAACGAACAAACCGCCATACCTCAAACGGCAAACGGTTTCATCGACGAATTGTTGCGCCGCCTCAAATCCCTTTTTTACCCGGTTTAATACCGTGCTTTGGCTCTCAAAATTCGCCTGTATTTGTTGCTCGTTCAATGCGTCCCGTGTGGTTATTTCCTCGTTGGTTCCAACAACCGACGTAATAATGTCATTCTTTAGGCGGTTTTCTTCCTCAACGTTATAATCCAAACTCCCACGGTCAACGGTTAGCATTTGCACCGGGTTACGCAAATCGGGTTGTTTATCCCCGTCCGGTATTGGTATTTCAACGAACGAACCGACGCCGTTAATACGACTATCCCCGCATTTGGGGCAACGCATCAAAAGCCCGGCGGCGTCCAATCTGTAAAACCCTTGTTTGTCTTTCAAAAACCCACCGTCGCAATAATCGCCATTTTCGCCGTTACTGAAATCGCAACTTTGTTCATACCCGGAATAAATCGGATATGCACCGTACAAATCTAAATGTCGCTTACTGATATGGTAAAACAAAAACCAATCCAACGCCTCCAATTGTTTGGTTAGCGGGGATTGCTTAACGTCGGGTTCCGATAAACTCAACGGTTCATTCCAAAAGAAACGGGCGGGACAATAACCGACGTCGTGCGGGTTATCAATCAGCAATTCGCCGATATTGTGGTTTTTGTCCTCTCTGAAAACTCTATAACGTTCGTCGTCAATTACTGCGATACGTTCGCCGTCCTGCCTAAATATGATATAATCCATTACCCCCGTCGTCGGGTTGGCCCTGTAATCAATCACGGATGCAATAGGCAACCAATAGAAATACGGTTGCGGGTATTTGTCGGCGGGGTTTTGTTCGCTCGGCATATCGACAATAAGAACGCTATTTATTTCGGTTTGGAAAAACTCCCATCCTTTTGTACTCCAAATTTCCGGTTCGTGTAATACGTCTTGGCGGTAATATTCCCAATCGTCCCTTTGTTCCGGGTTTTGGAACTGATAATTGAACGCCGGGTTACGACCGTCAAAAATCCGGCTCAACTTATCAAAACAAACGCCCGTTACCTCGTTTGTCTTAACGGGGTAACGGAACAATGTTTTGAACATCTTAAACTTATCATGCGGCAATAGGTTAGAAACAAATGCCATAAAATCCGTTATCGGTTGGCAAATGTCAAACGACGTTATACGGGTGCGGGCGTGAAAATTAATGCGCTGTTGGTGATAAATAGCCTTATTTATCGTTTTGCGCTTTTTCGGCTCCGTTATCCGCTTTTTTATTTCGTTTATACTCAATCCCATTGTCGTTGGTAAATTTAAAATCGCTGTCTTTGGGTAACTGCCAACCGCCGTTGTTTGGCATCCGCAACAACCTTTCGGCGTGCTTAATCTCAAATTCATCGGTTAAACCATGCGGCGGACAAATTAATTTAACCTTTGTAACCTTTGCCGCCATATCGTCAACCGTTTGCGGGTTTCAAATCGGTTAGCGGGTTGAAATCCGGGGTTACAATTGTGAGGTCATCCGAATAGTTCGGCAAAAACGCCCATTGTATTGCGTTGCTGTCCGGGGCTTCCAATCCGCCGTGTGTTTTGTCGCCAATGAATAACGAACGAATAGGAATAGGATAATACGTTGTCAGGGTCTTTTCGTCTTGAATAGCTTCAATACTTCCGTTTTCGTCAAACAGATAAACGCCCAAATTGTCCGCCCAACTTTCGCATTGCAATTCTTTCATTGCCTTAATTACTGATTGGGGGATTTTACGCATTACGCCCGTGAACGGGTTAGGTTCACGCCCTATAATTTCCTCAACGCCTCCCAATGTTTCGTTACCGCCGCCAAAGGTTCGGGCGGCTCCGGCTTCGTTGGTCGGGGCTTGGATATACGGGGAAACAACAATTTTTGTGCTATCAGCCGCCGACAATAACGGCGTCCATGATGCAAGCAAAGTAATTGCCTTTTCGCTCGTAAAACTGTTTTTGCTTCCATCGTCTTTGGTTAGACGTTGAAACGCTACCTTTTGGATTTGCCCGAAACTTTCGGCACATTTAACGGCGGGAATATCGGGCAATGAAGCCGCCGCCGGACACTTACAAGTAATCATACTTTCAAATTTTAACGTTAAAACTATTATTTACTATCTCCGGGCTGTCCCTTTGCCCTTTGTTTTCGCTACAAAGTTATAAACTTTTTCGGTTACAATCTTGCATATCTCAAAAATAATGCTAATTGCGACGTTTTACGCCTCGGTTTGCGTGTGCGTATGGCTGTATATTACCG
>OGRK01001851.1_pt1 | contig 12095 bp, 9 predicted proteins | sample 1553471 | NCBI WGS metagenome assembly OGRK01 (sample SAMEA2580080, study PRJEB22360) | human gut metagenome | biome: human gut; feature: human-associated habitat; material: faeces | place: Denmark | collected 2008/2010
GGACAAACGGTTTTCAAGACCGCCTCGTTATGACCACTTCGATATCTCTCCATATGTTGTTGACTGCGTTCGTTGTGTTCTCACCGCCGACGCAAGTGATATTCTAGCATCAATACCCGCATCTGTCAACAACTTTTTTACATTTTTTTCAATTTTTATTTTTATCTTCCCAGATTTCCCATAAAACCCGCTAAAATACGGCATTTTTCAATCACCAAACATTCTTTAATGTTTCAAAAATGCTTCCGCGATATCAAGATCCTCCGGTGTTGTGATCTTAATATTCTGATAAGATCCCTCTGCCAGAGCAACCTTTGCCCCTGTCTCCTGCTCTACTACCATGGCATCATCTGTAATTTTGCTCATATCTTTCTGACGAATGCTGTCATGAGCCTCACGTATCAGTGAATACGAAAAAATCTGCGGGGTCTGAATTGTCCACACACACTTTCTGTTTGGAGTTTCTTTTACATATCCCTCTTCATCAGAAAGTTTGACTGTATCTTTAGAAGGCATACCAATCACACATGCACCTGTTTCCTTCACTTTCTGCAGACCACGTTTAAGAATTTCTTCTGTCACAAAAGGTCTTGCACCGTCATGGATCAATACATATTCACAGTCTTTGCATTCACAAAGACCTGCATAGACAGAATCATAGCGTTCTTTTCCTCCCGGGATTACTGCCGATACCTTTGTAAATCCATATTTTTGCACGATTTCTTCTTTACAGTAGGAGATAGATTCCTCTCCTGTCACAAGAATAATATCCTGAATCAGCGGACTTTCCTGAAAACAGCGCAGGGAATAATACAGAACCGGGTATCCCTGTATCTCCAGGAACTGCTTCTGTACTTTACTGTGCATTCTTTTTCCCTGCCCTGCTGCCAGAACAATGGCCGTATTTCTTTCTGACATCTCAACGCTCTCCCAGTTTAAGATTCGGCACAGCATTCAGATCCCAGCCATGACGTGTACCTTTAATATATTCATAATAAGCAGCTACTCCGATCATTGCTGCATTGTCTGTACAGAAGATCGGTGACGGCCGATAAAAACTGTAATTATTTTTCTTACATGCTTCTTCCATTGCCGCTCTTAACGTTCCATTCGAAGCCACTCCGCCTGCAATTGCAATCTTAGTCATCCCATAATCTTTGGCTGCAAGCATTGTATGCTCCACCAGCACATCAACTACCGCTTTCTGGAAAGATGCTGCCAGATCTGCTCTGTTTATCTCTTCTCCGGTCATCTGCGCATGATTAATATAATTCAACACTGCTGATTTTACACCACTGAAGCTGAAATCGTACGGACAATCTCCAATTTTAGCTTTTGGAAACTCAATTGCATTGGGATTTCCCTCTTTAGAGAGCTTGTCTACCTTTGGTCCTCCCGGATATCCCAGTCCGATAGCTCTTGCAACTTTGTCAAAAGCTTCGCCTGCAGCATCATCACGGGTACGTCCCAGGATTTCAAATTCTCCATAATCCTTAACGATCACAAGGTGTGTATGTCCTCCTGACACGATCAGACATAAAAATGGAGGTTCAAGATCCGGATGTTCAATATAATTTGCTGACACATGGCCCTCAATATGGTGGACCCCTACCAGTGGAAGCTTCTTTGCATAAGCAATTGCCTTCGCCTCAGCAACGCCCACAAGAAGTGCACCTACAAGTCCCGGACCATAAGTGACACCAATTGCATCCAGATCATCAAGAGTTACATCTGCATCTGCCAGTGCCTGTTCAATTACCTGGTTAATCTTTTCAATATGTTTACGGGAAGCAATTTCCGGAACTACCCCACCGTATAAAGTATGAAGAGCGATCTGTGAAGAAATCACATTTGACAGAATAGTTCTTCCGTTTTTGACAACAGAAGCTGCAGTCTCATCACAGGAACTCTCAATTGCAAGAATTAATGTATCTTTCATTTTCTGTTCCTCATATATCCGACGGATAAGTCATCCGTTTTACTACTTGTTCATAATCAGTTTCAGTGACATATTATTCCTCAAAATTTAATTCCAGACTCTTTCCGTCTTTTCCCGGATATGCATTTGGAAAAATTTCACGAACTTTATCCATAAACTCATCCGGTCTGACCAGAGACGGACTGTAATGTGTCAGCCACATCTCCTTTACCCGGGCATCACGAGCCAAAACCGCCGCCTCGCGGAAAGTCATATGCTTGTATCCGCGTGCTTTGTCTGCTTTGTCATCTTCTCCGTACATTCCTTCACAGATAAACAGATCCGATTCCTTTGCATTTCGCAGGATAGATTCTGTTGGTCTGGTATCTGTTGTATAAGTAAGCCTGATTCCTTTTCTCGCAGGTCCAAGTACCATCTCCGGTGTATAGGTAATACCGTCTGCTTCGATGGTCTGCCCTTTCTGGAGCGGATTCCAGTATTTCAGTGGAATATCCTGCTCTTTCGCTCTCTCAGCCGAGAATTTTCCCTGGCGGAGAATCTCAAGGGTATAGCCATAACAGAGTACATTATGGTTCACTTTAAAAGCCGTAATACGATAGCCATTTAATTCAATGACCTGCTCCGGCTGTGTAATCTCAATAAATTTAATTTCAAACGGAAGCTCCGGTGCAATGACGCGAAGTGCATTGACTACTCTCTCCAGACCTTTGGGACCTACCAGAGTCAATGGTTCTGTGCGGTCTGCATTTCCCATAGTAAGAAGAAGTCCCGGAAGCCCGCTGATATGATCTCCATGATAATGGGTAAAACAAATCACATCAATAGGTTTAAAGCTCCATCCCTTCTCCTTAATTGCTACCTGAGTACCTTCACCACAGTCAATGAGCAGACTGCTCCCGTTATATCTTGTCATAAGCGCAGTCAACCATCTGCGAGGCAGAGGCATCATTCCACCGGTTCCAACTAAACATACATCTAACATATATTCCCTCTATTTTCCAGCTTCCGGCAATTCCCTTAAAAGGTGTATGGTCCGGCTGCTGATTTTTTCTGCTTTCATTTCTTTTTCATTCGGGATGTCTGGTCATAAGCAGCGCATCCTCCACAGGATCACTGTAATATGCCTTACGTATTCCATCTCCGGTAAATCCCATACGTTCATAGAGACGGATTGCAGTCTCATTTCCCACACGTACTTCCAGATGGATTGTCGTAACCTCCCTCTCTGCTGCAAGGCGGATCAGGCTCTGCATCAGAAAAGCGCCAATTCCTTCTTTTTGTCTGTCCCTGCGCACAGCCACATTGGTAATATCTCCCTCATCCAGAACCATAAGAAGACCGCTCTGACATCTGTATCAAATGTAATCCTGACTGTTCCCTCATCCATGATCCATGGTTCTCTCTCGTAATCTACGATTGTTCTCGGCCGCATCATATTACTCATACATTCTATGTAAAATTCCCTGCAAAGATTATACGGGCTTTTCAGAAGAAATTCATACTCGCCGGAAAGAATTTTTTGCACCTCATCTTTTGTCAGAGGGGCATCTTCTTTATAAATATAACTGCCGAACTTCTTTTTTCTTTCCAGCTTGATACTTTCAGCACTATAATTATAAATTCGTATCCTGTATTTCTTCCTCATAAGAACGCCGCTTTCCTTTTCTTCATATGCACTGTTCCAGTAATCATCAAAATACAGGCTCCGTATCAGATATCCTCCATTTTCTGCATGAGGATCCAGTTTCATAAGTGGCTTCATCCGAAGATTCAGGACTTCTTTCTCACTGGTACTGATAAGATATTTCCACTCGTTACGAAAACGTTCTTTCTTCCTGTCAGCCTTCTTCATAATCGTCTTCCTCTACCGTACTATCTTCTGTTATGTAAAAGCACCTCATACCATAATATTTTCCTTCATCTGTTACATAATAATCAAATGCATCCTGCGTTTTTCCAGATGTATTTGTTGCTCTTACTCTCACAAAGTACTGTCCTGCTTTCGGAAGGTCCATCTCAGCTTCCGGAACAGTCAGTGTTGTGTTCTGATAGATCACATCCCGGAATAGATAATCTCTTGCAACCTCTACAGAATACGTAATGTCCTCTGCGTCCAGATCATAAGATACATCCCAGTTAAATTTCAGCTTATCACCGTCTATTGTCGGAACACCTATATAAAATGGCATTGGTGTTTCCAGACTTTCCAGATATAACTGATAGTTCTTCTCTATCTCATCAGGAAGTGATGCTGCAATCTGATCGTATTGTTCAGATGTAAGCGGTTCATACTCTGCATCAGGCATCAAATATAAATAGGGCTTCAGTACATTCTTATAGCTCTCTATCTTTGATGTGAGCATATCTTTGTTCAGATATTCCCTCAGATCCAGAATGGCATCATTTAATTTTTCCCGGAAAGACCGTGACTTCAGACACCTTTGAAACAGAATATTTCCCCAGTAATTGCTGATTCCCTTTTCCCAGCTGTTCTGATCCGAAAAATTCCTTAATTCATATTCCGGTCTCATCAGACAGCCATCGTTATCCCAGGCAATAAAGTACCAGATATCTGAATTCAGAGGACTGTATAAATAAACATTTCTGTTCTGTGTGTCTACGTTTCCCATCAGAATCTGAAATGCCATCCAGTAAACAATATTTTCTTCATCAAAATGTTCTTTCAGTACATCTTCAATCCCTATAGAATAATCATTCAGATCTGTCAGCATATCGATCAATTTGGTATGATCTGAATCCCCTTTTATTTCCAGCATTTTTTCAAAGGCTGTCTTATCATATCCTGCATCATCTTCTTTTTTTATAATATCCTCGTAGCGATAAAATTCAAAAGAATTAATCTTATACAATTGTCCGTTTGAATCCAGTCCATGACTCTTTAATGCCGTCTTATTCAGTTGTTCAACCTGTGTATAAATTCCATAATCCTCAAATTTTCCACCTGGTTCTTCTGTATTATCCTTTACATACAAATGCACAAACTGTGTACGTAAACCAACCATCTGAGGAATTCCCCTGATCAGATCATATGCCAGCTTATTTCGAAAGCGCATTCCTTCTGTCATATGTTTATTCAGGTTAATGGTTCTCTGGCCTCTCCACGTTCCTTTATTCTTTTTTAACTCAATTTTATAATTTTTTTGTGCATTCTGGCTGGATGTCTGGCCCCTGATCTGAACAGTTGCATTAGGCACGCGTTCTCCATATCCGACTTCCCCTTCTGTCGGTCCATTCTCATCTCCCACCTGCAAAAGTCCTGCCACCTGATATCTCTCCACTCCCATATCTTCGTAATCATAAACAGAATAGCTGTTGATTTCCTTCCATGTATGATATGTATTTTCCGATGAATTTCCCTTAGATACAGTAAGATACATGGTAACAACACTGGTATCATCATCATTTTCATACAAAGAATCCTTATCTCTTAAATGAATCTCATTGATTTCTTCTTTCTCCGCTTTTTCCGCCTTTACCTGTTCTGTTTTGTTATCTTCCTGTACTGTCTGATCCTGTGAAGAGTTTCCCGCTTTTTCCAGAGTGCAGCCTCCACAGAGAGAAAGACTGACTAATACTGCACTTATCAGATTTATTTTTTTAATTCCTGTCAACGCTCGTTCTCCTTTCCAGTTTCTCATCCATAAAACATCCGATTCTGGTAAATACCCCCGATTTGTCTTCTGCTACCACCGGCTGTATGCTGAGAATATAATATGGCAGACGTCTGGTATAACGTTCCAGACGGATCATAACTATAAAATAAAACAGTACACATCCTGCAAGAAACCCAAAGCCATAATATACCTGCGGACAAAACAGAGAAATCACAGTAAACACAGAAGTTCCCACGGCAAAAATTACAGAAGCAGCCAATGCTCCCCTGTAATCTGTAAAATATAAAAGAAGCAGAAGCATCGTATTTGCAACTGCATAAATGCCGTAACCAACACAAAGTGTCCGGAAATATCCTTCCATCAGATCATTGAAACCAAGCGGCAGATACTCCAGAAGGATACCTCCCACCGAAATCACCAGCGCCGTAGTCAGCAGCTGTTTCAGTGCCGTATATTTTAGTTCCATATTTAAGATTTTTCGCATCTCTTTTCCGGCCTGTTTAATATCTCCTATTGCACCCTTGTCGTTAAACAGACTGTAATAATTTCGATATTTCGGATAGAAATTCACCTCTACTGAAACCACAAAATTTACAGTTGTAACTAATATAGTAAGAAAAGCGATCAACGCCGGAACGTCATGGTACGGCGCCCCGACAAAAAGCCCCTGTACTTTTACCTGCAGTGGTCCCATCCACATGATCACCAGATGCGCAAACAATCCGATATTGATAAAAAGACCCGTAAATGCCAGTGGTAAAAACTGATCCACCCATCTCAGAAAGAAAAAGGCGCTTACATTTCCTGACGGAAAATACTGATACAGAAGTGCCACATCCCACACCATCATTACACCATAACCGACAGAAACAGCAATCAGCAATGCCTCAACATGTGGAATCCCTGTCATAAGGAGAATCCACCCTGTCAGAAATGTCACCACGATCGCTGCGATAAAAGCCAAGAGAATTCCTCTGTAATCTTTGATCGCAGTAAGATAGCTCATCGCATTCCAGGTAATGATCAGCTCTCCAAAAAATCCAAAGCAGAGAAATCCATCCAGTAGTCCGGCTCCTGAAAATATGAGAAAGACTCCGTAAAGAATACCTCCCACAATCAGCATAAGCCCTGAAGAGCCCCAGAACGAAGGCAGTACTGCCTCATAATTTTCTTCATACAACTGATCTGCAATAAATCTGGTAACCACCATAGAAAGAAAACTTGTGACGGTCAGGGATGCCAGCAGAGTATATGTGATCATACATACCAGAAGCTCTCTGCTGTGTCTTGAACTGCCTGTGATATCACACAAAAACATAACTCCAAGAAGAAGCACAACTCCCAGGAGCATTGGTCCGGTACATACAACTCCGGCATATCCGTAAGCCCGAAATGCCGCAAACAGTCCACGCCTGTTGAAAAGTTTTTTCAGCTCAAATCCTATTCCAGCCATTTTTCTCTTCAACCTCCCTGTATACTTTACGATAATTCTCCATCATATCTTCATGTTTGTAATAAGTTTTCACTCTGTTCTGCGCATTTTCTCCCATTCTTCTTCGTCTTGGCTCCGACACACACAGCTTTTCCATTGCATCCGCTAGGCCCTCACGATACATAGGTGCCACATAATATCCGGCCCGCCCAAAAGAGTCCCCCTCGCTTCCTTCAAGAAGTTCTCTGCAGCATCCGACATCCGTTGTCACACACGGACGTCTTGCGGCAAAAGATTCCAGAACCGATAGTGGCTGTCCTTCTGAAATGCTTGTAAGTATCGTAAAATCCAGCTTTTCCATATATTTGACAATATCTACACGCCCTGTAAAAATTATATTTTTTATTTTCAGCTGGTCAACCAGTGCATAGCATTCCTCTGCATATTCTTCATCATCCACGCCTCCCATGATATGCAGGCGCACATTCTGTACCCTCGCTGACAACTCAAAAAATGCATATATCATCGTTTTGATATCTTTGATCGGGGCCAGTCTTACTACCGCGCCAATATCAATCCAGCCATCTGGCTCTTTCAGCGGAATCCCTGACAGTCGGTCATAGTCTATTCCGTTAGATATCACTCTGCATTTATCTTTATCACAACCCATGCTTACCTGCGTATGCATAGCGTTGGTAAAAAGACTGGTCACACGAAATGCTCTCTGATATATCATATCTGACAGCATATAGAAAAAAGAAATCCACTGTTTCTTAAAAGATGGCACCACCCATTTGGCACGGATGATCTCTTCTTCTCTTTCACGTGTATAAATCCCATGCTCTGTAAGAAGCACGTCTTTTTTGTTCACATAACCTCCCAGACAGGCAAGAAGACCTCCATAACCGGTGCAGATTGCATGGTATACATCTGCCTTCGGCACTTCTGTCCCCATCAGATACAGCACCGGGAGCAGCATTGAACGCATGGTATGAAAAGCGTCTGCAAATGCAATATACGGATAGTGTTCTTCGCAGCATTCTATAAGGATCTGCAGAAATTCCTCACTCTTCAGAAATGACATTGGGTTCATATGTTTATCATGATACAGCCGGAATAAAACTTCCCAGTCCGGTCTCCCACAGAGCATCAATTCCCTGAGAGACTGTGTTTCTTCATCAGAAAATAAATGTCTTAACCTGCCGGCATCCTTCATCCTCAGCGCATCATCCAGAAAAACCTCATGTACTTCCGTAACATTTTCCGGAAACTCATAAACAAACTTTCCTCTGTTTTCTGCCTTTGCACCAATCACCCACAATACAAATTCATGTTCTTTCATTTTATTGATATACTGGTGCATCCAGGTGGAAACCCCACCAAACACATAGGGATAACATCCCTCCAAAATCAGACAGATCTTCACTGTTTTCTCCTCAATTTCGCTCAATCACCACTTCACTCTCCTGCGCGTGCAGAAGATAAAGATTTCCAGTAACATTTGTAAGTTCGCCGCCTGTAACCTGTCTCGGTGTACCATCATTGATTCTGACCATCAGATAGGCTTCATCATAGAAATTTCCAAGATGAATTCTGATCTCCTGATCTGTGATCTCTTTGTCTACGGTCAGGGCACCATAGCGCTGAACAGCTCCTGCCAGTTCCGAACCTGTAAGATTACGGAGTGACGGTGCTGATTCATTCATCCAGGTCATATATTCATCCAGTCTTGCTCTTAGTTTTTCCCATCCCAGTGCAGCTCCACGATCTTTATCCAGAAGATCATCCGGGTGCATAAAGTGACTGTTTACAAAATGCATATTCAGTTCTGAAAGTGCTGCCATCTGCATATAATCATCAATGATCGCACCGGATATGATTCTAGGCTGTTCAACAATCCCATCATCCGCCGTCTCAAACTCCTGTACATATGCGTATTCACCAGAGAAATAGTTACTTGCTATTGTTCGGATCTCCGGAAATTTTTCAGCCAGCATTTTTCTTCCTTCTTCTGAGAGTACATTTGAAGGTGGTACATACACCGACAGCTCTGTTCCGGGAAACATCTCTTTTCCAAAACGGATCAGTTCACCAAGTGCATCCTGCATTGCTTTCATACTTATCCACGTCTTATATGGAAGAACATCTCCATAATCCACATTTGACAGACTTAATGGCTGGTGGTTATACCCATGGTAGCCCAGTTCTCCACCCTGATGCAGGATCATATTTCCAAAGTACTGAAATCTCTGTGTGTCTGTCTGTTTTACGATTTCTCCATCTGTCTCATCTTCATAGTTTTCGATCATCACACCCGTATATCTGACGCCATGCTCTGCTGCAAGTGACATCATATCCGGCCACCAGATATTGGAATAAAAATCTGCAATATTAGTGTTATAATCACGTCTGACATAGGTACCATCTCCTCCCGGTACCGGGGAAGGAAAATCATCCAGATAAAACACAGAGCCATTGATCACAGGATAAACTCCCGCATCCGTAAGTAGACTATAAGAAGCAGCATAAAAGCCTCTGACCGCTTTTTCATATAATCCAAAATTATCAACTACAAATCTGCCTTTGCCATAATCCTCTTCCCAGATTACTGGTGTTCCACTCTGATCTCCAACTCTGGCATAAACCCTTGCGGTTTCCGCAAGTTCCACTTCCCATGCGGAGTCATATGGATCCATGATCGTATAAGCCTGTCCGCCACCGATCAGAAACTCCTTATCAAAGTAGATGCTATCCACTTCTGTATTCTCATAACCTGATGAGATAATTCCAAGCTTTTGCTCTATCAGAGACACATATGTATTCTTCTGCAGTGTCAGCGCAAACATTGCACTTCCACCATCTTCTACCCATTCACAGATATCCAGAACCTTCTCTTTTAACGGATCAAGATCACTGAGCAGAAGCACAACTGTCTCATAGGCGTCCAGATCGGGAATTGTATCCTTTTGTATATCAATCACATCAGTTCCAACACGCATATCCATAAAAATACGCTGAAACTCTATCCAGGCTTGTTCACTCTCTTTCTGGCTGCTGTCACGCAAAACCAGACATGTCTTTTTTAATGAATCTGCCGCCTCTTTTTCTGTTATGATTTTATCCTTATCTATATAAGAAATCTGTCTCTTTTTTTCCTGGTATTGAACCCCAGATCTTTCTGCAAAAAGCGCAGCCGCGATCAGTATAAAACAGCCCAGGATCATCAAAATCCCCTTAAACTGAAAATTTCTGATCTTCTTTATGAATCTAACCAAAAAGCCAGAACCTCCTTACTCTTTGAAGACAAATAAATATGCTCCTCTTTCATCTGTTTCAGAGCTGCCTGAATTGCCCTGCCATTTTTCTGCTCTGCAAATAACTGGATTTTTCTCACCCAGTATTCTTCTCTTCTGTGCCATTTTTTATCTATAACATCCAGAATCTGCTGAGCTCCTGAGTAATCTTTAAGCTTCATTAAATTGTCTGCCAGACACAAACAGCTGTGGAAATTCATATCTGTTTTGATCTTCTTCTGAAGAAGCTGTGTGTACTGATTTCTCTGCATATGTTCCACCTGTTTTTCAAGCAATCCCTGCTGCAGATATTCTTCCATAAAATCACAATACTCATCCAGTACAACCGGATCCTCCGGTGCAGCTGCATACGTGCGTTCAAAAGTCTGCAGTTTGCTGTCATAATCCTTAGACAGTTCTACCATGGCAGTGATCGCATAATGAACAACCTCCACATCCTCATTCATCCGAGCCTTCTCCAGAAGTTCGATATATTTTGAAGGATCATCATTCAGAATATCCATGATCAGCTTTCTGCGTTTTTCCGGATCATTGATCAGAAGTGCTTCCTCCAAGGGAACAATATCATGATCATTTTCTTCTACTGATCTGAAATTGTTTTTGTATATCTCTTCATTAACCTGAAGCTTTTCTTCACCTATCTGTCTGCTGTTTTCTGCTTTGCTAAAAACCTGAAGATGGAGGATCAACATGCTTAAAGCTCCCCATACAGGTACAAAAATCACAGGTATTATCAGGTATTTTTTTACTTTAAGCATACCACTTCTGATTCCTGCCCATATAAGAATACAAACCGTCAGATGCAGGATGAGCAGCACGATTCCATTTACTGTCCGGATCATTTGTTTTCTCCTGTTCTGTTATTGCCTGTAAGCTCTTCATCTATCTGTCTGCACACAAGCCCGGCCTGCTTCAGCCTTGCAAGGATGATCGGAAGAGCTTCTTTATCCGTCTGAACCAGCATCAGATATAATTCTTTGCTTTCTGAGATTCCCCAGACATCATTTTCTCTCACCTTGGAGCGCAGAATCTCATCTGCTTCCTTCAGTGACATTTCCGAATATTCAACTTTCAGCAATACGTAAGATGCCAGCTTCTGTTCCCGCATATCATGCTGTACTTTCAGCCGCTCTTCAAAATATTCTGTTTTTAATATATGCGTTCCTTTCACATACTGTCGATATTCCACTGCTTTCTGATATTCCAATGCACGCAGAAGAGACGTTTCCACCAGGCCGGAAAGAATCTTAAAAAGATTCAGGAAATACAATGACATCTGCTCGCGACTGGCCTGCTGAATACAGATCAGCATTACGAGCTCTCCGTTTTTCCGGACTCCCGCCATATACATAGGATATTTTTCCAGGAATTCCCGGTTTGCCCACACATTTCCATTTTCCAGTTCTTCCATTGCAGCTGAATACTCACTCAGTTTTATCGAATTCGGATAATTTCCCTGCACCTGTGCGGATGCTGTCTCCAGACGTCCATAACCATTTTCCCGATTCAATGTGTAAAGTCCAAAGGTTTTATTTTCCAAAACATCTTCCAGAACACGGATCGTTTCAATATATAGTTCCTGCGGCTGGATCACATCCAGTTTTCTTGTGATATCAAAAATCTTTCCAAAGCTGTCTTTACTTCCAAGTATTTGTTTTTTATACAGGTTTTTATCCTCTATGGTTTCCTGATACATTTCACGGGTAAAAAGAAATTTCTCCTGAAGCAAATTATTTTCTTCTTTAATAAATTGTACATTATCCTTATTTTTCATC
>OGRK01001856.1_pt1 | contig 12079 bp, 10 predicted proteins | sample 1553471 | NCBI WGS metagenome assembly OGRK01 (sample SAMEA2580080, study PRJEB22360) | human gut metagenome | biome: human gut; feature: human-associated habitat; material: faeces | place: Denmark | collected 2008/2010
AAGATGCCGGTAAAATCGCAGGTCTTGATGTAAAACGTATCATCAACGAGCCTACAGCAGCAGCACTTGCTTACGGTCTGGATAACGAAAAAGAACAGAAAATCATGGTATACGACTTAGGTGGTGGTACATTTGATGTTTCCGTTATTGAAATCGGTGACGGTGTTATCGAAGTATTATCTACAGCTGGTGATAACCGCCTTGGTGGTGATGACTTTGACCAGAAGGTTGCAGATTACATGATTTCTGAATTTAAGAAAGCAGAAGGTGTAGACCTTTCCGCAGATAAAATGGCAATGCAGAGAATCAAAGAAGCAGCAGAAAAAGCGAAAAAAGAACTTTCCTCTGCAACAACAACAAATATCAACCTGCCATTCATCAGCATGAATGCAAATGGACCTCTGCACTTCGATATGAACCTGACAAGAGCAAAATTTGATGAATTAACACATGACCTTGTAGAAAGAACAGCAGAACCGGTTCGCCGTGCATTATCTGATGCAGGAATCAATGCTTCTGAACTGGGTCAGGTACTGTTAGTTGGTGGTTCTACACGTATCCCGGCTGTACAGGATAAAGTAAAAGCCTTAACAGGAAAAGAACCAAGCAAGAGCTTAAACCCGGATGAATGTGTTGCACTTGGTGCATCTGTGCAGGGTGGTAAACTTGCCGGAGATGCAGGCGCAGGTGATATCCTTCTTCTGGATGTTACTCCACTGTCACTGTCTATCGAGACAATGGGTGGTATCGCTACAAGACTGATTGAGAGAAATACAACCATTCCTACAAAGAAGAGCCAGATTTTCTCTACAGCAGCAGATAACCAGACAGCAGTAGATATCAACGTAGTTCAGGGTGAAAGACAGTTCGCAAGAGATAACAAATCCCTTGGTCAGTTCCGTCTGGATGGAATCCCGCCAGCAAGAAGAGGTGTTCCGCAGATTGAAGTTACATTCGATATCGATGCAAACGGTATTGTAAATGTTTCCGCAAAAGACCTTGGAACAGGAAAAGAACAGCACATCACAATTACAGCTGGTTCAAATATGTCTGATGATGAAATCGATAAAGCAGTCAGAGAAGCCGCTGAGTTCGAAGCTCAGGATAAAAAACGTAAAGAAGCAGTTGATACAAAGAATGATGCAGACGCTATGGTATTCCAGACAGAAAAAGCAATGGAAGAAGCTGGCGATAAATTAGATGCAAATGATAAAACAGCAGTAGAAGCTGACTTAAATGCATTAAAAGAAATCCTGAATGGCTGTGCAAACACCGATGAGATTACAGATGCCCAGATTGCTGACATCAAAGCAGGTAAAGAAAAACTGATGCAGAGTGCACAGAAACTCTTTGCTAAAATGTACGAAGGTGCACAGGGAGCAGCAGGTGCTCAGGCAGGTCCGGGACCAGAGGCAGGTGCAGGCGCAGGAGCAAATGAAGCTTATGGCGATGATGTAGTTGACGGAGATTACAGAGAAGTATAAAATTGTCAGTAAATAAAAGATATGGGGCATGGGGTGCTGACAGGCGCTCCATGCCTAAATGTGTGTATAGAAAGGATTAAAACCAATGGCGGATAAGAGAGATTATTATGAGGTGCTTGGTGTCGACAGAGGCGCAGATGATTCTACCATAAAAAGTGCATATCGTAAGCTGGCAAAAAAATATCATCCAGACGTAAACCCAGGTGATAAAGAAGCAGAGAAAAAATTTAAAGAAGCTTCCGAAGCTTATGCAGTATTAAGTGATGCAGAAAAGCGAAAACAGTATGACCAGTTTGGACATGCCGCATTTGAAAATGGCGGTGGCGGAGCCGGCGGATATGGTGGCTTCAGCGGATTTGACGGCGCAGATATGGGTGACATTTTTGGAGATATTTTTGGAGATTTATTCGGCGGCGGTGGTCGTAGAAGAACGAATAATGGTCCAATGAAGGGCGCAAATGTCAGAGCCGGAGTTCGTGTTACATTTGAAGAGGCAGTCTTTGGATGTGAAAAAGAACTGGATTTAAATTTAAAAGAAACCTGTGAAACCTGTCATGGAACAGGTGCAAGACCTGGAACACAGCCGGAGACCTGTCCAAAATGTCATGGAGAAGGTCAGGTTGTCTATACACAGCAGTCTATGTTCGGAATGGTTCGGAATGTTCAGACTTGTCCGGATTGTCAGGGAACCGGTAAAATCATTAAAGATAAATGTACCGATTGCCATGGTACAGGATATGTATCCAAACATAAGAAGATTCAGGTAAGTATTCCGGCCGGTATTGACAATGGACAGAGTATCCGTATCCGTGATAAAGGTGAACCGGGAACAAACGGAGGACCAAGAGGAGATTTGCTTGTAGAAGTTATGGTAGCTCGTCATCCGATTTTCCAGAGACAGGATATGAATATCTTTTCTACTGCACCAATTACTTATGCACAGGCAGCACTCGGTGGAGAAGTCCGCATCAGTACGGTAGACGGAGACGTTATGTACGATGTCAAACCCGGAACGCAGACCGATACCAAAGTCCGCTTAAAAGGAAAAGGTGTACCGTCCCTTAGAAATAAAAATGTACGTGGTGACCATTATGTTACACTGGTTGTTCAGGTACCAACTAAGTTAAATGAAGAGGCAAAAGAAGCACTTCGTAAATTCGATGCCGCCTGCGGAAATCGTCCAAAAGAAGAAAAAGAAGAAACTCCGGAAAAGAAGAAAAAAGGCGGATGGGAAAAATTCAAAGAAACCATTAAAGAAACATTTGAAGATTAGTAAAAAGAGAAGAAAATTTGTGATTGTTTCACATTTTTTCTTCTCTTTTTTTCGTTGCAATCTAAAAAAATTTCCCTTATAATAGGAATGTTAAATAGATAAAGTGGGAGAGTTTATGAGAAAATGGGCAGCATAGTGGTTCTAAAGCAGATGGTGATGATATTTGCGCTGATTATACTTGGATATTTCATGTATAAAAGGAAGTTTGTATCAGAAATGGTGATGAAGGATTTATCAGCAATTGTTGTAAACATCTGCTGCCCTGCAATGATTCTTGCAAGTGTGTTTCAGGATATGTCAGATATTTCCAGAAAAAATGTAGGGATTGTAACGGGAATTGGTATTGTGTATTATGTTCTGTTGATTGTGTTTGGTTATGCATTTGTAAAGATTTTTCGGGTACAGACGAAGGAAAAAGAAGCATATGTTTTGATGAGCACGTTTGGAAATGTTGGATTTATCGGATTTCCGGTATCACTCGCAATTCTTGGACATAAATCAATTTTGTATGTAGTGATTTTTAATTTTCTGTATAATATTTTTATCTTTACATTTGGGATTGCATTGGTAAGAAAGGGAACAGAAGGCGATAAAAAACAGTCCTGGACAGATATTTTTACCCCCGGTTTTGTCTGTTGCATTTTTGCATTTTTGATTTACTGGTTTCAGCTTACCGTTCCGGAGACGCTTCAGAATATCGTAACTTACTGTGGAAATGCCTGTACGTTTCTTTCTATGATGGTAATCGGAGCATCTGTAGTGGGGTTAAATCCGAAAAAAATAATTGAAAATCGAAAGCTTATGCTATTTGAATTATTGCGGTTTCTGGTCTTACCGGTTTTAATTGCAATTTTGTTAAAACCAATTCTTCCAGATTATATTATGCGTGCAACCATTATTTTAATGCTGGCACTTCCAACCGGAAATATGCCGGTTATGTTAGCGGAACAGTATAATAAAGATGCACATACGATATCAGAGGGAATTATCTTGTCGACTGTATTATCGGTAGTGACAATAACGATTGTATTTATGTTTGTATAAGAGAGTATAGATAAAGTATAGATAAAGAAAGGAAAGACTAACTATGAAGTGGAATAAAATTACTTTGGAAATCAGAGAAGAAGTAGAAGATATTGTCATTTCCACCCTTGCGGACATCGGGCTTGAAGGTGCGGAAATTCAGGACAAACAGCCGTTATCCGAACAGGATAAAAAGCAGATGTTTGTAGATATTCTTCCGGATATGCCGGAAGATGATGGAGTTGCATATCTGAATTTTTATCTGGATGAGGATGAAGATGTCAATGCAATGCTTGAAAAAGTAAAGGCAGAATTAGAAGAGTTAAGAATGTTTGTAGACATCGGTTCCGGAATGATTACACTTTCCCAGACCGAAGACAAAGACTGGATTAACAACTGGAAACAGTATTTCAAGCAGTTTTATGTAGATGATATCTTGATTATTCCATCCTGGGAAGAAGTAAAAGAAGAAGATAAAGACCGAATGATTATCCATATTGACCCAGGTACAGCGTTTGGAACAGGTATGCATGAGACCACACAGCTTTGTATCCGTCAGTTAAAGAAATATGTGACAAGCGAGACAGAACTGCTTGATGTCGGAACAGGAAGCGGAATTTTATCGATTGTAGCATTGAAATTAGGAGCAAAACATGCAGTCGGAACAGACCTTGATCCTTGTGCAGTTCCGGCAGTAGAAGAAAATAAAGAGGCAAATGAGATTCCGGTAGAAGCTTTTGACATGATGATTGGAAATATCATTGATGATAAAGAAGTACAGGATAAAGTTGGCTATGAAAAATATGATATCGTAGTTGCTAATATTTTAGCAGATGTATTAGTTCCACTGACTCCGGTTATCTTAAATCAGATGAAAAAAGGTGGAATTTATATTACATCCGGTATCATTGACGACAAAGAAGAAACTGTTGTAAATGCGGTAAAAGCAGCCGGTCTTGAAGTGTTAGAGGTTACACATCAGGGAGAATGGGTGTCTGTTACGGCCAGAAAAAATTAAGGAGCAAAAAATGTATCGTTTTTTTGTAGAACCGTCTCAGGTAGAAGAAACGGTCATTCGCATCTGTGGCAGTGATGTCAATCATATCAAAAATGTACTGCGGATGAAAACCGGAGAGGAAATCCTGATTAGTACCGGAGAGACAATGGAATATACGTGCTACATTGAAGAATTTTTAGGAGATGAAGTTACTGCGCATATCATGTATGCACAGGAAGCAGGATATGAACTTTCTTCTAAAATCTATCTGTTTCAGGGACTTCCAAAGTCAGACAAAATGGAATGGATTATTCAAAAGGCAGTAGAGCTGGGTGTGCATCAGGTGATACCGGTGGCAACTAAGCGAGCAGTTGTGCGTCTGGAGGGAAAAAAAGAGGTAAACAAGCAGCGTAGATGGCAGGCAATTTCGGAAAGTGCGGCAAAGCAGTCCAAACGTATGTATGTGCCGGAAGTCAGTCATGTGATGAGTTTTAAAGAAGCCCTTGCTTATGCAAACAATCTGGATGTGATTCTTTTACCTTATGAGCGTGCAAAAGGGATGCAGGAGACAAAAACAATCATAAACAGTATAAAACCAGGTCAGTCGATTGGAATTTTCATAGGACCGGAAGGTGGTTTCGATGAAAAAGAAGTCGAACAGTCAATGGATGAGGGTGCAAAAGCAATCACTCTTGGAAAACGAATTTTACGAACAGAAACAGCGGGATTGACAGTGCTTTCAGTTCTGATGTTTGCTTTGGAGGAATAAAATAAAATGGAAGCATATCTTGATAATTCAGCAACCACACAGTGCTTTGAAGAGGTAAGAGACATTGTAGTAAAAACTATGATGGAAGATTATGGAAATCCGTCTGCAATGCACAAAAAAGGCGTGGAAGCAGAACAGTATGTAAAAGATGCGACAGAAAAAATTGCAAAAACTTTAAAAGTTCAGGAAAAAGAAATTTATTTTACATCAGGCGGAACAGAATCCGATAACTGGGCACTTGTTGGATGCGCTTATGCAAATCGCAGACAGGGAAAACACATTATTTCTACCGTGTTTGAACATGCAGCAGTTTCAGCACCGCTTGCAGCATTAGAGGAACAGGGATTTGAAATAACAAAAATTCCGGTTGATGCAAACGGAATTCTTTCGATGGAAAAACTGGAATCTGCAATCCGTCCGGATACAATTTTAGTTTCTACGATGTATGTCAATAATGAGGTAGGAGCAGTTGTTCCGGTGGAAGAGATTGGAAAGCTGGTTCATGAAAAGAATCCGAAAACAATTTATCATGTAGATGCAATTCAGGGTTATGGAAAATTCCGTATCTATCCAAAACGGATGGGAATTGATTTGTTATCTGTAAGCAGTCATAAAATTCATGGACCAAAAGGAGTTGGGTTTTTATATGTAAATGAAAAAATAAAAATTCAGCCGATGATTCTTGGCGGTGGACAGCAAAAAGGCATGCGTTCCGGTACAGATAATGTTCCGGGAATTGCAGGGCTTGGAGTGGCAGCGAAGAAGATTTATGAAGATTTCGATGAAAAAATTGAACAGTTAAAGGAAAATAAACTGTATCTTGCAAAGAGACTTCAGGAACTGGATAATGTCTTTATCAATGGTCCAAAACCAGAAGATGGAGCACCGCATATTTTAAATGCAAGCTTTGTCGGAGTCAGAAGTGAGGTTCTGCTTCATACCTTAGAAGAAAAACAGATTTATATCTCAGCGGGAAGTGCCTGCTCCAGCCACAAAAGAGCCGCAAGTGCAACTATGCTTGCGCTTGGAGTCTCAGCAGAACGCAGAGAATCTGCAATCCGTTTCAGTCTAAGCGAGATGACAACAAAAGAGGAACTTGATTATGCGGTAGATGAAATCGCAAAAGTACTTCCGGTGCTTCGGAAATTTGCACGACATTAAGATGTAAAAGAAGTCAATGAGATAAAAAAGAATAAAAGACAATATTATGAAGTGAAAGGAAACGATATGTTCAAAGCATTTTTGATAAAATATGCAGAGATTGCAATTAAAGGAAAAAACAGATATATTTTTGAAGATGCGCTTGTAGACCAGATTCGTCATGTATTAAAAGAAGTAGATGGCGAATTTTCAGTCGTAAAAGAGCGTGGTCGAATTTATGTCTATGCAGACAGTGAATTTGATTATGATGAGACAATAGAGGCATTAAAACGTGTCTTTGGTATCTTTGGAATTTGTCCGACTGTAGTATTAGAGGACAAAGGCTATGAAGAGTTATCCAAAGAAGTGGTTGCTTATGTGAAAGAGATGTACAAGGATGAGCCAAAAACTTTCAAAATGGATGTGCGTCGTGCAAAGAAAAGCTATCCGATGACTTCTATGGAAATGAACGCACAGCTTGGCGGGGATGTACTGGATTCCTGTCCGAATATGAAAGTGGATGTGCATGAACCGGATGTGATGATTCACGTGGAAGTCAGAGATAAGATTTATCTGTATTCTGAAGTAATTCCGGGACCGGGAGGTATGCCGGTTGGAACAAATGGAAAAGCGATGCTGTTATTATCCGGCGGAATCGACAGTCCGGTTGCCGGATACATGATCGCAAAACGTGGTGTTAAGATTGATGCTGTATACTTCCATGCTCCGCCATATACAAGTGAAAGAGCAAAACAGAAAGTCGTAGACTTGGCAAAATTAGTAGCAAAATACAGTGGACCGATTCATCTTCATGTTGTAAACTTTACAGATATCCAGCTGTATATTTACGAAAAATGTCCGCATGAAGAATTAACCATTATCATGCGTCGTTATATGATGAAAATTGCAGAAGAATTTGCAAAAAAAGACGGTTGTCTCGGATTGATTACAGGAGAAAGTATCGGTCAGGTGGCAAGCCAGACAATGCACAGCCTTGCTGCTACAAATGAAGTCTGCACCATGCCGGTATTCCGTCCGGTGATTGGATTTGACAAACAGGAAATTGTAGATGTGGCATTAAAAATCAATACTTATGAGACCTCGATTTTACCGTTTGAAGACTGCTGTACAATCTTTGTTGCGAAACATCCGGTTACAAAACCAAATCTGAAAGTAATTAAACGCTCAGAAGAGAAGTTACAGGATAAGATTGAAGAAATGATGATACAGGCTGTAGAGACAGCAGAGACGATTGTGTGTGAGTAAAATTTGCAATAATAAAATAATAAGAGTCATACAGAATTGTGTGGCTCTTAAGATTTCTTTATTAATGAGTGAAAAGCAGAAATAGAAAAAAGGACTGTTAAAACAGTCCTTGGTTTCTATCATCCATTTTATATTAGTCTACTAAATATGGTTTTAAGACAGTAAGAATATCGTCTAAAGCACCATCAGTTGCATGGATGTTTAAATCAATAGATTTGGATAAATCTAAGCTGAAGATACCCATGATAGATTTTGCGTCGATTACGTATCTTCCTGATACTAAATCAAAGTCATAGTCAAATTTTGTGATTTCATTTACAAATGATTTCACTTTGTCGATAGAATTCAGAGAAATTTTAACTGTTTTCATTGGACAAATCCTCCCTTACAATCAGTGTTTTTTGCTTTTTACAAGCATAATGTTACCGTTAATGGGGCAAAAAGTCAATATCTAAAAGAGAGAAATAAAATACAAATAATTCGGAAACTATTCGTCAAAACGCTTAAGAATAAATAGGAGTAAAATAGAAATATATGGAAAAGAAAGTTGCATTGCACAATTTAGGATGTAAAGTAAATGCTTATGAGCTTGAAGCAATGGAACAAATGCTTAAAAATGCGGGGTATGAAATTGTACCATTTGCGCCTGGAGCAGATATTTATATCATTAATACCTGTACGGTTACAAACATTGCAGACCGCAAATCAAGACAGATGCTTCATAAGGCAAAGAAAATGAATCCTCAGGCAGTTGTTGTGGCAGCAGGCTGTTATGCGCAGGCGCAAAAAGGAGAAGAAATTGACGAGGCAATTGATATTGTGCTTGGAAATAACAGAAAGCAGGATTTGATTGCCGTGCTGGAAGAGTATCAAAGCGGAAATGGTCAGAAGGAAGAGAGAATAGACCTTGAAAAACCGGTAGAATACGAAGAACTGGAGCTGGCTTCCACAGGAGAGCACACCAGAGCTTATTTAAAAGTACAGGACGGATGCAATCAGTTCTGTAGTTACTGTATTATTCCTTATGTCAGAGGTCGTGTCAGAAGCCGTAAGAGAGAGGAAGTCATAAAAGAAGTAGAACGTCTGGTAGCACTTGGATATCAGGAATTTGTCTTAACCGGAATCCATTTAAGTTCTTATGGGATTGACTGTGAGGATAGTCTGTTAAATCTGATTGTGGCAGTACAGAATGTTGAGGGTGTAAAAAGAATTCGTCTGGGCTCTTTAGAACCGCGTATTATTACAGAAGAGTTTGTAAAGACATTAAGCAGTCTGCCGGCTATCTGCCCGCATTTTCATTTATCTTTGCAGAGTGGATGCACGGAAACTTTAAAACGAATGAATCGCAAATATACCGCAGAAGAATACTTAGAAGGATGCCGTCTGCTTCGAAAATATTTTGACCATCCGGCACTGACAACCGATGTGATTGTAGGATTTCCGGGGGAAACAGAGGAAGAATTTAAGGCCTCTAAGGAAATGGTGTCAGAAGCTAAATTCTATGAGACTCATATTTTTAAATATTCAAGAAGAAAAGGCACAAGAGCAGATAAAATGGAAAATCAGATTCCGGAACAGGTAAAAGCAAGCAGAAGTCATGAGATGATTGAGCTTGGAAAAGCACATCAGAAAGAATATATGGAATATTATCTTGGAAAACAGGTTGAGATTTTATTTGAGGAAACAACCGAGATTAATGGACAGACTTACTGGGTCGGTCATACAAGAGAGTATATAAAAGTTGCTGTTTTATCAGAAAAAAATCTGGAGAATCAGCTTGTAACAGGAGAAATTACCGAATTTCTTCAGGATGGGATTTTTAACTGCCGAATATAATGGTTGAATTTCCTAGAAAGATATATTAAAATAGTGGTAAAGTTTTAGATAAGGGCGTGATAATATGGGAAATTTAGATAGTACACAATATTTTAATGTAAAAGGCGATCCGGAAATCAGAGTAAAAGATGTTTTGGATTTGGTATACAATGCGATGGCAGAAAAAGGATATAATCCGGTGAATCAGATTGTCGGATATATTATGTCAGGAGACCCGACTTATATTACGAGCTACAAGGGAGCAAGAAGTACAATTATGAAAGTGGAGCGCGATGAACTTGTAGAGGAACTTTTAAAAGAATACATTAAAAATGAGTCCTGGAAGCACGAGTAAGATTATGAGAGTGATGGGACTGGATTATGGCTCTAAGACTATCGGGGGGGCAATCAGCGACCCTTTAGGTCTTACAGCGCAGGGAATTGAAATTATTCGTCGGGAAGAAGAAAATAAGTTAAGAAAATCCCTTCGCCGGATAGAAGAACTGATTAAGGAATATCAGGTAGAAGAAATCGTTCTGGGATTTCCGAAAAACATGAACAATACAATTGGAGAACGGGCGGAGAAATCGCTGCAGTTAAAGGAAACACTGGAAAGAAGATGTAAACTGCCGGTAATTATGTGGGATGAGAGACTGACAACTGTTGAAGCAAACCGTACACTGATGGAAAGTAAAGTGCGCAGGGAGAACAGAAGTAAATATGTGGATATGATTGCTGCAGTATTTATTCTGCAGGGATATCTGGATTCAAAAGCAAACCCGGGTACAGTTTAATTTCGGTTAAAATGCCAGAAATGGTATTTTTAAGAAAAAAAGAAACGGCTGTTATCCGGGATTTTAGCGTATAAAAAAATAAATTATGATAAGAAAGGATGAGGTTATGGAAACAATTATTTTTGATGGAGAGGACGGAAGTCAGATTGAACTTGGAGTCGTTGCGCAGACAAGAGTAAATGGAAGTGTTTATTTGCTGACAGTAGACCCAGAAGAGTCCGGTGAAGAAGGCAGTGCAGCTTATATTTTAAAAGATACCTCAGAAGATGGAGACAAGGACGGCTGTTATGTATTTGTAGAGGATGACACAGAATTTGATGCAGTGTATAAAGTCTTTGAAGTGATGTTGGATGAGATTGATTTTGAATACGAATAATAAAAGGAACGGCAAAAATTGGAGGAATTAATTTGAAAAAAAACAACAACTCAAAATTGAAAATCATTCCATTGGGCGGACTGGAACAAATTGGAATGAACATTACAGCCTTTGAATATGAGGATAGTATTGTTGTAGTAGACTGCGGACTTTCCTTCCCGGAGGACGATATGCTGGGAATTGATTTAGTTATTCCGGATGTCACCTACTTAAAAGAAAATATTTCCAAAGTAAAAGGCTTTGTAATTACTCATGGTCATGAAGACCATATCGGAGCACTTCCTTATGTATTAAAAGAAGTGAATGTGCCGATTTATGCAACAAAACTTACCATCGGACTGATTGAGAATAAATTAAAAGAACACAATCTGCTTCGTACAACCAAACGGAAAGTGATTCGTCATGGACAGTCCATTAACCTTGGCTGTTTCAGAATCGAATTTATTAAAACAAATCACAGTATTCAGGATGCTTCCGCACTGGCAATCTATTCACCGGCAGGAATCGTCGTGCATACCGGTGACTTTAAAGTGGATTACACCCCTGTATTTGGGGATGCAATTGATTTACAGAGATTTGCAGAGATTGGAAAAAAAGGTGTCCTTGCGTTGATGTGCGACAGTACGAATGCGGAGCGAAAAGGCTTTACGATGTCAGAACGTACTGTAGGAAGAACATTTGACAATATTTTTGCGGAGCATAGAAATACAAGAATTATTATCGCAACATTTGCCTCAAATGTGGATCGTGTACAGCAGATTATCAACTCAGCCTATAAGTATGGGAGAAAAGTTGCGGTAGAGGGCCGAAGCATGGTAAATGTCATCGGTACAGCCGCAGAACTTGGTTATCTGAAGATTCCGGATAAAACGTTAATTGATATCGACCAGCTTAAAAACTATCCGGATGAGAAAGTTGTATTGATTACGACAGGAAGTCAGGGAGAATCTATGGCAGCTCTGTCGCGTATGGCAGCAGATGTGCATAAGAAAGTAACGATCATGCCTGGTGATACGATCATCTTCAGTTCGAATCCGATCCCTGGAAATGAAAAGTCTGTATCCAAGGTAATCAATGAACTGACAGCTAAGGGAGCGAATGTCATCTTCCAGGATGCACATGTATCCGGTCATGCATGTCAG
>OGRK01001859.1_pt1 | contig 12042 bp, 15 predicted proteins | sample 1553471 | NCBI WGS metagenome assembly OGRK01 (sample SAMEA2580080, study PRJEB22360) | human gut metagenome | biome: human gut; feature: human-associated habitat; material: faeces | place: Denmark | collected 2008/2010
AGAGAGCATACCTGAAAGGGCTTGCAATGAAAATGGAACCGATCATGCAGCTTGGTAAGGGTTCTGTCACACCGGAAAATACAGTGGCTGTTGATGAGGCACTTGCAGCACGTGAACTGATCAAAATCAGTGTACTTCAAAATTGCCTGGATGATCCGCGTCAGATGGCAGAAGTTCTGGCAGAGAGAACACATTCACAGGTTGTTCAGGTGATTGGAAGAAAAATCGTTCTTTACCGTGAAGGAAAAGACAACAAGAAAAAAATCATTCTTCCGTAATATGAGAAGGAGTACAGAGAACAATGGAAACCAGACGTAAAAAAATTGGTATTATGGGAGGAACATTTGATCCGATCCACATCGGTCATCTGATACTGGGGGAGAAAACATATGAACAGCTTGGCCTGGATAAGATATTATTTATGCCGGCCGGAAATCCTCCTCATAAACAGAACCGGATTGGACGGGCCACAGATGCTCAGAGAGTATCTATGGTAGAAAAAGCAATTTCCGGAAATCCACATTTTGAACTTTCATTGACCGAAATGAATGATAAAGGATTCACATATACCTACCATACACTGGAAACACTGAAAGAACAAAATCCGGACACCGATTATTATTTTATTATCGGAGCGGATTCTCTGTACGATTTTTCCTCATGGAGAGAGCCGGCAAGAATATGTAAAGCCTGTACGATTGTTGTAGCAGTACGTGATCATGTGCCGGTTGAGAAACTTAATGAACAGATGACATATTTGTCTGAACGGTATAATGGCCGATTTATCAGCCTGAATACACTGAATATAGATATTTCAAGTCAACTGCTGCGCAAGTGGCATCAGGAGGGTAAGAGTCTCCGGTATTATGTGCCAGATGCAGTAGCTGATTATATAGATAAAAATCACATTTATCACATAACAGAGGGAGTTGGCCACAACAATGTCTGATTACGATTTCATAAAAATGCAAAAAAAACTTGCCAAATATCTTGATGAAAACCGCTATGAACATACTTTAGGAGTTATGTTTACCTGTGCTTCTCTTGCGATGGTACACGGATATGACCTGAAAAATGCTCAGGTGGCCGGCCTGCTTCATGACAGTGCAAAATGTATTCCAAATAAAAAAAAGTTAAAGATATGTGCAGAACACCATATTCCGGTTAGTGATTTTGAAAAAGAACATCCGTTTCTTCTTCATGCTAAACTGGGGGCATATATTGCAAAGGCAAAATATAATGTCACAGATAAGGAGATTCTTTCTGCAATCACATATCATACAACAGGTAAACCGGATATGACTATGCTGGAAAAAATTGTTTATATTGCAGATTATATCGAGCCGGCACGAAATAAAGCACCAAGGCTTACAGAAATCCGCAGACTGGCATTTGAAGATCTGGATGAGTGTATGTATCAGATTCTGAAAGATACGTTGTCTTATCTGGATGAAAATCCAAATGATGTAGATTCAGCAACTAAAGATGCGTATGCTTATTATACAATGCTACATGAGGACAGGCTGAAAATTCGAAAACAGGCCTGATCCGGAAAGGAAACATGTTTATGAACAGAGAACAGGAAATGGTAAGCATTGCCTGCAAAGCAATTGATGATAAAAAAGCACTGGACATAAAGGTAATTGATATCCGAGAGGTTTCTGTGATCGCGGATTATTTTGTGATTACAAGCGGAAGCAATCTGAACCAGGTGCAGGCAATTGTAGATAATGTTGAGGAACAGCTTGGAAGAGCTGGATTTGAACCAAAACAGATTGAAGGAACAAGAAATTCAAACTGGATTCTTATGGATTATGGTGATCTTATTATTCATGTGTTTGATGAAGAAAATCGTCTTTTTTACGATCTTGAAAGAATCTGGAGAGATGGAAAAGAACTGGATGTTTCAGAATTTTTGAAATAAGTTAACTGTAAAAAAAATATGTAAACCATAGATGGCGAAAAACAGGAGTATATCGGAAAATAATCTGATATACTCCTGTTTTTTATTCGTATAAACGAAAAACACCAAATACTTTACCAAGAATTTTGAGATTATCATGTACAAGAATCGGTTCCATTGAATCATTCTCCGGCTGCAGGCGATAATAGCCGTCTTCTTTGTAAAAAGTCTTAACTGTGGCAGAATCTTCTACCAGTGCAACTACAATATCTCCGTTAGAAGCAGAACTCTGTTGTCTGACCAGAACCTGATCACCGTCAAAGATGCCGGCATTGATCATGCTGTCACCTTTTACTTTAAGCATGAAGCTCTGCGCATTTGGCATATATTCTGCAGGAACCGGAAAATATCCTTCGATGTTTTCAACGGCAAGCATAGGCTGACCGGCTGCAACGGTTCCTACCAGAGGTACATTTACAACTTCTCTGCGGACAAGGTTAAAATTATCATCAATGATTTCAATTGCACGTGGTTTCGTGGCATCTCTGCGTATATAACCGTTTTTTTCGAGAGCTTCCAGGTGAGAGTGAACAGAAGAAGTAGACTTCAGATTAACTGCCTCACAAATCTCCCTGACTGCTGGGGGAAATCCTCTGTTAAGAATCTCATTTTTTATATAATCCAGAATCTCCTGCTGTTTCTTGCTGATTCTGCCGTATGCCATAGAAAATACCTCCTGATTCACGATCATTCTGATTAATAAAAAGTATAACATACCTTTTTCGTAATAGCAAACAAATATTCGGAAAATATGTTCGCACTGAATAATTTCCCCTTTTTCTTGTCAGATGAAGGTGAAAATGGTACAATACCTTAGTATGTAATTTAGTTAAAAGAATAAAGGAGGCATTTTTTTGCCTGATAAAGATAAACATTTTGCAGATAATGCAGGAATATTAAAGAAGATCAAAAGTGTGTTGGGGTTGAATATTGGTACAATGCTGTTTGGAGCTCTGTTTCTCTATATGCTGTTCAGCGTTGTTTTGTATCTGACATCTTCCAACATTGAATCATATCTGGTCATTGCCGGACCTCTTTCCAGAAATGAAACCTATACGGGACTTGCGATACGGACAGAGAAAGTATATAAGGCAGAGACAGGGGGATATGTCAGTTATTATGCCCGGGAAGGTAGCAAGATTAATGCCAACGGCGTGGTATATGGTATCAGCAGTTCACAGAAGACAGAATCGTCTGCTGAACTGAGTTCAGATGATCTTTCTGCAATTCGCAGTCAGATGTTGAGCTTTTCAAAGGGATATAACCCGAGCAAATTTAATAATACATACAGCTTTAAATATAATCTTGAGGGAAGTATCTTACAGTATGCAGGGGTAAGTGGTACTTCATCGGATTCCGGGGTTGTAAGTTATGGAGGGCAGACACTCAGCAAAGCAGAACAGGATGGAATTATTTTGTATTCGACAGATGGATACGAAAATAAAACAGCGGATACCCTTACGGCAGAAGACTTTGACCAGAATTCTTATCATGAAACAGATCTTAAGACACACGATGCTGTTTCTGCTGGGGACAGTCTTTATACGTTGGTTTCGGATGAGAACTGGAGCCTGATGATTCCGTTGAGTGAGAAGCAGGCGGCAAAGCTCGCTGACCGTACGGTTGTGCGTGTGAAATTTCTGAAAGATGATATGACTCAGAGTGGAGATTTCAGTATTGTTGAGATTGATGGAGCTAAGTATGGCAAGATTGATTTTAACAAGGGTGTGATTCGCTATGCCTCAGATCGTTTCCTGGAAATAGAACTTGTAACAAATACAGTCACTGGATTGAAAATTCCATTGTCATCAATTGTTACAAAGGAATTTTACCTGATACCTTCTGATTATGCGACAACAAATGAAGACAGTCAGGAAACAGGTTTCATGGTCCTTGGCAAAGATAAAAGCGGAAACGAGACACGTACATTTGTAAATCCGTCTATTTATGCAAGCATAGAGGATGGAAGCCAGGATACAGAGGATGAAAGTAAGAAAAAATATCTGTATTATGTTGATCAGAAGTCATTTAAAGAAGGTGACGTGATCATCAGCCAGAAAGATCAGAGCCGCTATGTAGTCAGTGATGTCGGTGTACTTGAGGGTGTATATTGTATCAACCAGGGGTATGCCGTATTTCGCAGAATAGAGATACTGGATCAGAATGAAGAATATGCGATCGTTTCAAAAAATACAGCATATGGTCTGGCGAGGTATGATCATATTGTACGAAATGCTGATAAAGTAGATGAGGAAGAAATTTTATATTAAAAGGTAAAATGATTAATAAAGAATTTTATACGAATCAGGAGGCTTATAAATTATGATAACAGAAAATCTTGAACAGGTTCGCAAAAACATTGAGGAAGCATGCAGGGCAGTAAATCGTGATCCGGGAGAAGTGACATTGATTTCTGTAAGTAAGACGAAACCGGTGTCTATGCTTCAGGAAGCGTATGATGCAGGTTCAAGAGACTTTGGAGAAAATAAGGTTCAGGAGATCATGGATAAATACCCACAGCTCCCGTCAGATATTCGCTGGCATATGATCGGACATCTGCAGAGAAATAAAGTAAAATATGTGGTAGGGCGTGCAGCTCTGATTCATTCCGTGGATTCTGTCCGACTGGCAGAGGCGATAGACCAGGAAGCGGAGAAAAAAGGAATTGTGATGCCGGTTCTGGTGGAAGTAAATGTTGCATCAGAAGAGAGTAAGTTTGGTGTTCGTGTAGAAGAATGTGCAGATTTCATCGAAAACATTGCCAAAATGGAGCATATTTCTGTAGAAGGACTGATGACGATTGCACCTTTTGTAGAAAACGCCGAGGATAATCGCAAATATTTTGCAAAATTAAGAGAATTATCAGTTGACATATCAGCCAAAAACATAGATAATGTTAATATGCGTGATCTCAGTATGGGTATGACCGGAGATTATCAGGTTGCCGTGCAGGAGGGCGCTACGATGGTTCGGGTTGGAACGGGTATTTTCGGTGAACGAGACTATTCGCATTGAGCCATAAGACAAATAGGATTGGAGATTAAAATGAGCGTTTTAGATAAACTTTTGGATGCCGTAAAACTTAATGATGATTATGATGAAGATGATTATTTAGATGATGATCTTCTTGACAGTGATGACGATGATTTCCTGGATGATGATCAGGAGGATAAGCCTGTAAAGAAATTTTTCCAGAAATTCTCTAAAAAAGCTGATGACGAAGAGGTTGATGATTTTGATGATGAAGAACCGGTTGCAGCTGCACCGAAACAGCCAGTCAAAACTGTTTCCATACCAAAAGTATCTGTCAAACAGGACAAGCCGGTACGAAGTACTTCATCCAAGATCACTCCAATGCGAAGCAGCAGAAAGGGATCACAGGCAGCAAATATGGAAGTATGTGTAATCAGACCTACATCGATGGAAGATACTCGTGAAATTGCAGATACATTAGTAGACAATTCTACAGTTGTATTGAATCTTGAAGGACTTGATATGGAACTTGCACAGAGGATTATCGATTTTACATCCGGTGCATGTTATTCTCTGGGTGGAAGCCTGCAGAAGGTATCCAGCTATATCTTCATTCTTGGACCTTACAATGTGGATATTACTGGTGATCTTCAGAATATTCTTGGAAGTAATCCGGTACCGTCTGTAAGAGCAGGATATTGATTAACACAGGGTATTGATTAACAATGGAAAAAGACGAATTCTTTATCAAGAGAATCCGGGAACTGGCAAATCTCTCTTATCAGAGAGATATTGTCACTTTTTCGGATTTTCTTAATTTAAATGAACAAAATATCATAAATGACCGTAAAAATCAAATGCCAGGCGTAGTTATGGAATGTTTTGGCGGTTACGAACAGGCAGAGCGTCAGATGGTAGCATTTCATCCTGATGCTCTTTTATTTCCATGGAAGTATCCTATTAAATGCCTGAAGGCAGAACCACTTGCCGCGAAATTTTCAGAGGACTTGACGCATCGTGATTTTCTGGGAGCAGTTCTCAATTTGGGAATCGAGCGTGCTGTGATAGGAGATATTCTTGTACAGAAACATACTGCATGGATATTCTGTCACGAAAAAATTGCAGATTATATCATAGAAAATCTGACCAGAGTACGCCATACGACTATGAAACTTTCTATGGTGGATAATCCGGAACATATACCGGAGCCGGAATTTCAGGAGATCAATGGCACATGTGCTTCCGTACGTCTGGATGCACTGATTGGACTGGCTTTTCAGACTTCAAGAAACAGTATGGTTCCTTTCATAGAAGGCGGTCAGGTATTTGTAAATGGAAAATTAATTACATCGAATGGATATGAGCCAAAAGATGGAGATATTATTTCGGTACGTGGCAGGGGGCGATTTCGGTATGAGGGCGTTTCCAGACAGACAAAAAAGGGACGGAACAGTGTGAAGCTGCTGCGTTACCAGTAAGGATCAGGAGGACTAGGATATGGGCACAGATGCATTACAGGTCAGAAGAAACGGAGATTTTTACTATCCGATTTATTTTGAGGATGGGTTTGAGAAACTTGCAGACGCAATTCGGACAGAGGGACTGGAGAACAGAAATTTTTGTATTGTAACAGATACGAATGTGGCACCGCTTTATGCGGCAGAGGTACAGAAAGTTCTTTCACCAGTAGCTTCCAAAATATCTGTGTTTACATTTGAAGCAGGTGAAAAAAGCAAAAATCTGAATACAGTACAACAGCTTTATAAAGTACTGATCGAGGAAAAACTGGACCGTAAGAGTCTGATCATTGCGCTTGGAGGCGGTGTGGTAGGTGATCTTGCAGGATTTGGTGCGGCAACATATCTTCGTGGTATCGATTTTATTCAGGTTCCTACAACACTTCTTTCTCAGGTGGACAGCAGTGTTGGAGGTAAGACCGGAGTAGATCTGGAGCAGTATAAAAACATGGTAGGTGCTTTCCATCAGCCTCGTCTTGTTTATATGAACCTTCACACATTGCGTTCTCTTCCGGCAGAACAGTTTGCCTGTGGCATGGGAGAAGTCTTGAAGACAGGGCTTATCTGCGACGGAGACTTTTATCAGTTTGTGTGTGCGGAGCAGGAAAAAATACAGCAGTTGGATACAGCACTTCTGAAGAAAATGATTCGTCGCTGCTGTGAGATCAAAGCAGGTGTTGTAGAACGTGATCCAAAAGAGCAGGGAGAACGTGCATTGCTTAATCTTGGTCATACGATTGGCCATGCAGTAGAAAAACTCATGGATTTTAAACTCTTGCATGGCCAGTGTGTTGCAATCGGGCTTATTGCAGCTGCAAAGATTTCTCTGAACAGAGGATTGCTTACAGAAAAAGAATATCAGCAGATCGTACAGGGCTGTGAGTCTTATCGGCTTCCAACGTACATTGAGGGATTGCATGCGGGAGATATTCTTGCTGCGACTAAAAAGGACAAGAAAATGGAACAGGGACAGATTAAATTTGTTCTTATGAAGGGCCTTGGAGGCAGTTTTATTGATCGTACCGTGACAGATCAGGAATTGCTGGAGGGAATTCAGGAGATTCTTCGATGAATAAAAAGAAAGCTTCTTTTATCTGTTTTTTGGTGTGGTTTACTGGAATTATATTACTCATAGTGGCAGATCAGGCAGCAAAATACTGGGCAGTATCAAAATTAAAGGGCACATCCGGGATGACGCTTATTACGGGTGTGCTGGAGTTGCAGTATCTGGAAAACAGAGGAATGGCATTTGGCATGCTTCAGGGACGTCAGATGCTTTTTCTTGTACTGTGCATAGCTTTTTGTGCTGTAATGTTGTGGCTTTTCTTCAGAATTCCCAAAACAGGATATTACATTCCACTGATTCTGGCAGGTGGTATTCTGACAGGAGGTGCGGCAGGAAATTTTATTGACCGGGCATTTCGAGGATATGTTGTAGATTTTATTTATGTTTCTTTGATCGATTTTCCGATATTTAATCTTGCAGATATCTATGTTGTATGTGGAGGCATTGCATTGGTGATACTCGTTCTTTTCCACTACAGAGATGAGGATTTTGATTTTATTAAAAAATAAAGGATGACTTATGGAAAAACTAGAATTTAATATAGATTCTTCAGAAAAAAGCGTCAGAATCGATAAGTATCTGGCAGAGTGCTGTCCGGATCTTTCGCGTTCTTATCTGCAGAAGCTGCTGAAAGATGGAGCGGTTTCTGTGAATACCCGTATTGTTAAGGCAAATTATAAAACACAGCCAGGAGATCATGTTATTTTAAATATCCCGGATCTGCAGACACCGGATATAAAGCCGGAGAACATTCCGTTGGATATTCTGTATGAGGATCAATGGCTTATGGTTGTAAATAAGCCTAAAGACATGGTCGTACATCCAAGTGCAGGACATATGGAGGGAACGCTGGTTAATGCTGTAATGGCACATTGTGGAGATAATCTCTCCGGAATCAATGGAGTTATGCGTCCTGGTATCGTTCATCGTATCGATAAAGACACTACGGGGGCTCTTTTGATCTGTAAGGATGATATGGTGCACAGAAACCTTGCAGAACAGCTTAAGGAACACAGTATTAAAAGACGATATCGCGCAATTGTTCAGGGAAATATCAAAGAAGATGAAGGGACTGTAGACGCACCGATCGGGCGTCATCCGATCGATCGTAAGAAGATGGCGATCAACCATAAAAATGGAAAAGAGGCAGTTACACATTATAAAGTCCTGGAGCGTTTCGGTCAGACTACGTATATTGAATGTCGTCTGGAAACAGGTCGTACGCATCAGATTCGTGTACATATGGCAAGTCTGGGACATCCACTCCTTGGAGATACGGTCTATGGATCTTCCAAAAATCCTTATCATCTTCAGGGACAGGCACTTCATGCAATGATTCTTGGATTTATACATCCGGTAACTGAAGAATATATGGAGTTTGAGGCTCCGATTCCGGAATATTTTTCAAAACTTTTGGATAAATTGAGAAAATAGTTGGAATTCTTTTGAAAATATTGTATAATAGTAACATGATTTTTGCAGAAGGGAGTGTATATTATGAACAGTACAAGCTCAATTATTACAATCGGACGTGAATATGGAAGTGGCGGAAGACAGATTGGACAGGAGGTTGCTAAATACTTCGGAATTAAATGTTATGATAAGGAACTTCTGGAACACGCTGCCAATGACAGCGGAATCTGCAAAGAGCTGTTTGAACACCATGATGAAAAACCAACCAATAGTTTTCTGTATTCTCTTGTAATGGATACATATTCTTTTGGATATTCTTCATCCGGATTCTCAGATATGCCAATGAATCACAAAATTTTTCTGGCACAGTTTGATGCAATTAAGAAACTGGCAGGTGAGGGACCTTGTGTAATGGTAGGACGTTGTGCAGATTATGCACTGGCAGACTGGAATGATTGTTTCAGTATTTTTGTGCATGCGGATCTTGACTGGAGAATCAACAGAATTGCATCCAAACATGGAAAAACTCCAAAAGAAGCAAAAGATATGATTACAAAAACTGACAAGAGCAGAGCCAGTTATTATAATTACTATACCAATAAGAAATGGGGAGCTGCACGGAGCTATAATCTTTGCATAGACAGCGGTAAGCTTGGTATTGATTATGCAACTGAGGCAATAATTGAATCCATTAAAATTTTTGACAGAACCAAAATATCCAAATAATAAACAGGATATTTTAAGCCCTGTTACAGGAGTTCTACAGAAATGAGCTGTCCTGTACAGGGCTTTTCTTAGCTGTTTGCACATGGTATAATAAAAATAAAACAGATATATAAATATAGATCCGGGAGGAAGAAAATGCGTCTTGTAATACAACGTGTACTTCAGGCAGAGGTACAGGTAAACGAAAATACGGTAGGAAAGATAAATAAAGGTTTGCTTGTCTTTGTGGGAGCAGGTCATGAAGATTCCAGAGAGGTGGCGGATAAATACTTAAAAAAACTGCTTGGACTGCGTATTTTTGAAGATGAAAATGGAAAGACTAATCTGTCCTTAAAAGATGTAAATGGAGAACTTTTGATGGTTTCACAATTTACGCTGTATGCAAACTGCAAGAAGGGAAACAGACCAAGTTTTATTGAAGCGGGTGAACCACATATGGCGGAGGAATTATATGAATATATGATTCAGGAGGCGAAAAAATCAGTACCTATTGTAGAACATGGGATTTTTGGAGCAGACATGAAGGTATCATTGATCAATGATGGACCTTTTACGATTATATTGGATGAAAAAATATTATAAATTTTTCAGTTAAAATAATTAGACAGAAAGAAGAATTTTAATGCGTCAGGAAAAGTTTAAAATGGAACGCCAGGGACTGATTCATATTGGTGATGAAGTTGAAATCTCGGAGTTTCAATCATATATGAATTACAGTTATATTATCGAACCGGCTGTGGCCATGTCAGGATGTTATAAAAATTCAGAACGAATCAAGTCAACACATGGAATCATAAAAAATATCGAACATACGCCAAGAGGATTTATTGTAACAGCGGAATTTGAGGAATAAAAGAACTGAAAATTATAAACGAAAATGTTTTACAAATGTCAGATATGGAAAAATCAGAAAAATCCCTGAATATGGCATTTGAAAGAGTTATCTATATCTATACGACAAACCCGAGTTTTTCATATAGATAAGGAGGGCTCATTCGATAAATGCCATAATTAATCCCTTTGTAAATCCATTTTTATAGTTCTTATAGTTTCTTTTATATTGAAGGGGAAATTTAATTTTATGAGCGATAAAAAAACAACTTACCGTGAACATACAGATATGGAAAATACATTAAAGCTTCGTCAGGTTCTGGCAACGCTGCCTCCATTCTGTAAAGATTATTTCCGGGCAATTGACACGACCACAACTGCCAAAACAAGAATTTCTTATGCATATGACATTCGAATTTTTTTCCAGTTTCTTCTGGATGAAAATCCTGCATTCAAAGACCATGCCATGACTGATTTTACGGTTGATGTTCTCGATCAGATTAAAGCTGTCGATCTTGAGGAATACCAGGAATATCTGAAATTATATCAGTCAGGTGATAAAACAGAAACAAATGGTGAACGTGGCCTGAAAAGAAAAATCTCCGCTTTGAGGAGTTTTTATGCCTATTATTACAAACGTGAAATGATCCATACGAATCCTACAGTGCTTATTGATGTACCGAAAATCCATGAAAAAAGCATTATTCGTCTGGATACTGATGAAGTTGCCATGCTTTTGGATTATATAGAACACTGTGGCGATACACTTACCGGCCAGAAACGTGTGTTTTATGAAAAAACAAAAGAACGCGATCTGGCAATCGTTACATTGCTTCTTGGAACCGGAATCCGTGTTTCCGAATGTGTCGGACTGGATATTGAAGATGTAGATTTTAAGAATAATGGAATCAAAGTCACCCGAAAAGGTGGAAATGAAATGGTTGTTTATTTTGGGCCTGAGGTAGAAAAAGCACTCAAAAGATACCTGGAGGTCCGTGAGGGAATCACTCCCCTTGCCGGTCATGAGCACGCTCTCTTCTATTCTACCCAACGTCGCCGGATCGGTGTTCAGGCTATCGAGAATCTGGTTAAAAAATATGCCAGGGAGATCACAACTACAAAAAAGATCACCCCGCATAAGCTTCGCAGCACCTATGGTACTAACCTTTACCGGGAAACCGGTGATATATATCTGGTAGCAGATGTTCTTGGCCATTCCGATGTTAATACCACTAAAAAGCATTATGCTGCTCTTGAAGACGAGCGTCGACGCAGCGCCCGTAATGCGGTTAAATTAAGAGAAAATCAGGGGATCACCCCCTAAAATCAGCGCCCAAAGGCAAATTACTCGTAAAATTAAAAAAGGCAATGCAGAACCGGAAAAACATCTGACTCTGCATTGCCTTTTAATTTAGAAATTATCTGCGAACACCATTTTCATCTACGAAATAACCATCTGGTGTCTGTGTGTTGACATACAGTGCGCCTTTTGGCATAACGGCTTTCACATTATAATTCCACTGCTTTGTTGAAGAATCCTGCATCCAGCCACT
>OGRK01001865.1_pt1 | contig 12016 bp, 7 predicted proteins | sample 1553471 | NCBI WGS metagenome assembly OGRK01 (sample SAMEA2580080, study PRJEB22360) | human gut metagenome | biome: human gut; feature: human-associated habitat; material: faeces | place: Denmark | collected 2008/2010
TGGCAGCATGTGTAGCTTATCCAGATTTCAAACTTCTTGATTTCTCCGGTACAGATGGAGATTTTGAAGTATCCGATGAGGACATTAATATTGGTATTTCTGTACAGAAAGGGAACACAGAGCTTCTGGATGCCCTGAACAGTGAAACCAATAAAGCCTTTCGCAGCAGATTATTTAACTTCGGTGACTCTCCCAAGACATCTGAGAAGCTCATCAATCTGCTGCTGTTGAAAACACAACAGGACAATATTGCATATACACTGGATACTTTTCCAATCCGTCATGAATTTAAAAAGCAATGGAAAATTTTCCTCAGAGAATATTTTGGTGACCGGTATTCCATATACCTTGAGGATTATAAAAAATATATTAATCTCTTTATTGAGGACAATTACACCATTGAAGATTTTGAAGCAGAAGCTGACACGGATTTATTCAAAAGAGAAGATTTTGATCGGCGGAATTTTCAAAAAAGCAAAATTACCATTCCTTATCACGGAAATAACGTTCCGCTTAGCAAACTGTTGTATTCCATAGAAGCTGCCGATTACAGTAAATCACCCTTCCTTGATGAACGAAACAGCTCCGATATTTCCCATGAAGATAATTTATTTTTTGAACGTCTGTCCACCTTATCCATCCTCGCCTGCGTATGGGTTATTTTTACAAAAGTGGAGGAAAAAGAAAACAAGCAGACCACATCTGGAAGGAAAGACAAAAAGAATGTATATGCAGAGCTGATTGTACGTCTGTCTCAAATGATTTTTCCAACAGAAACCGTCAATACAATTTTTTTCACCACTCCTGAAAATGATGGTTCGGATTCAATTGTAGCAACTTTTGAAATCCCATCTGAAAAAAACGACACAGCAGAAGCCAGAAAGATGTTAGCCCCTGTTCCGGGTTACATCAATGCAAAGGCATTTACAGAAGCGGGCGAAATCTGTGAACAGGTATTTCAAAGTTACAAATATGCCTCCGATCCTGTCATGGCAGAGACTCTGACTTATCTGCACACTTGCTGTATCAACGGTTATCCGATTCCGAAAGCATTTTCATCCATCGAAGATATCGAAAAGCAGGCATACTATTATGGCAGCATTTACAGCAGTCAGAAAAGAACCGATATTAAGGCGATTCCTGTACCGTCAAAAGCAGCCACCTCCGGATTTTTTACCGCCAACTGTAAAAATAAAATTTTTGACTGGATAGAAAAAACCAGACCGGAAAACTATGAGGCTTCTGTCTCAAGTGAGCCGGAAGCAGCAATTTTACCGCATGTACATCAGAGAATCCTGTTGATTCATGACGATTTTAACATTAATCTGCAAGATGCCCTTAATATTCTGGATCGTATCAAAAAAAATATATCTACGGAAAAAGAAACAACGATCTCTGACTGGAAAAACTTTGAACTGTACATAAGGTGTAATGAGGAGGAAGCTACCCCTGTGCTGGATACAGCCCTCAGCTATTTTACCGAAAATAATGAGATCAGATCTTCTGCTGATTTTTCTCTCATTAAAATTTATCTGATCGATGAAGCGAAACGAAGCGCGGATTACCTGTTGGCCAGACATCCCCTGTTTTATCCGCTCACTTTGCCTAAACGAAATGCAGAGAAAGTGGAAAAAAGCCAAAATATGCATCTGGTTATCTTCTCTGATAATCCGAAACACAATTATGCAAAATGGCTGATCAAAGAAGCCTTTTGGACTTTGCCGCGTTTATGCGAAAAAATCAATACAAAGATCTCCCTGATTTCTCCGCATGCTTCTGAAATTGCAGATTCCATTTTATTGGATTGTCCGGGACTGGCTGATTTTTCAAATAATGCCAATCTCAATACATCATACTCGAATGCAGATAAAAAATCCGAACAGATCCGGATTGATGATATACCCTTTCCTGAGATCTGGTATCAGGACACTTCCTTTTCAAGCCGTTCTATTTTAAACACCTTGAAAGATATCAGTTCTTCCAACGATTATTTATACTTCGTTGTGGATTCTGTTTCCGATGTAGAAAGTATCAAACTTGCAACCAGAATCAGAGAACTTATAATCCGGAAATCTGTTCTGGACGGACGTATTAACAGTTATTCAAAGAAAAATTGCATTATCGCTGTTCACTGCATTGATCCGGATTATGCAGGTTTATCCAGAGATCTGATCATTCCAAAAGAAACAGAACATGCCAACAAGTGGTTTAACAATTATAATTTCATCCCCTTTGGCTCCATAGAAGATCTGTATTCCTGGGATCAGTTAAACGGAGGTGTCATCGAAGAAATATCACAATGCATTCATTTGCAGTATTGTCAGTCTTCTCAGCAAAAAGATGCCTGCAATGAGCATCTGAAATCATATTTCGAACGATTATACAACCGTGATTCTTCCTTTTCTGCTGCCGTGAGCATGCCGTACCGCTTATTTGAAGCAGGAATCACACCGACACCCGACTGGACCTCCTGGGATATTCAGGATCCGGATGCCTGGTGGAATTCGGAAACGCGTTCTCATATGGCAGAAACATATCTGGAAAAACTGACAGATACATCCGTGACAGATACAGATGATGCTCATCCTTCATTTGATCAGAAACTTGTCGAACAGCTTGCCAAATATGAACAAATGCGTTGGTGCTGCTATCAGTTAACCCGCGGCTGGCTGCCGGTAGAACCGTCTCAGGTATTGCAATATATCAATAGCGGTGTGAGCCGTCACACGTTGCAGATAGCCAAACTTCATCCATGTATCTGTTCATGGAACAGTCTGAAAACACTACAGGAAATTTTATCTGATGAAGCAAAAAGAGAGATCTGCACCAGCAAGAATATTGACACTTTAAGTAAGGAAGAACTAATACCGTTATTAAATCCAAAATTTGCAAAATATTTTTCTTATGAGAAAGATTATTCGTATTTTCAGAAACTCAACTATGAAAACATTGAAAAAACAGCTGATATCCTGACGAATCAATGGCATACCGATCAGCTTTTTGATTCGGAGGAATCAGAAAAATAAAGTACAAAGGCAGGTATAAAATGATATCAAAATACAAAAATGTAGCCGTCATTTATGGTGGAAAAGGCAGAAATTACGCCGAAGCATTTCACAAATCCATTTTGAAAATATCAGATGAGAAAAGATATCCCATCTGTTCCAAACTTATTATGGAAAAAAGACAGGATCTAACCTAAGAACAGATGTATTCTATGATTTTCTTCAATTTTCCTCGCTCCTTCTGTCGTTATATTGTTTCACAAGGTGTTTCACTTTGAACAATTACAGCGTACCTGATTTTTAAAGATTCAGACAGCAAATTTTGTTTTCACTTTTGAAAACAAAGTTTTGAAACTGACGCAAAAATACCGATACAGTTGAAACCTCAACCATATCGGTATTTTTTACTCTGTCAAATTTTCTTTTCCCACTTAGCGGCTAATGCCTCATTCTTATATTCTGGATCATTTTTATAAATGCAATACAATGCTTTCGCAGCACTTGCATGTCCTATTTCTGCGGCTTTGTTCAGTAATTTTATGCCCTGCACTTTATGTGGATCAAAGTTCCAACCAAAGAACAACACGCATCCCATACAATAATCTGCGGTTCCATCATCATATCTTGCACTTCTTGTATAATCATAATATTGATCCCAAAAAGAATCCATATCTTCAATGGCAGTATCATAACTTCCAAGCCTGATCATCGATGCCCTAAAATTTTTCTCAACAGAATGGTAATAATAAGCAAATGCTTCTACTTTGGTTCCTTTTAGAATACCCTTTTCAATAAAATAACCAAGAAGGAACCACTTCAGACCATCTTCCCCGCTTATTTGTGTCAACTTCAGCTCTTCCGGATCTATCTCTTCTTCAGAATGAGAAAACAGCTGATGCAGGGAGTCTTCCACATAAGCTCTCCAGTATTTCCACACAACGATCCAGTGCATGTGGCGGAAGTATTAAAATAAAATCCTGACAGGATTCCACATGTTCTTTTATTGCTTCTGTAAAGGTTCCCCCACGCAATGATTCTTTATCAAAAAAGCATGAATAACCCAGATCTGTCAATTTCAGGTAAATCACATATGCAAACCATTCGCCGCCTTTTCGACGATAACTGATAAAAATATCTTCTTTCTTTTCCGAGATTATTTTTTCCATAACTGCACCTTTTTCTTATCTATTTTTCAGTGAATCAGTATTAGCTAATCCTTTGTGATTTTTGTCAAGCAAAAAACCTATTTACAGAATACTGTCTTTGCCGATAATTATCAAGAACGCTGTCCTATAACTCTTGAAAAATACCCAGATCTATAAACTTTGTCTGAACGAAATTTTTGATGTCCATTCACTCTGAAAACTGTCACCTGATATAGTTTGGCATTTGAAAGAAGAATGGCTTCTCATCCTGTAAGGAAACAACCGCTTCTCCGATGCCAAGATTCATTAGCTGCCAGTCCTCCACCGTATGACCTTCCCTCTGAACATTTAAATTATTCTGCTGTACACTGATACTGTGGTTCTGATAATTTTCCCCCAGACGTTTTACCACAAACTGGCGCGTATCATAATCACACAGCTTGAAGGATATCAGGTTCTGGAAAGAAGAAAGCGCGTTGTCTGCACCGGCTTCTCCATATATCTCCCGGATACCTGCAATGTTTTGCAGACCGCACATTACACGCACACCTGCGTCTGTTCCGGAGGGCGATCTGCCAAAGTTTACACTATTCGCAAGATGATCCAGACGCGGAAGCAACAGGGCTTCATCAAGAATCATGTATTTATTTCCAGTGTATTCTGATCTGCCATCCAGCGCATTTGCAAATGCCCGGTCGATCAGCATTCCATACATAGGTGCGATCAGGTTTCCTTTTCTCAGATCGTACTCTATAAAAATCACTTTTCTTTTTCCACTGTTCATGATATCACGCATAGAAAATTCCCGAACTGGATCTGCCTGCGCAAACGGTCCGATAAACAGTTTTCGAATCATTGCGCCAAGATAACTCATAACGCCCTGTGTCTGGTTTCCTTTGTTGCCGATATAATCCAGACAGCTTCTCAAATCCCACATATTCTCTTCTTCAAAAATCTTCCGCAGCTCATCCACTGTTTTTTGCTGAAAGAAATCCACCAGCCCACGATTATTCAATTTTGATGGATCTGACTGCCAGTAAGTACGCATCAGGTAGATCATACCTGCCGCAAGCAGCTGTGCCGACATTGCCGGGAAAACCGGCTGAATCTGACTGTCCATCGTCTTTGACAACTGTATTGCCAGCTCAAAGGCTTCATCATCTGATTCCGGCGTGTACACTAATCTGCCATTGATTGCCCGCGGCATAACTTCCGCGAACAGATTATGGTAACTTGTAATATTTTTATAACTAGCTCCGACACCGATCACAATTCTTTCATTCACTGGGACGTAAGAAGCAAATTCACGCAAATAGTCTCCTTTTGGATCAAAGATAACCATTACTTCACCAGCTTTCAGTGTTTTCAGTATTGGTTTCACAAGCCCGTTAAAACAGGTTGTTTTTCCACTTCCGGGTGCGCCGACCACCAGTAAGCCGTATGCCAGCTGACGCTTACTGAATCCCCAGACTTTTCCATTTCTGGGATTCTGAAATGTCACAAATGGATAATTGTCTGGATCCGCCGTCCATTCCGGCACCGGGTTTTCATCAATCGTCTGACCTAAAAGTGTCTGCGTGTATATTCTGCTATTTTTCGCTCCGTTCATGGAAGTTGCAATTTTTTTTCCTACAAAATCGTATGCCATAATTATTTGATACCTCCTTATCCTTACAGATCAAGTCCATCATCGGCTCCTTCGCCGCCATCGATACCATCATCTACAGATTCGCCTTCGTTTGACATCAGATAATTTTCACTCATCTCTGCGGTAGACGTAATTGCATCTTCCTGTGACATGGTCGGATCATTCTGTGCATGTTGATAATATGCATTCACCGAATCTCTAAGACTCTGATTGTATTCATCCAGTGTTACTGATTTTGGTTCAAATCCCACTTTTGTTTTCTCCTTTGAATCTACATTATTTGCTTCAATTTTGTCTGCTTCTACCTTGTTGTAAGCTGCATTTTGTAATTGCATGATACGATAGCTTTCAATCATCTCTGATTTCATTGCTTCCTCGGTGCGCGCATCTACAGGAACGTCCGTTTTAAAATATTCATTCTGCAAAATCTGACTGACATCTTTTACAAAATTTGGATTTTGAAACAATTCTGTTGCTTCCCGTTCCCGCGCCTGATATCCTTTCATCTGCACGGATTTTTCATACGCCGTAAAAGAGTTTTCTGTGCCAAATTTTGAGGTAATCTGACTCAGGATGGCTGCTGTCTTATTTTCCGAATTCAGATATGCGTCGCGCTCTGTCGGCTCGAAATAATAAAAATAATAACCAGATGGCGTGACGCCCGACACATATTGAGAACCGAGCTGGTATGTTCCGTCTTTTAGAACCGCGCTGTATGTAAAATCATTTGCCATGTACTCTTTTGCCAGATCCGTATCCGGTATGATAATCGTACCGTTAATGACCTGTTCCTGAAAGCAATGCTCATCTTCATGTAACACAGTGTTAAGTGCCTGAACATTATAATCTTCCATCTGATGATAAAAAACCTGACCGTTATATTCCACTGTCTGGTTACCGAGTGTTGCCATATCGCGATTTAGCGTTATGTAACCATTTGCCGCATTGCCGCCTTCTGTTGCCGGAAGATTTCCAAACTGTACCTGCGGAGCGCCAACCATGCCTTTTTCCAGAGCATCGCGGTTCACTGTCTCCTGCAATAAATCCAGTTTTTCGGATTCCTCCAATCGGCTGTAAACAGATTCCCGGAACATTGCATAGAGCTGATCGTTATTTAATCTTGCATATTGTGTCGGATGGTCTCCAAATCCACTATTATTGTTGCTCATGGCTGGCTACCTCCGCATTTCCCAGATTGCGGGCTCTGCCTGCTTTGTTTCACCGTTTACTACCATCTGCATTAAGTGAAAGGCACGGAGGAAATCACGATTGCCCCAGATGTAAAGGATCATCGGCAGTGAGTAACCATCTACGAAAATGTCTGTCAGCGGACGATCTTCCACCCACTCACAGACATTTTGCGCCAATTGCTCTGGGCAATCCTGCTGGATCTGTGCTGCTTTCTCAAATGCTGCCTGCTCAGAAATGCCATATTCTGTTTTAATCTTTGCGGCAAGTTTTTGTGCATCTACCTGCTTCATAGCGTTAGCCTCCTTTCTGTCTAAACAAGCGGATATTCACAATCCGCTTACACTACTTGCTCATAACCAAATAGTTGCCATACTGCTTATCTGGTTAAATTGAACCACGTTCCAATCTTTTCAGCAGTACCACGTATTTTTTATTTTGAAACTTCATCGCACATAATATGAAACTGCCGCTCCATGAATCCTGTTCATGTAAGCGGCAGCATAATTATCTTTCTTATTTTGTATGAGGGCCTGGCTCCCTACATTGATATATTTTTGTCTCTCATTCATTGCTCTAGCTGGCTTCCATGATAACAGGCTTGATATGCTCCTTCCAGCACTCCCGGATCTTATCCGGATCCCCTTTGAAACTTCCTGCAACAAGCAAATCACCAGTTTCTGTAATGGCTGCTATGCTGCCGGAAGGACTTCCTGCCAGCGCAAGGATCTGGTTCTGTTCTGACCACTGTGAAACCTGTGATCTCCCACGATCAAGAAATGCTGCACACGATCCGGCTGCTTTTGTCTCACCACTTGCTGTCAGACCATAGAAGAAGACATTGTCTCCGGTGAGTGCTACGATATCCTCCCAGTTTTCTACCTCGCGTCTGGTATCATTTTCCTTCCCACAGAAACAAACACTGCCATCCTCTTTCACACCGGCAATGCAATCTCCAGAGACGGCAATTTCCGTGATCTTCGACCATTTGTTGAGCTGTTCCTGAACAGCTGGTTCACAACTACCGGCTCTTACTGTTCCATCATTATCCAAGCCGATAATACTGTGTTTTCCTGCACAGAGCTGTTTCATATTTTTCCATTTCAGAACATCCTGCCGGACAGAACCTGCCGCTACAATCTCGCCTGAATCTGTAATGCCATAAGTACAGTTTGGCGCTGCCAGAATGTTTATAATGTCTTTCCAGCTATCGGTATTTTTCTGACCGTAACCATTGTCCTCTCCAAATATTTTTACAGAACCGTCTGTATACAGTACTGCGTAGTTTCGCTCGCTGGCTGAGAATGCCTGTACACCCTCCTCTTTCTGAAAATCTCCATTGCTATGTACCAGATAAAGCTGCTGATCCTGAAGATATGCGGTGCATCCACCCGCTGCCCGGAAGCGGGCAGCAAGGTTTTTGCGTTTTTTATTGGTCAGTTTCTGTTTTTCATTTTTGACCTGTTCTGACCACAAATCGTAACTTTCTTTATCAGAGAACTTTGTTACAAAAGCAAGCGGGAATCCACATCCTCCGCAACTATATGTATTTGTTTCTTTTGCTTTGCCACAAACCGGGCAATGTTCCTGTTTACTCATAATCTGAAACCTCCTCAAACGGTTTTGGTTTTAAATGACTACGTTTTCTAAAATATATTTCACTGGAAGCACATAGTTAATTTCTTCAACCAGCTTGCTGTCTCCCTCAGTCTGGCTGCCACAAAGAATTCCAATAATTGTTCCGTCTTTCTTCGAAAATACCGGAGCCCCGGAGCATCCACGCTTTGCCTCCATATTGGCATTGATACGGCTCAGACCGCCTTTCGTCTGAACGGAGGATACAGCTCCCTGAAACAAGCTTATCTCCAGTTTATCCGGATCGTCGCTTAAGCGGATCCCAAAAGGATATCCCCAAAGATAGATCGGTTCACCCGGAAGTGTCTTAGTATCAGCTGCTCTTAGCGGCAGAGAAGAATATTCTTCGTCTGTCGGAATTTTTAAAATAGCTGCATCCAGTTTTACATCTGACCAGCATACTTCTGCCTTTTTCCATACGGCTGCTTCACCATCCTGTGCAGCTCTTACCCGTACCTGAATTTCTTTTGCTTTGTCAATGACGTGGTTACAGGTGAGGATATGACCATCTCCGGTAATGATAGAACCGCTGCCATTTGATACGGAGCGCCCTTTTCTTGCACGGATGAACACAACACTTTGGGTCTGATCCATATATTCTTTCTCGTAATTAAAATTTTCTTTCGGAAGAGCTAATGTATCACCTGAAATCTGAAATGCTTCTTTTTCTTCTCTAACTTCCACGGAAGGATCTTCCAGATACTCCCTATACTGTTCCGGAATATGCTCCGGTGTGTAATAGCTGCGGGTTTCACCGGTAGCCTCATCTACGCGGTTTACCGGATTCTCCACCCAGGTCATACGCATGCTTTTCTCAAGGTTTTCTGCTTCACGGGCGTTAGCAAAATGTGGCAAATCGGCCGCAATCATATTTGTGAAAATCTTTTTAACCTGTTCCTTCATGTCGTCTTCTAAATAAAATCTCTTATTCTGACACATGCTTTCAAATATCTGTAATAATTCTTCCGCAGTATAATCCGGAATCAGATAATTTTCACCAAACCGTGAATAAAAACCCGGATTACTATCAAGAAATGTTTCCATTTCTGCGGGATATCCGGCAGCAACGACTGCGAATTCGCCCATGTGATCCGTCATCTGTTCCAGAATCGTATCGATTGTTTCCTGTCCAAAATCGTTACCGGAATCTTCGCTGCGTTTGAGCATGTATGCCTCATCGATAAAAAGTACGCCTCCCATTGCACGTTCAATCACCTTCTGCGTCTTGATGGCAGTCTGTCCAACGTATCCTGCAACAAGATCGGCTCTTGTGACCTTTACCACATGTCCGCGCGGTAAAAAGCCTGCTTCCTTATACGCTTTTCCAATGAGCTTTGCGACAGTTGTTTTTCCAACACCAGGATTTCCACGTAAAACCATATGCAGATTCAGCTCATCCAGTAAATCTTCACGCCCGGCCTTTACTGCGTTTTCCTGTAATTTCAGTAAGTTTTTCAATTTTTCTTTCACTCCGGAAAAACCAACCATGCTTTCAATTTCTTCCATTGCAGTTCGGGTATCTTCCTTCTTCAGAGGTGTTCTGGTGTAGCGAACCATATCTGCCGGAATATCTGCACCGGTTAATTCACATTCCTTTACATGTTCCCGTACATAATCCTCTCCATGCTCGCTGATCAAACGATCAATCTGAGCGTCCAAACTAGCCGTAAGGAAGTGGTTGCGAATAAAGCGTGCATTTCCAAAATCTTTTTCTTTTCCGTGATGTTTCACATATCTGGTTAAAGCACGAAGCGCATTTTCTCTGTATTCTGCATTTGCTGTGATTCCTTTCGCCTTCAGCATTCCCATCAGAATTTCTGTCAATTCTTCTCCTGTATAATTGTCAAAGCGAATGGTCTGTTTGAACCGGTTCTTATAGCCCGGATTATGTTCGATCAGATCATTCATTTCATCCTCGTAACCAGCAACAATAACACAGAGTCTGTCGTGATTGTTTTCCATATAAGAAAGCAAAGCGCCTAAAATACTTTCTCCACACCCTGTTTTATCCTGCTCTAACAGATATGCTTCATCAATAAACAGAATGCCGTCCAATGCTTTTTTCGCAACTTCGACAAAATTACCATTGTTTTCTCTGTTAAATACCTCGTTCATCAGATCTGTAGCTGTGTATTCCACCACATGACCTCGTTTTAACATCCCAAGGTTTCTCATAATCTGACCAAAATAACGGGCTATGGTTGTCTTTCCTGTGCCGGGATTACCAATAAAAATGTAATGTCCCGGATCACTCTGTCGTCCGCTGATCATTCGGTTACGAATGGTATTCACCATTTCCTTTACATTAGCAAGTCCCACCATATTCTGAAGGTTTTCTAACACTTTTTTACGTGATTCAGAAACAGGCTGTAAATGTTTCTCGAACTCTTTTGGAATATGTCTGATATCAAGGATGCCGTATTCAATATCATTTTCACGAACGGTTTCTTTCGCTGCATCGTTACTGTATGCCCGGCCCATATCATTGATAAGGTTTACAGCTTCCCTTGCATTTCCCCACTCTTCCGGATCTGCTGTTTCTACCCAGTTTTCACAGAAATCCGGAAGCAGGTTCTCCAGATTCTCTGAAAAACGGAAGTGCTGTTTCTTCGCATGAAATTTCAGGATTTCACACATTTCAGAAGGTGCGTATGGCTCGATGTTCATTTTCAATTTAAAACGGCTTGCAAGTCCCGGATTCGATTTGATAAAGACCGCTGTCTCTTCTGGGTATCCCGCTGCCACAACAACAAATTTGCCTTTGTACTCGTCCATTAATTTGCAAAGAGTATCGATTGCTTCCTGACCGAAGTCTGCTTCGCTGTTACCCGCACGTTTGAGGGCATAAACCTCATCAATAAAAAGCACACCTCCCATCGCTTCTTCCACTTTCTGTCTTACCAGAAGTGCTGTTTGTCCGATATAACCACCGACAAGTTCCGAACGATCTGTTTCCACTACATGTCCACTTTTTAAATATCCCATTTCAAAAAATAACTGACCAAGCAATTTTGCCACCGTTGTCTTTCCAACCCCCGGAGGACCGGTAAGCACAACATGCAGCATTTCTTCTTCCTTTTTCTCATCCGGATCGTCCAAATCCGGCTGCAATCTGGATACCGTCAGATATGGTAGTGCTGCCAATGGTGAACGGTCTTTTGTTTCATAGGATGCCAACTTTTTTTTGACCATTGTCATACCAATAAGTTTGGCGAGCTGTTCTTTTGCTGATTCTGGTCTCTTTGTACCAAGCAATTCATAACAACTGTCTTTATCCAGCAATTTTTCCTTTTCAAATCCGCGAAGTCTTGTATACAGTTCCTTGATACGAACCGGCTGCTCACTTAACTGCAATGCCTGATAAAGTGCCACTGCAACTTCGGCCAGCTCACTGA
>OGRK01001870.1_pt1 | contig 12009 bp, 10 predicted proteins | sample 1553471 | NCBI WGS metagenome assembly OGRK01 (sample SAMEA2580080, study PRJEB22360) | human gut metagenome | biome: human gut; feature: human-associated habitat; material: faeces | place: Denmark | collected 2008/2010
ATCGCATTCTTGGGAGAACACCCGCACCCTCTACCGCCCCGACGGCTCGCGCCTCTTGGACAACAACACGTTGGTGGCCCTGACGCTAATGATCGCCGAGAGCCGCACCGAGGAGAAGGACGTGATGACGAAGGTGGTGGTGAATCTGATAAATAAGAACAACTAATTTTATCCTTATTTTCACTTCCCAATGGCCAATATTGAACCGCAAAAACCACGTCTATCAGGCTCGCATAGCAATTTGTGCTGCTTCACGGATACGGGTATGACTATTCTTTAAAGGAGATTTGAGGTAATTTTCCAATTTTAATTATAAGGGCTGCGAGTTCTTCAGACTCTTGTACTCATCAAATTCTTAGATGATTAAGTCTTACTCACGACTTTTAATACGTTGATTAAATATCTCTTCCAAATATTCGTTGGAGTGGAATCCAGTCTCGATTCTCTTATGAACAAATAGCTTTTGTTCGTATGTTACTTCAGTAAGCGAACACGGCAAATCGTTTTTGTCGTACTCATCAGGCTTGAGTTGCGTTACTGAAACGGGTTTAGAATCGCCGTTCACTTGTCCTTTCCATACATATGTGGCCCGAGACATTACAATTAAAGAACTCCCATCACTCGAATAACCGTATTTCGCAACTGAATATGTGCGATCTCCATCTTGATTGCGCCAAAAAACGGCATCGTCAGTCAGATTGGCCGCATACGCCGCCAATGGATTACCATCGAAATGTTGTGGAGTACATGGATATTCGCAAGGCTTGTCTTCAAAAAACACCCTAACCTGAGCTGCTCCGGGAGTCAAAGACAATATGAGATTAGGGGTTCTGTCTTCTTCGTCTTGAAGCGCGTTGGATTGGTTATTTTCTTGAAAGCCCGGTTGTTTGTATCCCCAAACGCCTAATTGACCTTCTTCTATAAGTAAATCTGCCTGAGTGTCGTGTGTTGAAACCTTGTCGGAAGTGGAGGTGGATTTCTCGGATGGATTGAAAACCCATGCACCCAACGAACCTCCGGAAGGCTCTTTATCGCTTTCAGCCCACTCCAGCAATCGTTTTTTACTTACTTGCGCCTCAGCATTGGTTACAGTTCTCATCCATCTGAGATCGGGTGGCAATTCATTTTCTCGCAGCAAGGAGGGATTTGCCAGAAACGCTTCAATGCTACCGCAGCGTAATATGATTCTCTTCTGCGTAATGGGGTTGTCGAGTATATTTTCCAGCCGCGTAACCCAACGGAGATTCTCCACTCGGTTATTCCGACGATTCGTGTCGATATGGTCTACAACGTGTTCTTTGGTCGGCTTGGGGCCGAGGAATGCCGTTGCGACAATGGCATGGACTCGAACAGATGCGATTTCCATATATCCATGCACGATATTAGGTTTCCCGAATGTCCAGAAGTTGTCGTATTTGCGCGGACGCTTTCCATCACGCGGATAGCGAAAAACAGCACCATTATCGCGGACAGCGTATCGTTCATCCTTGTAGATACACTCTACCTCGCGGGTAAAATCGTTGATGTCAGCCATGATAGAGGGTAAGAACTTACTAACTATTACAATCTTTCATATGAGCTATCACCGGAAATATTCTCATATATTGAATAAACAAACTCTTTTACAAATAAGATGGTGTCATCTAACCAATTGATATTTATTGTTTGTTTGGAATTGATAGATATATCATAGTCTGCTTCATGGACAATTTGATTTCTCCGTGAGACTATAAGATCTATTTTCTTTTCGAGAAATTTTTGATTTGCATTGGGAGTTGATTCAGGGAACGGATAATGCATTTTACTCATTATCACAGGAATCTTATGATCCAAATCCCAGATATAACTTAATGCATCTTTGATTCTGTCTATTTTTTGAAAAGACATGGATTTTAATATAGTCTTGATTTCATTATTTATCCAATATTCTGCAGTTTCTTCATTGCATGTAGGTGGCGTTTTTCTTGACTGGCATTCAATTACTTTATTTAAAGTCGAGAACTTTATTGAAATTGATTTACATTTATCCGTTTGAGGTGTTTTATTCGTGTATGAATTTATAATGCCAATACGAACAAATTCATGAATAAAACGATCCATAGCACTCACCAGATTAACTAACTCAGAGCGTAATAAATCAGATAAGTCCTCTGGCGCTATTTTATAATGATCGCTTAAAAAGACATAAAATCCTCGCATCTTCTGTATGTCACGGATACATGTATTAAATGTTGTAATCGTGTTTACCATACTGACTTAGAAGAGCTGTAATGTTATTAGCTATTGTGGTGAATTGCTCATTGAAAGCGTTTCGACTTTGAATTAATTGATCTTTAACAATTCCTGTTGTATCTAACTTATCGTCTGGAATTGCGAAAACAGGAATACCTGTTTTTTGATATTGTTGTCCTAAAGTTGCAAAATCTTTAATTTCTGCTAAACAGAAGTCTTTAGAGATATGAGCATCATTATAGCTTTCTAAGGGAAAAGTCATAGAAACCCGGGATAAAGCCGGGATGAGAAAATCTTTGACTGTTGATTTAATAGTGTCAATTAATGGCCTATAGATGGCAGCTGCAACTCCTTTTCGGATATTAAACCGTTGAATTATCTCTCCGATGAATCGAGGTGTCCCGTTGGGCATTGGATAGGTAGCGTGGGTAAAATTATGGATATTGATATTTTTCCAGTTTATCCATTGTGGTAAGATGCGGGACAAACTCTTGATAGCCATTACGCAAAATATATCAGGATTTGCAGGGATGATAAAAGCATCACTGGAAACAAATAAAATTTGATTTAATGTGCTTAATCCCGGGTTCAAATCAATAAGGGCGTATTCAATATCGTATTTTTCTGCTATGTTTACAATTAGCTGATTAAATGACCCCGGCAGATTCTGCATGGCAGTCAAGGTTACTGGAGCGTTAATTGCAAATGTTAATTGAGGATCATATTCTGATAGGTTCATATGCCCCGGGAGCAAATATAAATCTCTATTAAAGCTATGATTGGGGCAATTTATCGTCCTAATAGGATCAGGAGTTCCAGCAAAAGCGGGGTGTACACCTGCCATGATGTTATTGGAGCATGTGTCCGCATCATCATAGTATGCATCAAATTTTTCTCCTAAGAATACAGATGTGAGATTACATTGAGGGTCTGCATCGACGAGTAAAACTCGGTGTCCCATTTCGGCAAGTTTCCATCCAATATTGAAAGTCGAGGTTGTTTTGCTGACACCGCCTTTGTGATTGAAAAATACAATTTTCTTAACCATGTTATTTTGATCTTAAATTTTTATTCTTCCAGTTTGAGTTTCGGGAGAGCGCGGACGATCTTCATCGTTTCGAGCGAAACGGTGATGAGGCGCAGCAGCAGGTTGTAGATGTATTTCGGGTCGTCGTGCTCCCGGCACCAGTCGTTCGGGTCGTTCGTAATCTGGCTCGCCGGGTCCGTCTTCACCGCATAGCGTTCCATCACCCACTCGATCGCCGACTTGCCGTTCACCACGTAGTCGTAGGCCTCCAGCGGAATACTTTCGATCGTGATCCCCGCATTGTAATGGATCACGCTCTTGTCCACCGTCTTGCCGTCCGCTTTGCCGAAGCGCATTTTTTCAACCCGATAATCGACCGTATCGTCTCCGCGCATCGAGGGAGCGAGGCGTATACGGCATCCTGCGTAAGGCTCTACACGCTCATATCCGAGGTGGAGCTCGGCCAGGTCGCGTCCGGCATGGCTGAAGGCCCAAAAATCGTCGGGCGACTCGACCAGCGGCAATCGGGGCAGCGACTTCTTGAGATCGGCGGCGAAGGTCGTGCGGTAGTCCGGGGCATGGAGGATGCCGTAAACATAATAGAAGATGTCCTCCTTGGTTACTCGGCTGCCGTACTGTTTGCGGGCCGTAGAGAGGATCCAGTCGGTCACGCCGTCGCGGCGGACGTAGCGGTCTGCATCGCTCTGCTGGGCCGAGAAGAGGTCGGCAATATCCGCCGTGCTGTCATCATACCAATAGAGCGGGAAACATTGGGTTTTTTCTAATGTGTCAAAACAAGGTATATATTGAGTTATTAGTACGGAAAAATCTTTATTCCCGGCAAGTCCAGATATACAAATAAGCAAATTACTCGATAGGTCTGATGGGAATAATTTGGGTAACTGGTATACACAATTGTTCAAATCCCTATTAAAATATACCCATTGTTGATAATATGGTCTATATTGGGAGATTCTTAAAGAGGAAGGTGTGTAATGATATTTCTTGCCTTGTTTTAGGTCTCGTTCCTTTTGTGCTCTATCCCATTTAAACTTGGTCGAATCCCAGTTTATGATGTTTTCTATTTTTACAGACGGATTTGCTTTAATTGCTCTGGTAACTAAATCTACTTGCGTATTATAAAAATCAATAGAATCATTTATTATTTTGATTAACTGTGTTTTGGAACTATTGAAAACCCACGAATCTCTTGATGTTACCAAACCGCAAGATTGAACCGCAAAAAAACTTTTTGCTTTCTGATTGAACTTCTTTTCGGGCTCCAGTGGGGTGTAAAGTTTGAACAGCTCGCTGCGCTTGTTGAGCCAGTCGCCGTGTTCGTTGGGGGTGATGGCGACCCACTGCATCAGCGGATTGCCGATGTCGCCCATATTGCGGATGATGTTCAGCTTCTCTTCGCGCGAAAGGTAGTCGCCGATGTCGTGGTAGTAGATGCGGGCCGCTTCGTCAGAAGCCTTCGGTTTCTTGACCAGAATCGTAATGGCAATCGGGGTGCGAGAGCCCAGACCGAAAACATTACCGGCCTCTTTGCGGCGGATTTCACCGCTTGTGCGGCAGTTGCCGCGCAGATTGAAGACATAGATAGCCGAAAATTCGCGTTCGAGGCATTTGCGCATGCCGTCGAGTCCGTTGGCATCGAGCCATGCGCCGTTGGTGACGAAGCCGATGACACCGCCCTCCTTTTTGTCGAGCCGGTCCGACGCCCAGCGGAAGGCCTTGATATAACTGTCGTAGGCCGATTTGTTGAGGGCGGCTTCCGATCGAGCGACATAGGTATTTTCTATGCGGCTTTCGAGTGTCGGATAGGATTCGTTCTGCGCATTGTCGTTGGCCGACCTTTGGCCGATGGAATAGGGCGGATTGCCGACGATGACGGTGATGCGCCGTTTTTTCTGCTCGATGACGCGCCGCGAGTTGGTCGGAAACTGTTCGGAGTAGAGGTTCTCGTCCGAAGCCTCCTCGCCCAGCTGGAAGGTGTCTGTGAGGCAGATGCCGCCGAAAGATATGTACTCTGCGTCGGGGCCCATCAGGTCGTGGAAGACATTTTCGATGTTGACCGAGGCGATGTAGTAGGCCATCAGCACGATTTCGTTGGCATGAATCTCCCGGCTGTATTTGCGCTCCAGCGCCTCGCGCGAGATCAGTCCGCTCTGGAGCAGGCGCGTGATGAAGGTACCCGTACCGGTAAAGGGGTCGAGGATATGGACGTTCTCGTCGGAGAGCGTGCGACCGAACTCCTTGTGCAGAATGTAACCCACTGAACGGATGATGAAATCGACCACCTCGACCGGCGTATAGACGATACCCAGTTTATCCACGGTTTTGGGTGAAGCAACCTTGAAGAACTTGTCATACAACTCGACGATGATACGTTGCCGTGCCTCGGCTTCGCGGATGTCGCCGACCGTAGTGCGAACATAGTCGTAAAACTTTTGGAGTTTCTGGTTTTCCTCCTCGGTCCTGGTCTCGTCGTCGAGCAGGTCGAGCATCTTCTGCATCGAGCGCGAGATGGGATTGCTGGCGGCGAACTGGTAGTTCTCGAAGAGGGCCTCGAAGACGGGACGCGAGATGATATGCTGCGAAAGCATCTCGATAGCATCTTGCTCCGAAAGTCCGGGATTGATGTTACGGCGCAAGCCCCGCATGAGCTGGTCGAAGGCCCGGCGATGCTTGTCATTGTCGGCAATCAATGTTTTGATGCGGTCGATATGCTGTTCGGCAATTTGGGCGATGTCTTTGGCCCAAAGTTCCCAGTAGCGTTTGGTGCCGACCTTGGTCACCAGTTTGGCGTAGAAGACGTTTTGCAGGTCGTTGAAGCTCATGGCCAACTGGGTGGCGAGCTGTTCGGCGGCGCTCTTGTCGCGCGGCGAACTGTCGCCGTCGCTGTGCTGATTGTCATCCTTACGCGAGGCGCCGACCCCTCCGAAGATGATGTTCTTAGGCTTCTTGCGTGAGAGTTCGATTTTGTTGACCTCGGCATTGAAGCGGTCGTCATGGGCCCGCAAGGCGTTCAGCACGGTCCAGACCACTTTGAAGTTGGGGTCGTTTTCGAGAACCTTGTCGCCCTCAGCCTTCGCTGGAACCACGACCGGAATGATGATATATCCGTATTTCTTCCCCTCGCTGCGACGCATGACTCGTCCCACCGACTGCACGACGTCGACTTGCGAGTTCTTCGGGGAGATGAAGACCACGGCATCGAGCGACGGGACATCGACACCCTCCGAGAGGCAGCGGGCATTGGTCAGCATACGGCATTCGCGTTCGTTGTCGGGTTGTTCCTTGAGCCACATCAGCTCCTCGTCGCGTTTGGTGGCAGACATCGAGCCGTCGACATGGTGGGCGACAACATCGACCATCGTAGCACGGTCCTCCTCCTTGATGTCATCCATGTAAAGGTCCTTGCAGATAGTGAAGGCTTCAGCAGTGGCCTTCGAGGCCTTGATGTTCGAGCAAAAGGCCACGGCTCGGCGCATAGGCAACGGATCGGAACCCTTGACGAATTCCTCATCGGCGCCGAGCACCTTTTTCGAGAGGGCATTGATACAGCCGATGAGTTTCGAGGCATCGTCGGCAGGGATGGTGCTGCTCTTGTCGGTGATGGCATTCTGCAGTGTAGGCGGGATATCCTTTTCACCCACAGCAAGAATGAGAACCTTGTAATCGGAGAGCAACTCCTGTTTGACAGCCTCTCCGAAGCCGATGCGGTAGATTTCGTCGCCGTACATCGAGCGATCGTCCATCGAGCAGAGTACGGCGGAGTTCTCCTCAGCGCGTCGCTTCGTCTCGTCGGTATAGAGACGCGGCGTAGCGGTCATGTAGATGCGGCGTGTGGCGCGCAGGAAGTCGTTGTCGTGAACCCGGACGAAGGCGCTTTCCTTCTCGTCCTTGAGCGTGACGCCTGTGGTGCGGTGCGCCTCGTCACTGATAATCAGATCAAAAGTGCCGAAGGTGTCGCCGGTCTCCGAGAGCAGTTGTTTTTGAGCGCGGGAGATAACGTCGATGGATTGGTAGGTCGAGAAGACGACGGTCAATCCTTCGACATTGTGTTGGCGGGCGTGTTGCAATTGTTTGACGATGGAGGGAACGTCGGTCGAGGCCGGAAGCGCCAAGTCGACGACGCTCGTCGTGTCGTTGTCGTTTTTCTCAGACTGTTTCGAGACCTGCGGGTCAGAGCAGATGCAAACGGCCATCATCGGTTCCAAAGCCTGCTGCAACCACGACCGCAGGGTTTGCCCCAGCAGAGCGATCGAGGGGACAAGGAATAGCACCAGACCTCGGCCACCGGTTTCGGTCTCGGCAATTCGCAACGAAGTGAAGGTTTTACCTGTGCCGCAGGCCATGATGAGCTTGCCGCGCGTATGAGCGGGTTGACCGGTGGCTTCGTCAATCTTGAAATATGCATGGGTCTGGTCGATGGCCTGCTGTTGGTGTTCCCGTATGGTGAAGGGTTTGGAACGTGAGGCCACGCCGAAGATTCCCTGTTCGAGACTACTCCAGTCCACGTCGTCGTTTTCAAGGTCGATGAGATTCAGACGGGTGACTGGCGGATTCTGATTACGAATGGTTTGGTCGGCTGTGGAGCTCCATTTGTTCGTCGTCGAAATCCACAATCGTTGTACGAATCCCGTCGTGCCGGATTCGGTCTCGAAGAGCTTGCCCGATGTGGAGAGGAACGTGTCTACGTCGGGTTTATCGATAGACGTATCCGCCGCATAACATTTGCATTGGATGGCCCAATACGCTCCATCGACGGTACGAGCCACGAGGTCGATACCGGTGTCCTTGCCGCCGAACTGGTCGTGGAAGGGAAACTCCGTCCAAAGCCATACTTCCTCGAAGAGGTTGGCATACAAAGCTGTGGTCTTCAGATAAGCCTGCATGAGGCGTTCGAATCGGAAGCCTTTGTCACGCTCGGAAAAGGACTCCCGGCGGAATTTATTCAGAATATTAGCAAAAGTAGTCATTTACACAATCATATAATGTAACAAAGATAGCAAAGTTGCCATAAATAAAAAAGAGACTATTTTGCTCTTTTCTCAATTATTTATTTTAATTGCCCCATCTTTTCTTTGATCCTATTATTTTCTGCTTGCTTCGTTAATCTCGAAAAATCTTCCCACTTCGAAACTTTGCTCACTTTCAGTTCGGGGATATTTTCAACGCATTGTCTGTATAAATAAATTCAATTTATTTTGCCGCGAAGGGCAAGCCCCCTTGCCCGATCACTCTTTCAGCCACTCTTCCCGTAATCGTTTAGTCAGCTCCAATACCTGCTCCGAGAGGGCTTTCAACTCGCGCGTATAGGCTACCAGCGTGTCGATCTGGCGGGGCAGCATGTTGCGCGAGAGGTACGTGTTGATCGCCTTGACGACCTGATTGTAGTTGTTGCCCACGCGGGAAATCTGGGCGATATACTCGTTCAGCCGGACGAGGTAGCGCTGTTTCGTGGGGTCGGCCCTGACCACGCGGAACGTCTCGTCGAAGATTCGCCCGACGATGAAGCGGCTGCGGTTGTGCTCCAAGCCCGCCCTTCACAGCATCTGCTCGAAGCGGATATGCTGCTCCTCGGTCAGACGGAAGGAGTACTTGCGGCTCTTGTTGTCCGATGCGCGGTTCTTTCTCATCGTTCTCTCGTTTTAAAGGGTTCTGCATCGCCGGATGCCGCGGCCCCGCAGGGCGAGCACCTTTGTATGCCGAAAACCTTTTCGGCATACAAAGGTACAGCTCGCTGTTCCCGCTACGGGAACAAGACGCCGCTCTACGGATCGCTCGTTTCCCGCGTCGAAAATCATACGCGGATCACTCCGGCGACACTCGGTTTTCAAGGTGCAATATTACGATGCCGCGGCGAGAGCGGCAAACCCTTCGGACGGCCTCCGGCGGTCAGGAGCGGCCAGCCGATTCGGGGGCCCCGAAGGCGTATTATCTTGCGGACGAAAACACGAAAGAACGGATGCGGGATCGTTCGCCGCCGTGCTTCCGCCCGTGCGAACAGGCAAGACCGATTCGCCGCGAACATCTTCCGACAAATTCGTGAATGAATGATCGCTCGAATTACACGTCGAAAAAGAGAATCGTCTAACGCATGTTTTTCAACATACAAAGACTCATGTATAATCTAATTTAATAACAAAAACCGTATGGAACACACCCCTGTAAGAGTGTCCGTATGCAGCCAGAAGGGCGGCGTCGGAAAATCCTCGCTCACGGTACTCGTCGCCTCGTGGCTCCACTACGTCATGAAGCGCAACGTACTGGTCGTGGACTGCGACTTTCCGCAGTGGAGTATCCACACCCAGCGCGAACGCGAACTGCATGTGCTGGAACACAGCGACTACTTCAAACTCATGCTCCTGCGCCAGTTCCGCTCCTCGCAGCGAAAACTCTGGCCTGTCGTGAAAACCACGCCCACCGAAGCGCTCGATGACGCCGAGCGGTTCATGGCGCAGGAACGATACGCCGCCGAGCTGGTTCTCTTCGATCTGCCGGGAACAGTCGGAACCGAAGGAGTCTTTTCGCTGGCTTGTAACATGGACTACCTTTTCATTCCGTTGAAAGCCGACAAAATGGTCGTCGAGAGCTCTCTCGGATTTATCCACAATCTCCGACAGGTCGTCTTCAAGAGATCGGATCGCCTGCGGGAGGTGCGTCTTTTCTGGACAATGGTCGACCGTCGGGAGCGCACGCCGCTTTACGACCGCTACACGGAGGCGATCGAACGGCTGGGCATACACCTGCTGACAACGCGAATCGCCTACCGCTCGAAATTCAACAAGGAGTTGTTGGCCGACGGAGCGGGCATCGGACGGTCGACACTGCTGGCCGCCGAACGATCTTTCGCTCGCGACGCCGGTATCGAGGCGCTCGCACAGGAAATACGGACCCTTGTAATTCCGAAATAGCATGGCAAAGAAAACGATTATCGACGAGGATCTGGTACGCCAGGCCATCGGCAACACTCCGTCGATCCTCGACGCCGATCCGCCGCCCTTCGACGAGCGGATCATAAAGACGGTAGAGGTACCTGCCGAGACCCCGCAATCGGGAGAACGACGGAAACGAATGGCCGTACCCGACTTCGAGCAGACGTTCATGTCTCTTGTGGACATCCGTTTTCGTGCTGCAATTTATGTCAGCGCTGAGACCAAGCATAAAATATCGGAGGTCGTGAAAAAAATCGGGAAGGACGGAATGACCGCGACGTCTTATGTGGAAAACATCCTCCGACATCATCTCGAAACTTATAAAGACGAGATTAACAGAATACATAAAGATCAGAATTTCAAAAATTTATTATAATGAAAACGGCTATTCCAATGATCGAAACACTGGCGTTTCGATATGTCGCTGTCGGAATACTACTCTTCCTGACGATTTTACTAATCATCATCCTGAGACATATTCGACTCAAACGTAACTCTCTAAAATCATCCCCGCCGCTTCATGACAAGATCACTTCCGCAAAATCGGAAGATCCACGATCCCCGAATGATATTTCGACGTATGAGGATTTGTATTTCAAAGAACGATACATTAAGGATCGTGCGGCCGTGTACATCAGCGGCGACACGAAGCGCAAGATTCTGGGCGTGGTGCGCAGGATCGGCTCCGACCGCATGACCGTAACCTCCTACGTGGAAAATATCCTGCGGCATCACCTCGAAACCTACCGCGAGGAGATCAACGCGCTGTACGAGGCCCGCAACTCCGGCAAGCTGCTCTAAACGAGTCTTCGGACTTTTATTTCATTCATCCTTAAATCAAATCGTTATGTACAACCATCAAGTGATCTCTCCGGTCTGGTACGCTGTTGCCGGACTGGCGCTGCTGATGCTGATGCAGCTTATCTTCAGTCTGATGCTGCTGCGACGCACCCGTCGTCGCAACAGCTCGTCCGACTACCGCCGGCGCTTCCTCCTCGCAGCGCCGCCGACGTGCAAACGGCGTGCGCTCTACGTCAGCGAGACGACCTACGAACGCTACTTCGCGGCGGCACAACCGATGCTCGGTGCCGACATTCTGCGCGACCATCTGGACCGCTACGACGGGGAGATGCGTGCCGTGCGCGACATGCCGGACGAAAAGAGTCGTCAACGATGAACCCGCTGCCGGCCGTCATGGCCTGTCTGCTGCCCGTCGCCCTTTATCTGGCAGTCCGGGCTTTCCTCCGGCGGCGTCAACGACCTGCCGACAGACCCTCTCCGACTGTCCTTTCTCCACCGGCCGATACCGATGTGCTGCTCGTCCGGCGCCACTACATGAACGCGTCCGTGAAGCGCGAGGGAACCCCCCCCGGCGCCCACAGCCGCCGAAACAGAAGAATCGACAGCCGGGCGCGTTACATTTGCCGACGGGAAGAGGGCGGAAGCTGCCGCACCCGCACCCTCGACCCTCCCCGAATGGGAGGGACTCGCCGGCGGTGCGGTTTGCATACTCGGGCCCGAACGGGAAGACGGTGCACCCTGCGAATATACCGTTTCTCCGCTGCCGCCGCCCGCAAGCCCTGCCGATACACAGCCGTCGGCCATGCCGGTGGAGCTGCCCGAGGAACCGGATCCTTCCCTCGGAGTGATAACCGACGAGGAACAGCTCGCACTGGCGACATTCGACGTGCGGGCCTACCGATAACCGATTGTTCAACCTTTAAAACGCAATGCCATGAGACGCATCCTCGAAAATTCGGGCTGAACGCCCGTAGGAAGCGCTGAACGCTGACCCTCGGCCGC
>OGRK01001871.1_pt1 | contig 12006 bp, 8 predicted proteins | sample 1553471 | NCBI WGS metagenome assembly OGRK01 (sample SAMEA2580080, study PRJEB22360) | human gut metagenome | biome: human gut; feature: human-associated habitat; material: faeces | place: Denmark | collected 2008/2010
TGACCATCTGGTATCACCGGATGCAACTCAGATAAATACTTATTTATCGTTCCAGCTTCTGTTTCCAGATGCACAGCAGGATGACTCGTCTGATTTAGACCCTTCTATCACAGAAATTTTTACAGAATTCTATAAAAACTTTTCTTACAAAATTTCGGAAGTTTCATACGACGACAAATCTGCCTCTGCAGATGTTATCATTCACAATTTGGATACGCATGCCCTTGCAAAAGACTACGCAATTGCTGCCTTAAAAAAGAGAATCGAGGGTGACGCAAATCCATCCCAGGTGGACTTTTCCTTAAGTGACTCTTATCTGCTGCTTGACAAGACGCTCAAAAATCATGATTATAAGCAGGTAGAATCTGATATTAAAGTCCAACTAAAAAAGAAAAACAATGTATGGGAAATTGTGGAAGATACCGACTTTGATAATGAGCTATCCGGAAATTTTCTTACTTATATGTCTGATTCCAACCTGCTCTCTCCAAAACAGGTTGTCAAAATTCACTTTGATACCATCAAGAAATTTGATGCAGAACAGCTCAACCGTTATCTCTCATTAGACAGTCTGCTTAATACAGACAATACTTATACCAGCTCCATCGCACACGCACTAGCTGAACAGATTCATAAATCTTTCGACTATAAGATTAAAAGTGACTCTGTAGAAAATAATTCTGCAAAAGTAATGGTAAAAATTACCAGTACAGATTTTACAAGCATCCTTGAGACTTACCAGAAACAGATTTCTGAATGGGTACAGTCTTCCGATGCCCTTGAAGCCGGACTGCTTGGACGCCATGAAAAAGGCAGAGAGTTCTTGTTAAAAGCAATACAGGACAATACTGCAACTACAAGCGAAACGGTTGAAATTTCTCTTACAAACGACGGAACAAGCTGGAAGATGCAGATGGATCAGAATCTTGCACAGGCGATTTTAGGCGGGGTCAGCAGTACTCTTGCAGATGTACAGGAAGATGTAGAGTAAAAAAAATACCGAAGACTGTCTTTTACGACAATCTCCGGTATTTTTTTATGTTTTTATTTTTCTTCCGTTGTTTCTTCCGGTAAATCTACTTTGATACACAGTTCTTTCAACTGTTTTTCATCTACCACATTCGGAGCTTCTGACATCAGACAGGAAGCATCTTTTACTTTCGGGAAGGCAATAACCTCACGGATAGAATCTTCTTTTGCCATCAACATAACCATACGGTCTAACCCATAAGCCAGTCCTGCGTGCGGAGGCACCCCATATTTGAATGCATTTAACAGGAAGCCAAACTGATTGTAGGCCTGTTCTCTGGTAAATCCAAGTACTTCAAACATTTTTTCCTGAATGTCATTCTGGTGGATTCTGACGCTTCCTCCACCGATTTCATTTCCGTTCAGGACAATATCGTAAGCCTTTGCACGAACTGCACCCGGATCACTGTCAATCAAATGTAAGTCTTCTTCCATCGGCATTGTAAATGGATGATGCATTGCTGTAAAGCGGTTTTCTTCTTCAGACCACTCTAATAATGGGAACTCTGTAATCCATACAAAACGGTATTCGTTCTTGTCAAGTAAATCCATCTGACGTGCCATTTCAAGACGAAGTGCACCTAATATATCCCATACCAGTTTGGTTTTATCGGCTGCGAATAACAGTAAGTCTCCTGCTTCACCCTGCATCTTTTCAACAAGTGCTTTCATTTCTTCCTCTTTCATGAATTTACTGAAAGAAGATTTTAAAGTGCCGTCTTCATGAATTGCGATATAAGCAAGACCTTTTGCACCGTATCCTTTTGCAAATTCAACCAGTTTGTCAATTTTCTTACGAGGCATACTGCCCTGTCCTTTTGCATTGATTCCACGGACACTTCCACCCATTTCCAGAGCGCTCTTAAATACAACAAACTCACAGTCTTTTACAACATCAGAGACATCTGTCAGTTCCATTCCAAAACGTAAATCCGGTTTATCCGAACCAAAACGGTTCATTGCTTCTTTCCAGGTCATTCTCTGAATTGGAAGCTGTACTTCTACTCCAAGTACTTCTTTAAACAGATGAGCCAGCATACGTTCATTTACATCGATAACATCATCTACATCCACGAAAGATAATTCCATATCAATCTGAGTAAATTCCGGCTGACGATCTGCACGTAAGTCTTCATCACGGAAACATTTTGCAATCTGGAAATAACGGTCATAACCAGAGCACATTAAAAGCTGTTTAAAAATCTGAGGAGACTGCGGTAATGCATAGAAACTTCCCGGATGAATACGGCTCGGTACCAGATAATCTCTTGCACCTTCCGGTGTACTCTTATTTAAAATCGGAGTTTCAATCTCTAAAAATCCCTCATCCGCTAAGAACTGACGAACCAGTACTGCTACTTTAGAACGCAGTATCAGATTTTTTTGAAGGTCTGGTCTTCTTAAATCAAGATAACGGTATTTTAAACGTACTTCTTCTCTTGTCTTGCTGTTCTCTTCAATTGGGAACGGCGGTGTCTCGGATTCAGAAAGTACACGAAGAGAATTGGCACGGATTTCAATTTCTCCTGTTGCCAGATTTTCATTGACAGCACCGGAACGTGCTTCCACATGTCCGGTTACTGCAATGACAAATTCACTTCTTAATTTTCCGGCTTTTTCAAATCCCTCTGCATCAATATCTCCATTTTCAAAGATAATCTGCATAATACCGGAACGGTCACGAAGGTCTACAAAGACAATACCGCCTTTATTACGACTCTTCTGCACCCAGCCCATAAGGGTTACCGTGCTTCCGATTTCTGCTTTTGTAACTTCCGCACATCTGTGGGTTCTCTTTAACCCTTTCATTGATTCTGCCATTGTAATTCTTCTCCCTTAAATTCACTTAGAGCTTTCGTACATCGTAAATGATGTATTAGTTGCCGAAATTAATCGTTATAAATTTCTTCGATGATTTCATAGCCTTCGGAAAGAAGCTGCTCTTTCTGGAATTTTTTATTTTTCTTCATATATACGATATTAATATTTTTACCTGCTTTTCTTTCTTCACCGGCTTTTTTAACAACCTCTACCAGTTTAGCAGATGAGAGTTTTTTGTCAAGCAGATATGCTTTTTTATCTGCGCTTCCCGGAACTTTAAATCCTTTTTCCATTAACAGCATAACGATTCTCTCAAATCCAATCGAAAATCCGGTTGCCGGTGTCGGTGTTCCTGTGAATTTTCCAATCATTTCATCATAGCGTCCGCCACCGCCTACACTTCCTGCAAATCCATCAATACTGATTTCAAAGATTGGTCCTGTATAGTAAGACATTCCACGAACCAGTGTCGGATCAAATTTAATTTCAAAGTTTGCTGTTTTTGCTTCTAATACACTTTCGATAATTGTTGTCATATTGTCTGCAATTTCCGGTGCAAGGAAGCCTTCCAATTTCTCTTTGCAGTAAAGTACTCCATCGATTCCATCACTGATTTTATCAAATAAATCAATATATTTTTCAATGCTTTCTTTTGCAAATCCGGATTCTTCAAGTTCTGCTGCAACACCGTCTAAACCAATTTTATCCATTTTATCTAAGATAATAAATACCTGATCATAAGATTCTTCTGCAAATCCACTGTAAGCAGCCATTGCTTTTAAGAAACGTCTGTCATTGATACGGATAGTAAAGCTGTCGAAGTCCAGTTTTCCTACCAGAGTAGAAGTTGCAAGGATAACATCAATTTCAGCAAGATTGGTCGGCTCACCTAAAATGTCGATATCACACTGCATAAACTGACGGAAACGTCCTCTCTGCGGTCTGTCTGCACGGAATACATTTCCAATCTGAAGTGCTTTAAACGGAGATGGCAGCTCATTTGCATTATTTGAATAGAAACGGCAAAGCGGTACAGTCAGGTCATAACGAAGACCGCTGTCTACTAAATCATTTTCTTCTTTTGCTTCACTGATTTTTAATTTTTCTCCACGTTTTAAGATACGGAAAATCAGTTTTTCATTATCTCCACCCTGTTTGCTGGTTAAGTTTTCAATGTGTTCTACACAAGGAGTTTCCATAGAAGTAAAACCAAACTGTTTGTAAGTCTCTTTGATTAATCCGATTAAGTAATCACGGATTTCCATCTCTCTTGGTAAAATGTCTTTCATTCCTGTTACTGGTTTTTTCTTTAACTGCATATCACTTTCTCCTTTTCTTTCTCTTCCTCATGCATTGTTCTTTGAAATGCAAGAAATATTTTCATATCAAAATTTTTCACTTCATCAATGAGCATTTCCATTGCCACTTCCGGCGAAAATGCATCTCGATAGCTTCTTTTTGACGTCAATGCTGCATATACATCACAAATTCTTAAAATTCTTGCGCCAAGCGGAATTTCCTCTCCTGATAAATTTTTCGGATATCCACTGCCGTCATAGTTTTCATGATGATAATAAATACTTTCGAGTATAAAATCAGAATATCCTCTTTCTTTTAAGCTCTCATACCCTAACTTGGGATGCTTTCTGACATACTTGATTTCCTCTACAATAAGAGGTTTTTCTTCAGCCGTAATATAATTTCTAAGCTTTAATTTTCCAATATCATGCAGAATCCCTGCAACCGCAAGCTCATGACACATTGTCTCTTCCAGACCAAGCATTTTTCCGGTTCGATATGCCAGATTACTTACCTGTATTCCATGTTTGATTTCTTTTTCCAGGTCAAACGTAATCAAATGCATCAATGGTTCAGATGAAGCCTCTTGTATTGCTTCACTCATCCTGTGCACTTCCTATCTCCAGATATTTCTTTAATCCACTTCTTTTACGCTCAATCATTTCGTCAATTCTGGAAATATAATTCGTTACATCTTTTACGTTTTCTGCACGCTCAATCCGCGCTCCGTCTTCAAAAACAAATTTTGTCGATGCACCTGCACCTGCCGCAATAATCGACTGTTTTTCCTCCATAATCAGAATATTATAAATTCCTGCCTTATCCTCTTTGGCATACCCGACATTTTCAAGATTACCGGACATATTTTTCTGGCGGTATAAATAATATGGACCCATGCCACACTCTCTGGCACAATTCATTGCCATATCCATAATCTCCTGATTATTTTCAAAGGACATCTCCTGATATCGGTCTTGAAACAGATGGAGTCTGGTTGCACGCTTGATTGCCAGTGAATGAACGGTAAGACTGTCCGGCTCCATCTTCTTTACTTCTTCTAATGTTTTTTGTACATCTTTGGCGCACTCACCCGGCAGACCTACAATTAAATCCATATTTATATTATCAAATCCACATTCCCTCGCTAACGCGAAGGCGTGTCGTGTATCCTCCACCGTATGTCTGCGTCCGATTAAATCCAGCGTTGCCTGATTCATCGTCTGAGGATTCACAGAAATTCTTGTAACCGGATATTTTCGAATCACTTCGAGTTTTTCTCTGGTAATACTATCCGGACGTCCTGCCTCTATGGTGTATTCTTTCACTTCACGGGTCGGGAAACAACATTCAATATGAGAAAGCAACCTCTCTAACTGTTCCGGCTCTAAAGTCGTAGGTGTTCCACCTCCGATATAAATTGTATCAAGTGTCCGCACTTTCATGGTCTCTCCAATGTAAGTCAGCTCCTTACAAAGTGCATCCAGATAGGCGTCCACTTTATCTCTCCACTTCGCTAAAGGATAAGAGCTAAACGAACAATAGAGGCAAATACTTGGGCAAAACGGAATTCCCACATAAAGACTATAGCCATTTTTATAATCAATGTCTGCTAAGAGTGCTCGTTCCCGATTTGCAATTGTAATCGCCAGTGCTGTCTTTTCATTACTCGTATAATAAGTATTTCTCATAAACTCAGCGGTTTCCACATTGCTCATTCCACTTTCAATCAGTCCCATTGCAATCTTTGTCGGACGGATTCCGGTTAAATCTCCCCATGGAAGCACTTTTTTTGTTTCTTTTGAAAGTCCACGATACAATGCCTGCTTTAACTTATTTTTTCTCTCTTTTCGCTCATCATCCGAAGCCAAAAAAATCGTTTCCTCAAACACCGTTTCTTTATTTTTCAAAATTTCCAGTCTGGTATCTTCCTTGTTATAGGTGATTTTCACCACAAGAAAAGCTTCTTCTTTTTCTTGAAAAGCTTCTGTTTTTTCCTCTCCCTCATAAAGAATTGAAACCTCTTCCTGAGGATAAAACGCTTTAATCAGAGTATACGCATCATACTCAAATTCTTTTTTATTAAATACTATGTCTATCATATAGATTCCTCTTTTGATACTTTTTATAGATAAGGATTATATGATTTTTCATGACGAATACTGGTTTCATTTCCGTGTCCCGGATAAATTTGTACTTCCTGCGGAAGATGATCAATGATTTTATGAAGACTAATCTGCATCTGCGCAAAACTTCCTCCTGGCAAATCGCATCTTCCACAGTTTCCTTCAAAAATAGTATCCCCGCTCATGAGAAGTTCTTCCTCTTCAAAGTAATAACAACAAGAACCTTCTGTGTGTCCAGGAGTCAGATACATGCGAATTTTAGATCCTGCAAGTTCTATCTCCTGTCCATCTTCCAAATATTCATCTGCTTCTACCGTATATCCTCTTCCTTCCCATTCAAGAGAAAGATTAATTTCAGGATTGGAAAGTGTCTCTTTTTCTGCTTTTGATGCAAAAATTGGAATTTTCCATTCCTGTCTTAATTCATTTACTGCCATCATATGGTCATAATGTCCATGAGTCAGTAAAATTGCAACTGGTTTTTTTCCCAGTTTCTCAATCATTTTGCTAATGCGTTCTGCTTCTGCACCCGGGTCTACTAAAATCAACTCTGTCGTCTCTTTGTTTTGCAGAAAATAGCAGTTCGTCATAACCGGTCCTACCACAAGTGACCTGAGATTTAAGTTCTTCATCGCTTTGCTCCTTCTCTATCTAACGTACTCTTGGAATCTTTCTATGTTAATTTCGCAAAAAAACATGGAAAATTCCGAGAGTACATCCTATCAACCGGTTGTTCGTTCAATATCTTTTACGCTCTCTATCTGTCTGATTTTTGTAATCAGACTCTGGAGCTCTTCCTTACTCTTTACATCAAATGCCAGACTGATGGTTGCAATTCCCTGTTTGCTTGTTCTGGTATTAATCGATGAAATATCAATTTTTCGTTCTGTAAAAATTTTTGAAACATCTACAATCAAGCCGGTACGGTTATACGCATAAATCGTAATCTCTGCCGTATACTGTTCATTTTCTCCACCGCCTGTTGTACTCTCCCATTCTGCTTCCATCAGACGCTGGCGTTCTTCTGCTGACATATTTAAGACATTGACACAATCCGTACGATGAATCGTAACACCGCGTCCACGTGTAACATAAGCTACAATTTCATCTCCCGGAAGCGGATTGCAGCATTTTGGATAACGGGCATTTAAATCATTCATTCCTTTTATAATAATCCCGCTTTTTCCTTTATGTGGACGAATCTTTTCTTTATTGTTCTCCGATGCTGCCTCTAATACTTTCTCATCAGTCAGTTCTGCCTTATGGTCTTTATTATACAGCTCTAACAGCTTATTTAAAACCTGACCTTCTTTTAAACCGCCATGTCCAACGGCAGCAAGTACGGAGTCCCAGTCACGGAAACCATATTTTTTCATAACGGCTTCCAGATATTTCTGCTTTGTCAGATTTCCAAGAGAAAAACCTTTTACTTTTGCATACTGGTTCAACATCTCTTTTCCTTTTAAGATATTGTCCTCTTTTCTCTCCTGTTTAAACCACTGATTAATCTTATTTTTAGCCTGTGTACTTTTTACTACTTTTAACCAGTCACGACTTGGACCTTTTGAGTTCTGTGAAGTGATAATCTCAATTCTGTCTCCATTTTTAATCACGTACTCAATCGGAACCAATTTTCCATTGACACGCGCTCCAACCATTTTATTTCCAACTGCACTATGTACATTGTACGCAAAATCAATCGGAGTTGAGCCATTTGGAAGAGTCTTAACATCTCCTGCCGGTGTAAAGCAGTATACACTTTCTGAAAATAAATCAAGGTCATTTTTTAACAGACTCAAAAATTCTTTATTGTCAGACATATCTCTCTGCCATTCCAGAATCTGTCTGAGCCAGCTCATTTTCTCTTCTTCAGCCATAACACCTTTCTTGCTGCCGCCGGACTCTTTATACTTCCAGTGAGCAGCAATACCATATTCGGCTGTCTTATGCATCTCCTGTGTACGGATCTGGATCTCAAACGGCTGACCGATCGAACTCATCAGCGTTGTATGCAGAGACTGATACATATTCGGTTTCGGCATGGCAATATAATCTTTAAATCTTCCAGGAATCGGCGTATAAATCTCATGGATAATTCCCAATGCCGCATAACAGTCTTTGACAGAATCCACAATGATACGGACTGCAAACAGGTCATAAATCTGATCTACTGTCTTATCCTGATTGACCATCTTCTTATAAATACTGAAGAAATGCTTTACACGTCCATTTACATCTGCTTTAATCCCCGCATTTTTCATATGCATGGACACTTCATCCACAATCTGTTGGACAAATTCCTCACGCTCTGTTTTTCTGGCATTGATCTGATTTACAAGATCAAAAAATACATCTGGTTTCAGATACTTCAATGACAAATCGTCAAGTTCTGTCTTAATTTTAGAAATACCAAGCCTTCCCGCGATCGGCGCATAAATATCCATTGTCTCACGAGCCTTTTCCTGCTGTTTGGCCGGAGTCATGAACTGCAGTGTACGCATATTATGCAGACGGTCCGCAAGTTTAATGATAATGACCCGGATATCCTTTGCCATAGCAAGGAACATCTTTCTCAAATTCTCCGCCTGAAGTTCCAGTTTGTCCGCAGAATAAGCTACACGGCCAAGTTTCGTAACACCGTCTACCAAAAGAGCTACCTCTTCTCCAAACTCTTCTTTTATATAATCCTCTCCAATCCGAGTATCTTCCACTACGTCATGAAGAAGAGCTGCGATAATTGTCTCCTTATCCATCTCAAGATCCGCAAGAATGATTGCTACCCAGAGCGGGTGGATAATATACGGTTCTCCCGACTTTCTCTTTTGGTCTCCATGCGCTTTTTTTGCCAGATTATATGCCTTCTCGATCTGAGTAACATCCGCAGACGGATGATACTTTTGAATACGGGCAATTAACATGCCATAAAGCTTATCCGGATCATCATAATCTGCCTCCTGTTTGATCCCGTGCCCATCTACCATCTGAAGTTTCCCTCTTGTGTCTTTTAGCAATGCTTCCGGAGCAATCTTGCCGTCCAGTGACTCATATGTTGTTTTATTCTCTGACATATTAACGCCTCCTTCCCTCTCTAGTCTCTCAAATGTATATCTTTTTCTATTTTCCAGGATATACAATAACTGAATCTATATCATATCCCTGTAATCTGTCACGTCCATGAAGTCCTGCCAGTTCCATTAAAAACACAGTCTTTACAACCTTTCCGCCAAGACCTTCAATCAAATGGATCATTGCCTCATTCGTTCCGCCTGTCGCGATCAGATCATCAATGATCACAACTCTCTGCCCTGGCTTGATCGCATCTTTGTGCATCTCGATAGTTGCTGTGCCATACTCTAATTCATACTCTGCAGAAACCGTCTCTCTTGGAAGCTTTCCTTTTTTACGAATCGGAATAAATGGCTTTTTCAGATTATATGCGATCGGTACCCCGAAAATAAATCCTCTGGATTCCGGTCCGACTACTACGTCAAAGTCAAGACCTTCTAATTTTTCCTGCATCAGATCAATTGCAAGATGCAGTCCTTCCGCGTCCTGTAATACACTTGTCACATCACGAAATATGATCCCCGGTTCTGGAAAATCCGGAATACTTACTACATAATCTTCTATCGGTTTCATAATTATTCTCTCCTTCTTCTCTTTCAAGGTAAAGTATATCTTTTAGTATAGCATTATTTGTTCCATTTTTCAAAAAAAATCTATCGATAATGAGTAATTACAATCTGAATTTGTCTTTCTCCCCGGAATTCATTGATTCCAGGGTAAAATGTAATGGACATTTTACCATTATTTCTTTCACACTGTTTTGCAAATTCCTGTGCATCATGAAAACAAATGGCTTCCATCCGGTTTCCCGCCGCATCGATTGCTGTTGCTTTTGCAACATTTTTATTTTTCCCGATAATCTTCACATGCTGCATGACGACGCCTCTTGCCGCAAAAACCGGTTTTGTATTACCTTTTCCAAATGGTTCCATGTATTCAAGTTCTTCTATAAACTGTTCTGTAATAGCAGCAAATGGCAGTTCCATATCGATCACTACTTTTTCTGTCAGCTCTTCTTCTGAAAGCGTACACTGATCATTTAGTCTTCTTTTGAATTTCTCAACATTTTCTTTATCAAGTGAAAGTCCTGCCGCCATCGGATGTCCGCCGAATTTTGTCAGAAGATCCCCACAGCCTGTCAGTTCTTCATACATGGAATAGCTTTCGATCGATCTTCCCGATCCTTTGACTCCATCTTCGGAATCCGTCAATACAAATACCGGACGATAGTAATTTTCTCTCACACGTCCAGCCACAAGGCCGGCAAGGCTTTCATGACAATCCGGCAGATAGATAACAAGCACCTTATCCCCCCGGATATCTGTCTGTTCCACTTTCGCCATTGCCTCATCTACAACGCGGTCTGTCATATCTCTACGGCTCTCATTCAATGCTTTCAGATCACCTGCCAGCATATCTGCCTCCCGCTCTGTCTTTGCCCGAAGCAGTGCCAGTGCTCTTTTTGCCGTATCCAGCTTACCACTGGCATTCAGACACGGAGCAAGAATAAATCCGATGTGATATGCCTGAATCTTTTTTCCCTCCAGCCCGATACACTGGATCAGGGCACGTAGTCCCAGATTAGAGGTCCTCTTTAGCATCTCAAGACCCTGCTTCACCAGAATTCGATTTTCCTCTGTCAGATCCATCACATCTGCCACTGTTGCAATTGCAACATTTTCCAAAAGATAATCCAGATCCGCCACGTCCTGACCATTTGCCTCACAGAGCGCCTCTACAAGCTTGTATGCAACCGCTGCACCACATAATCCTTTAAATGGATATTCACATCCTTCCTGCCTTGGGTCAACAACTGCATCTGCCGGCGGTAAAATATATCTTCTTCCCGCTTCATTTTCCTTGTACGGCACTTCATGATGGTCTGTTACGATGATCGTCATACCAAGCGCTTTTCCATACTCAATTTCTTTCGCTGCCGCAATTCCGTTATCGCAGGTAATGATCGTATCAATTCCATCTTCATGTGCCCGGTCGATCAGATGCTGATTTAATCCATATCCGTCTTTGATACGATCCGGGATGTCGCTGTCCACCTTTGCGCCAAGCTTTTCCAGACCTTCTAAAAGAATATATGTCGCATTGATCCCATCACAGTCATAGTCTCCAATGACACGGATTTTTTCCCGGTCCCTGATTTTTTCAGTCAGAATTTCCACCGCCTGTGGCATACCCTTCATCTGCATTCCATCGTAGAGTTCCGCAATTGTACCGTTCAGATATTGGTTGATTGCTTCATCTCCAATAACATCCCGGTTACGGATCAGACTGGCCAGTCTCGGACTAATATGAAATTTCTTACTGATAGCCTCAAAATCAGCACCTTTTCTTAAAAGTACCCAGCGTTCCATAATTTTCGTCTCTCCTGTTTTATCCAAATAAATATTTGCAAAGTAAATACTACACTTTCGACAGGAATCTCCAACATCATTTTATTTACTTTGCAAATATTTACTTTAAGAAAAGAACAGCCTCGCCATAAAATATGACTTTGGCTGTTCTATAGTATTTAAAATTACTTCTTGAAGCGTTTCATTACATACCACAGCGCTCCTGTGATACATACAGATGAGTAAGCTCCGCATACAACTCCGACCATCAATGGAAGTGCAAACTCCTTGATAGAACTTACACCCATGACGTAAAGTAC
>OGRK01001872.1_pt1 | contig 12001 bp, 12 predicted proteins | sample 1553471 | NCBI WGS metagenome assembly OGRK01 (sample SAMEA2580080, study PRJEB22360) | human gut metagenome | biome: human gut; feature: human-associated habitat; material: faeces | place: Denmark | collected 2008/2010
GACCAAATGCCTGCTGTCATCTATTCTCACGGGTTTGGAGGTTCTCACAGCTCCGCGGCGCAGTATGCTATAGAGATTGCATCTAGAGGGTATGTGGTTTATTGCTTTGATTTTTGTGGAGGAAGCACAGGAAGCAGGAGCGATGGATCCACTTTGGAAATGTCTATTTTTACAGAACAGGCGGACTTAGAAGCGGTGCTTGCAATGATACAAGAGCAACCATTTGTGGACAGTAATAACATATTTCTGATGGGAACCAGCATGGGTGGCGCAGTGTCGGCCATCACTGCTGCAGCGCACGAAGAGGAAATTCAAGGCGCCATTCTCCTGTACCCTGCCTTTGTAATAGCAGATGATATAAACAACCGTTTTACAAACGTGGAAGATATCCCGGATACCTTCTATCATATGTGGATGACTGTAGGACATGTCTTTGCAGAAGATTTGTTGAATTATGATTTTTATCAAGCGATTTCCGGTTATAAAAAAGACGTGCTGTTGATTCACGGAGATGCTGATAGCATTGTTCCTCTTAGCTATTCAGAAAGAGCAGTGGAGATTTATGATTCTGCCAAATTGGAAATTCTACCAGGGGCAGGTCATGGATTTTACGGAGAGGATGCTGAACGGGCGATTACATGGATATTGGAATATTTGAGTATCCATACAATTTAGCTTAAGAAAGGATAAACCACGATGAAAAGAAGTATGCTGATGTTTGTTATGGCGATGGTTCTCAGTTTTATACTGGCGGCCTGTGGAGGTGCCCCTACCGAGGGCCCTTCTGCGATGCTGGAAACCACATCCGGTGACATAAGCGTATCTCCGCCAACAGAGCCAAATGACAGCAATATTTTGATTGCCTATTTTTCCCATACGGGGAATACTGAGAAAGTCGCTCAGGAAATAGCGGACTATACAGGCGGAGATCTTGCGGAGATCCGACGCACCGAAGAATATGAAAATTTGTATGAAGAAGCTGAAACAGAAATTCTAGAAGGCGCACACCCAGACATCACCGTATCTGTGGAAAATATTGCAGATTATGATACTGTGTTTGTGGGATATCCGATTTGGTGGGATGAAGCCCCTGCTATGATTTCCACATTCCTTGCGGACAACGATTTTTCCGGGCAGGATCTGCCGGTCCACAGCCAGGATGAGGTGGGGCGGCTGACCGGGACGTTCAACCAGATGAAGCACGCCATGGCGCAGCAGCTGACCACCCAGCAGGCCTTGCACCGGGAAGAGGTGCGGAACCTTGCACTGGAAAAAGATCTGGAGCACACCCGGCTGGAGGTGCTCAAAAGTCAGGTGAACCCGCATTTTCTGTTCAACACCCTGAACATGATCTCCTGCATGGCGCGGCTGGAGGATGCTTCCACCACCGACCAGATGATCGTGCATTTGGGCAGTTTGTTCCGGCACAACCTGCGCACCAAGCGCCAGCAGATCACGCTGGAGGAGGAACTGGACGGGCTGGAGGACTACATTTATTTGCAACAAATGCGGTTCGACGGACGCATTACTGTTGAAAAAAGCATCCGGGTGCAGCCTGCGGCGGTTTTGGTGCCGTCCTTTATGCTGCAGCCGGTGGTGGAAAACGCTTACTCGCATGGGCTCAAGTCCCGCGAGGAAGGCGGACGCATCCTGCTGCGGGCATGGATGCAGGGCAAGGTGCTGGTGCTCACGGTCGCGGACAACGGCAAGGGAATGACCGCAGAGGAACTGGACGCTGTGCAAACTAAAATTGCGCAGAGCGAGCAGACCGGCCGCAGCATTGGCCTTGGAAACATTTCCCGCCGCATCGGGATGCTGTATCCGGGCGGTAAAATGCAGGTATACAGCCGCGCAGGTCACGGTACTGTGGTGCGGTTTGAGCTCCCGCAGACGCAGCAGCCGGAAGAAAAGGAGGAGACGCTCTCGTGAAGTGCAAATTGCTGGTGGCAGAGGATGAATTGATCGAGCGCAAGGTGCTGTGCCGGACTTTGCAGAAGTATCTGGGAGATCTGATCTGCCTGTATGAAGCAAAAAACGGCAGAGAGGCTCTGGAAATTTTTGCCCGCGAAGCGCCGCAGGTGGCTGTGCTGGACATTGAAATGCCGGGTCTCACCGGGCTGGAGGTGGCGCGCAAGATCCGAGAAACAGACAGAAATTGCGCCATCCTGTTCCTGACCGGCTTTGATAAGTTCGACTATGCACGGCAGGCGATCTCTGTACGAGCGATGGACTATCTGCTCAAGCCTTACAACGAGCAGGAACTGGTATTCGCGGTGGAGGATGCCATCCGGCAGGTGTCGGTGCCGCTGCCTGCCCGCCCGGCACAGTCCCCTGCGCCTGCAGAGCCCCTCCGCCGGGAAGAGGACGAGGATATGCGTACCGCCATCATCCGTGCCGAGATCAGCCGCTTTATCGACGCCCACTATGGGGAGGATATCTCCATGCAGGATGCCGCCGCCGCGCTGCGCTACTCCGACGCCTACTTCTGCAAGCTGTTCAAGCAGTGCTTCAAGGTGAACTTTTCGGCCTACCTGAACGAATACCGGGTGAACAAGGCGCGCCAGCTGATTTTGGACCCGCGCCTGAGCCTGAAGGACATCGGTGCTGCTGTGGGTTACAGCGACGCCAACTATTTTACAAGGGTGTTCAAGCGCCTGATCGGCCAGACCCCTTCGGAATACCGCATGGCCGCAGCAGAAAAAGCGGTACAGGGATAAATCGGATATATAGGAAGCACGCGTTCTTTCCTGCCTGTCAGCAGGAGGGGAACGAGTGCTTTTTTATTTTTGCCAGTTTCTTTCGTCCAAAAAACACAAAAATTGTACTTGGATACAACAAAGACAAAATCGTACTGCGTTTCACAAAATAATCCGGTTTCGCAAAAATGAACGAGTTGTTAAAATAAAATCATAGAAAAAACGCGAAAAGAGAGGATGCCATTCATGAAGAGAAGAACGTTTCTGTCGCTGATGGGCGCGGCGGCACTGACCAGCAGCATGATGCTTACCGGCTGCGGTGCCGGCACCGGTGATGACCGCAAGATCGTGCGCATCGGCCATGTGCAGTCCCAGACCCACCCGGATCATCTGGGACTGGAAGCCTTTGCCAACTATATCAACGAGAAGCTGGGCGACAAGTACCGCGTGGAGGTGTACCCCAGCGAGCTGCTTGGCTCCCAGACCGAAATGGTGCAGCTGACCCAGACCGGTGCCATCGACTTTGTGGTGGCGTCCACTGCCATCATGGAGACCTTCAGCGCCAAATACCAAATCTTCAACCTGCCTTACCTGTTCTCCAGCGTAGAAGCCTACCACGAGGCCATGGACGACCCCGAGGTGACGGACCCCATTTTCAAGACCACTTCCAAGGCCGGTCTGGAAACGGTGGCATGGCTGGATGCCGGCACCCGCAACTTCTACACCATCAAGACCCCCATCAACCAGCCCTCCGACCTGAAGGGTCTGAAGATCCGCGTGCAGCAATCGCCCACCAACGTGGAAATGATGCGTCTGCTGGGCGGCACCGCTACGCCCATGGGCTTCGGTGATGTGTACACCGCATTGCAGGCCGGTATTCTGGACGGTGCCGAGAACAACGAGTTGGCTCTAACCGATAACGGTCACGGCGATATCTGCAAGTATTACTCCTATGATATGCACCAGATGGTGCCGGATCTGCTGGTGGCAAACTACGCCTTCCTGAACGAGCTCAGCGACGAGGAGCGCGCGATCTTTGAAGAGGGCTTCCAGATCGTGAAGCGCACCGAGCAGGATGCTTGGGAGGATGCTGTGGCTGAGGCGAAAGATAAGGCCGAGAACGAGCAGCACGTCAACTTTATTTACCCGGACACTGCACCGTTTCAGGAGGCTATGGCCCCCCTGCACGATTCCGTGCTGGCAGCAAACCCGGACTTGCAGCCCATTTATGACCTGATCCAGCAGCACAACGCTGCCCATACTGCGGACTGAGGAGGAGCATCATGGAAAAACTGAGAAATACCCTGAATAAGGTGCTCAACCTGCTGGCAGGTCTGAGCATGACGGTCATGGTGGTGCTGACCACCTATCAGGTCATTGTACGTTATATCTTCAACTCTCCCTCCACATGGTCGGAGGAACTGGTGGGTTATCTGTTCGGCTGGAGCACCATGCTGGGTGCCACCATCGTTTCCGGCGAGCGCGGCCACATGAACATTCCCGTGCTGGTGGATCGGTTCAACCCCACCATGCGCAAGGCGTTCCACATCTTTGCCGAGGTCATCGCCTTCATCTTCTCTGCAACCATTCTGGTGTTCGGCGGTTTTCAGGTGTCCCAGCTGGCTATGGGACAGCAGACCTCCTCGCTGGGCGTTGCCGTGGGCGTGTTCTACTGGGTCATGCCCATCTGCGGCGTGATCATTCTGGTGTATTCCGTGCTGAACATTATCGGCATCGCCAACGGCTCCATCTGTCTGGATACCCCGGAGGATGCAGACTTTGCAAAGGTGGAAGCCGAAATGGCTGCCGATGTCGACAAGGAAAATAAGGAGGACTAAGCTGTGGCAATTCAAGCGTTACTCGTAATTCTGGCAGTGCTGCTGGTGCTGCTGTTCCTCGGCGTGCCCATCTCGTACGCCATTGCAGTCTCTTCTCTGACTGCCATCCTTTCTTCCATTGATCTGAACGTGGCCGTGCTGACCGCTGCCCAGCGCACCTTTGTGGGCATGAGCAAGTTCAGCCTGACCGCCATCCCGTTCTTTATTCTGGCCGGCAATATCATGAATCAGGGCGGCATCGCCAAGCGTCTGGTGGATTTCGTCATGGCCATTCTGGGCAAGATGCCCGGCGCACTGCTGGTGACCAACATCGGCACCAACGCCCTGTTTGGTGCCATCTCCGGCTCTGCATCCGCTGCGGCTGCTGCCGTTGGCTCCATGATCCGCGACGGTGCCGATGAGCAGGGCTACGACCCCGCCGTGACCGCTGCCACCAATGCTGCTTCCTCCTGCTCCGGTTTGCTGATCCCGCCGTCCAACGCCTTGATCACCTACTCGCTGGCGTCCGGCGGCACCTCTGTGGCTGCGCTGTTCATGGCCGGTTACATCCCCGGCATCATCTGGGCACTGTGCTGCTGCGTGGTGGGCGTGCTGCTGGCGGTCAAGCTGGGCTATAAAGGCACCCCCGGCAAATTTGACTGGAAAAACCTCGGCGTCTGCACCCTGCGCGCTCTGCCTTCCCTGTCCCTGATCATCGTGGTCATCGGCGGCATCATCGGCGGTGTGTTCTCTGCCACCGAAGGCTCTGCCATTGCCGTTGTCTATGCGCTGATCCTTGCTTTCTGCTACCGCTCCATCAACCTGAAGAGCCTGTGGAAGATCATCGTGGACTCTGCCAAGATGTCCGGCATGGTGGTGTTCCTTGTGGGTGTTTCCAATATTCTGGGCTGGGTCATGGCCTTTTTGCAGATCCCGGATGCTGTGGCAGCAGCCCTGCTGAGCCTGACCAGCAATAAGTACATCATCCTGCTCATCATGAACGTGATCCTGCTGGTGTCCGGCACCTTTATGGATGTGACCCCGGCCATCCTCATCTTCACCCCGCTGTTCCTGCCCATCTGCCAGAGCTTTGGCATGAGCACCATCCAGTTCGGTCTGATCCTCGTGTATAACCTTTGCATCGGCAACATCACCCCGCCTGTGGGCAACGCACTGTTCGTGGGCATCAAGGTGGGCCGCACCTCGCTTTCCAAGGTCATGCCGTATATGCTTATGTACTATGTGGCCATCATCGGCGGCCTGCTGCTGGTCACCTTTATCCCGGCAGTGTCTACCGCACTACCGCAGGCAATGGGCCTGATGTAACTGAGACATCTCCTTCTTGTTCTTATTCTTCTTCTCCTAAAAAGGTGGTACCTGCTTTGCGGCGGGCACCGCCTTTTCTTGTCTCTTGCACAAAGGCAGTCTTGTGCGCTATACTATCTGCAAAGGGAGGGAAACACCATGCGCAGACGGACTTTTTTAGCCGGGCTGGGCTTTGCAGCCTTGCAGCTAGCAGGCTGTAGTGCAAAGCCGCAGACCACACCGGACTATGTGCTGACCTATGCCGACAACCAGCCCGCCGGGTACCCCACCACACAGGGCGCACAGTATTTTGCAGACCTTGTGCAGCAGCAGACCGGGGGCAAGGTGGTCATTCAGGTCAAGGCGAACGGCGAGTACGGCTCGGAGCAGCAAGTGTGGGAGCAGCTTGCCATTGGCGGCGTAGATTTTGCCCGTGTGTCGCTCTCGGTGGCCACGGACGATCTGCCCCGGCTCAACGTGCTGCTGCTGCCGTATCTCTACCGGGATGCCGACCATATGTGGCGTGTGTTGGATGGCAGCATCGGAGCAGAGTTTTTGCAGGACTTTACCGCGCAGGGGCGGGTGGGCCTGAGCTGGTACGACGCGGGTGCCCGCTCGTTCTATGCCCGCCAGCCGGTGCGCAGCCTGAACGATCTGCAGGGCAAGACCATCCGCGTGCAGGATTCGCAGATCGTGATCGACATGATCCGTCTGCTGGGTGCGGTGCCGGAGACCACGGCTTACAGCGACGTGTACTCGGCGTTTGAGACCGGGCAGATCGATGCCGCCGAAAACAACTGGCCGGCCTACTATTCCATGGAGCACTACAAGGTGGCACGGTACTACATGGCCGATGAGCACAGCCGCGTACCGGAGGTGCAGCTGGCTTCCGGCCGCACATGGGATACACTGCCGGAGGAATACCGGCAGACCCTGCAAGCGTGTGCCCGGGCATCGGCGCAGTATGAGCGCCAGCTCTGGGCACAGGAGGAAACAGCTGCCCGAAAAGCGGCATTGGCTGGCGGGTGCCGGGAACTGCCGCTGCCCGAAGAAGAAATGCAGAGTTTCCGGCAACTTGTACAGCCGCTGTACCGGAAATACTGTGCCGACTATCTGCCGCTGGTGGAGGAGATACAGGCAGAGTGACAACAGAGAAAGGGACGAGTCAAATAAAAAGGCTCACAGCTTTGAGGTTATGCTGCGGAGCACTTTTCCTCCACGCCCACTCCGTGGAACAGCAAACAAGCCAGACCCGCCGGTCTGGCTTGTTTGCAATATCAAAATAAATGTTTCCGCTGAATATACCCAAGGTGCAACGGAGGACCTTCTGAATCAAAAACTCTCACTCAGCTCACATATCGATCGGTCGCGCTGATGATGTTGGCATTGCCTTCCAGACTTTCATACACGTTCACGACGGCATAGTGCATCTCAGCACCCGGATAAACCGTGGTTGCTTCGCACAGGATGCGGTAGTTCGTGCCTGCCACGGTCTGGGTGCTCAACAGAGCCACCGGCACATAGTCCACGCCCACAAAGCCCTCGGTGGCCTTGTTGAACGCCGCCGTGGCTTCCTCCGTCATGGCGGGGGACTCCGCTTCCTGACAGATGCCCACAGCGCCTTCTTCATAGTCCAGATTTGTCAGGCACAGTGGATCGCCGATGTCCAGAATTTCTGCTTTGCTCAGCCAGCTGTGCTGCAGCGTGACCACAACATACTCTTCCTGTGCGCCCGGCACTACAACAGTCGCCTTGCACAGAATGCGGTACTGGGTGCCGAAGCCGGTGGTGCGGCTTGCCAGCAGGGCTACAGGCGTATAGGAAACGCCCGCCAGACCATCAAAGGCCTTATCGAACACTTTGCGGACTTTCTCGGTCAGTGCTGGGTCGGAAGCACGCTTCCAACTGCTGGAAATACAGTTTTCCTCAGCCACAGCAGAAACCGGTTCCACCGTCTCTGCCGAAAGTGCGTATGCCTGTACCGCACCGCCTGCCAGCAGGGAAAGAGCCATCACAGCCGTCATGCAAACAGAAACCGTCTTTTTCACAGTATTGTCTCCTCTTCTTATTGTGTGTCGCTGCCGGGGTGTGCACCCGGTTTTCGTTGCTACATTCTGGATACGAATGAGCCGCCCTCGGAATTGCACGGGTTTGAAATATTTTCCAAAAAAAAAGAAAGAAGCATGTTATGCTACCAAAAGTAACGGGCAAGGATGAGATATTTTTCAGTTTTGCTTGGCATTTTGTCTTTTTTCAGATTTCAGCGTATAAAAAAGCGGACAACCGTTTTGGGGTTGTCCGCAGAAGGATGTATTGTTTTCGTCACTCGATAAATGGGAATTTATCTAATTGCTTTTCCGATATGTTTGTCTAATCTCCACTGTGGAGCATTCCCGTCGTCTGCCCAATACTCATCCATTGAAACAATTTTATCCTCTTTGGTTTTTATGAAAGACGTGACATGAAAGGAAGCATTTCTGCCTTTGGAATATACATTTACAACCGTAACGATCAGGTCATTCAGCATTTCGACTCTTTCAACGCTACCCTCCCAATCACCAGGATATTCACAATTAGCAATAATAAATTCATCAACATTAAATCGCTCATTGGTGCAATGCCAGTTTATATAGGCATCGTTCTGAAAATACTTTCTGATTTCGTTCTCATTTTGATCGAGCACTGCTTTCCAAAAATCATATATATTCATATTGGTCAGATGTTCCTCCGCAAATTTCGAGTTATTCCCCTCAGTATACCACGCTTTTTCCCTGCGGAAAAGATACCGCACACAAAAGGCTTCTCCGGCATCTATCCGCGCCCTTGCTCATACCATCTAACAACTATGTACCGGGAGGGATATCGTGTGCTGCTGACCTTGCTGCAATTTTTCGCCACAAAATTTCTGTTTCTGGCGCTCCATCTGGAAAGCGGCTGTTTTCCGCGTCCGCTCACAGCCCGGGAGGAGGCTGCCGCCTTCAGCGCCCTGCGCGCCGGGGATGCCGCCGCCCGGGAAAAGTTGATCCGCCACAATCTCCGGCTGGTGGCACACATCGTAAAAAAATATTATGCCCTGCCGGGTGATCAGGAGGACCTGGTCTCCATCGGCACCATTGGCCTGATGAAAGCAGTAGATACCTTTGATGCCACACGCAAGGCGCGGTTTTCCACTTATGCAAGCCGCTGCATTGAAAATGCTATTCTCTCCCCAACGCACTTTGGGATGGAAAAGAGAATCCGCCCCTTTCACGCAATGACGCATCTACGTCAAAATGGATTTTTTGGAGCCGGGAGAGCGGTTCCTTTTTTCTGCTTCAGAGGGTGTCATGTGAGGGTTGTGGTCTAACCCCTCTATACATCTTACAGGTAAGTTTGGCAGGCCCCCGCACCACCGTAGAGGCGCAGGCGTTCTACCGTATGTACCACTCTTATGTGAGGTATGGTAATTTTTCTCTGGTCAAACGAAAAAGCCTGTCTGCAAGCCACGATATGTGGCAGCGCAGACGGGCTTTCGTTATGGAATCATTCTGTTTCAATTATTCTGATATTCGCTCTGACTTACATGGCGTTCCGTAAAACACGCAGTCGTTCTTCAAACGTTGCTTTCCATGCCGGATGCTCGGAGAATACGGTGTGCTCCACCTGACGGACTTGGTTCAGTCCGATGTTCCGCACCGCTTCCACTGCAGCATCTTTTTGGCTCAGATGGCGTTTTCCCACGGTCAGACAGTTTGCGCCTTCTGGCGTGTCGTACTGCTGAAACGCCCGGTTGAAGTCCATCAGGTCATGCAGACGGATGGGCTGATTGGTTTCGTTATCTACCAGCAGACCCCAGTTTTCCCAATGACGGTCGGTATTGCCCACCAGATAATCCAGAATGTTCATCATATAGTAGTCGGGAGCATCCAACTCTAAGATCTTTTCCAGCGTGTTCCAATCATGGTTCGTGCAGTAGACGTCATAGGCTGCATAGGTCACAAGACTGTATCGCTGAGATGTCATGATTTTGCTGATAGAAACCGGCTCATTTTCAAACATCCCCTGCTCATACAGTACCTGATGGCAGTCAAAGCACCGGCAGATTTTGCTTGCCAGCACTTCACGTTCCACCGCTTCCCTGCCACCATCCTTGTAAAGATAGAAGCCATCCTCTTTTCGCACCCACGCCTTGGGGTACAAGCCGCCCGTAGACAGGTCATTTGCCAGAAGATGGGCGTTTGTCACCGTCATTTGGTGCCCCCGCAGCGCAATATCCACAAGCGCATTGCTTAAGGAGTGTGCAAAAAGGTTGATATCCTCGAATCGAATCTTCTCGTTTTCTTCTTTCACCCAGAACACATCCAGCAAAGACAGACAATGGTAGGATAATGCAATCTGTGCTCGTTCCCTGTCCGTAACACTCTGAGATGCACCGATACTGTTCAGGATTTCCTTGGCGTAGGTGCGATCCAACGTCAACATCCGGGAGGCGCACCAATAGTAAAAGTTCGTTACATTATTGATGCGCTCGTCAAAATCATCCGATTCCACCAGAACCAGATCATAGGGCATGAAATCCTCGAGGCAGACCCTGCATTCCCCTGTCGTGCTGAGTTGTGCCACACAGCTTTCCCGGTGCATGATCTCGTAAAACATGTTTTTCATCCCTCCCTGCGTTCTGTGTCTTGCTCTGTATTTATATTACCTTCTTTTTTCACGGGACGCAAGAGCTTTTACTTTTCAAAAAGCTTTTTCTGCTGCTCCATCAGGACGGTTTCGATACGCTCTTTCAGCAAAAAGTGGAACCATTTTGCGTGCTACGCAATGTCACAGGATACCATATTGGCCGCCAACAATCAACCGTTTTGTTGTGTCGGCAGCATTTCAAAACACTTATGTAACGCAAAAAGCCCCACGCTCAACACTGCCTCTGAATCTGACCGTCTCTGGTCAGAGCAGAAAAGCATATGTTGAGCGTGGGGCTTTGTTTATCGGCTCGGCTGCCAGCCGGGCTTTTGGTGTTCCTTGGGTTTGTAAGTTCCTTTGGTAGTATCGATCACCGCCTGCAGCAATTCGAGCTTCTGCCATGTGGGGCAGTTCAGACGGTCGATTTTTTCGATCACATAGTTGGCGTGGGCGGTTGCGACCCGTTTTCCGAGTTCGTCCCATCCCTCTTTCGTTTTGGGGTAATGTACCACCACTTCAATGGGGGCACTCTTTCGCATGGCTCACTCACCTCCGGTTACATCGCTATCACCTCATTTTTACGGGTTACTGGTTGTCCGCTATTCGCTGCGGTTTCCGCTCAGAACGTTCAGAGCCAGACTGACCAGCAAAGACATATCAATGCGGAGCATTTCAGCCTTGCTGGCATAGCCCATAAAGCGTTCGATGCGGGATTTATCGATCGTGAAGATCTGCTCCAGAAGAATCATGGACGGTTCTTCAAAGGCCGGGTTGGAATCCACCAGCACATGGGTGGGCTGTTTTTTCTTCTTTTCCGTCCGGGTGGTAACAGTTGCAACGATCAATGTAGGCGAATGACGGTTTCCAATGTTGTTCTGCAGAACTACCACAGGGCGTTTCCCGCCCTGTTCCGAGCCGATATGCGGCTCCATGTCTGCATAATTTGCCCCCGGCACCCCTGAGAAAGGGAAACATTCAGGCGTTGGATTTGCACCACTCCATTGGCCTCTCGGCCACCCCGTCTTCTTTATGACCGGGCCGCGAATTACGGAAATATCATTATCTGGAAGTACCTGAAGCTGCATATTCAATTTTCAAGGTCCGCCCGGCTGCGGCTCCCGCTCCTTTTCGGAGGGGGGCCGCTGCCGTGACAATAGTGTATCGTACTTTCGAGCAAAAGTTTATGGACTCGTAGTCCAAGTCACCCACCCTCTTAGTCCATATATTGTATACAACAGTCCCAAAAAGCAAAAAAATCCCGCCTGAAAAGCAAAACCTTCGCTTTGCCCTCAGACGGGATGTCTTTCTATGCGACTGTTAGCTAAATCAACCAATAAAGGCCTCTGAATCTCTTTCTTATTAGGAAAAGATTCAGAGGCCTCTGTTTTACAATTTTTTCGGAATAGCGGCTTTCACCAGCAGCGTCATGGGACGGCGCAGTTCATCTTTCATTCTGGGAATATTCAGCATCTCTGCAGAGGTTCTTTGTCATATTCGCTGGTATGGAGTGGTTTCACT
>OGRK01001903.1_pt1 | contig 11878 bp, 7 predicted proteins | sample 1553471 | NCBI WGS metagenome assembly OGRK01 (sample SAMEA2580080, study PRJEB22360) | human gut metagenome | biome: human gut; feature: human-associated habitat; material: faeces | place: Denmark | collected 2008/2010
ATTTCTGGGCGACGGGGTGCATTTCGCGGGACGTATCGACGGCCGCGGAAAAGCGCATCCCGAAGCCGGGAAGGGCGCAGTCCTGATCGCGCGGATGCTGTGGACCTTCTCGGCAGCTTACCGAATGACCGGACGGCCTGAATACCTGCACGCAGCCGGCAAGCTCCGGAAGTTTCTGGCTCTCTGGTTGATCGACCCTGTACATGGTGGGGTCTACTGGGAGATAGCTCCCGACGGAAGTCCGGTCTGCGGCAAGAAACAGAGCTATGCTATCGGTTTCGCAGTTTACGGATTGAGCGAATATGTCCGGGCGACGGGTGATCCGGAGGCGTTGGACGAAGCCGCCGCTTTGTTCGGATCGCTTGAGGAGCATGTCTGGGATGCAATGCAGGGCGGATACGTCGAAGCACTGACCCGGAACTGGAAGCCGCTGGAAGACATGCGTCTGAGCGAGAAGGATGCCAACACCTACTTCAGCATGAATACGCACCTGCACCTGCTCGAACCTTACGCGAACCTGCTGCGGGTCTGGCGTGAAGATCGGGTTGCGACGGCGGTCCGGAAACTGATTCACATCCATACCGACCGGCTTTTCGATCCGCAGACGGGGCACCTGAATCTCTTTTTCGATGCACGGTGGCAGCCACAGGGACGGAAGGTCTCTTACGGGCATGACATCGAGGCATCGTGGCTCATCGACGAAGCCGCCCTCGTACTCGGAGAACCGCAGGTTACGACAGATGTCGGTCCCGTGGTCGAGGCACTGGCAGCCGCGGCCGTCGAGGGATTGAGACCCGACGGAAGTCTGATCTACGAATACGATCCGCAGACGGAACGCATCGATGCGGACCGTCACTGGTGGGTACAGGCCGAAGCTGTCGTCGGTTTTTTCAATATGTACGAACGAACCGGCGACGAGGCATTCCTGCGGCGGAGCCACGATGCATGGCAGTATATCCGGACGCACCTGCTCGACGGCGGAAACGGTGAATGGTTCTGGAGCGTCCGCGCCGACGGCTCGGTCAATCGTGACGACGACAAGGCAGGATTCTGGAAATGCCCCTATCACAACAGCCGGATGTGCATGGAACTGATCCGGCGTATCGAACGGCTGCTTACAAAAAACTGAAATCGGAAAGCGAACGACTATGGCAAATTACAATATCCTTACGGAGGTACCTCCCATCTCGAAGCAGGACAGCTTCGTCGTGTTCGAACGGCGGAAGAGTAACTTCAACTTCCCGATACATATCCATAGTGAATACGAACTCAACTATATCATCGGAGCGCGCGGCGCACGGCGCATCGTCGGCGATCATGTGGCCGACATCGGCGACCGTGAGATGGTGCTCATCACGGGCAGTAATCTGGAACATGCGTGGATGGACGGCAATCTGGCCCCGGGAGCGGAAATCTACGAGGTGACGATTCAGTTTTCGCCCGAGTTGTTCCAGGGCAGCGGACTGATCGACCGGAAGCAGTTCGCGCCGATCAAGAAGATGCTGCAGGATGCCCAGCACGGGATCGCATTTTCCGAAAAGACGATCCTGCAAAGCGAATCCGGGATTCACCAGTTGATAAATAGCACGGATAATTTCAACTCGATCCTGATCTTCCTTTCGCTGCTCAACCAGCTGGCCCACGATCAGGCGTATACCGTATTGTCGCATTCGCATTTCAGCAAACTGGAGGATACCTACGACAGCCGGCGCGTGCGGACCATTATGGAATATCTCAACAGCAACTACCACCGTCCCGTGCGACTCTCGGAGATGGCGGCGCTGGTCAACATGAGCGAACCGTCGTTCAGCCGTTTCATCAAGCGGCGTACGGGATACAACTTCATCGATTGTCTGAACAATATCCGCATCAGTGCGGCTTCCCGACGGCTAATCGACGAACCGGCCAACACGATCGCGGAGATCGCCTTCAAATGCGGGTTCAACAACCTATCGAACTTCAACCGGATCTTTAAGAAATACAAGGGCTACACACCCCACGATTTCCGGGAATACTACGATAAAAAGAAGATCATCATCTGATGAACCGCTTTAACCTGCTTTAAACAATGAACAAACTGCTTTTTATAGTCTTTGCCGCATTTTCAGCCGCTTGTTCGGACACTACGCCTCTTCCGGCGGATCCACAGGCCACGCCTGAAACGCAGGCCCTCTACCGCAACCTGTTCCGGATTGCAGACGAAGGGGTGATGTTCGGGCATCAGGACGACGCCCTCTATGGACACGACTGGAAATACGAGGAGGGACGCTCCGACGTCAGGGAGTGTTGCGGTGATTACCCTGCTGTTTTCGGGTGGGAGCTCGGAGGACTTGAAACAGGGGCCGACCGAAGCATCGACGACGTTCCTTTCGCCGAGATCACCCGTCTGTTGTGTGCCGCCTACGGGCGCGGAGCCGTGAATACGGTCAGTTGGCATCCGCAGAATCCCGAGTCCGGAGCCAGCGCCTGGGACGGCAAAACCTCCACGGCCGTGAGTTCCATTCTCCCGGGCGGCGCCAACCATGCCCAATTCCGGCTGTGGCTCGACCGTCTGGCCGGATTCTTCGTCGGGTTGAAGAGTGCCGACGGAACGTGTGTTCCGGTGCTGTTCCGTCCGTTCCACGAGCACACCGGCAGCGGATTCTGGTGGGGCGAAGCGCAGTGTACCCCCGACGAATACAAGGCTTTATGGCGCTTCACGGTGGAATATCTGCGCGATGTGAAGGGAGTGCACAATCTCCTCTACGTCTATTCACCAGACCTGTACCGCGATGCGAGCACTATACGGAACGCTATCCGGGCGACGAATGGGTCGACGTGCTCGGGCTCGACGCCTACCACCGCCCGCAGGATTGGGATTTCCTGTCGGGCGGAGAACGAATGCTTTCGACCTTGCAGCGATTGGGACACGAACACGGTAAACCGACGGCCTTCACCGAAACCGGACTCGAGGGCATCCCCGATACAGCGTGGTGGACCCGGCGGCTGCTGCCGGTCATCCGCGGCAAGGGGCTGAGCTATGTTCTGGTATGGCGTAACGCCCACGACCGTCCGACGCACTTTTTCGGTCCCTGGCACGGACACGCTTCGGAACCCGATTTCAGGAAGTTTGCCGCCAATCGGGAACAGCCCGTTCTGTTCGAAAGTCAATTACCTGACATGTATCACTGACAATTAACCTAAAATAGCTGATAATTATGTGGAAACAAATTCTTTATCTGTCGTGGCTGGTCGCGGCCGGATGCAGTGATATTGCCGACCGCGAATATCCGGAACCCCAGCCGGCTCCCGCTGCGACGACCGACTCGCAGGCTACGGTGCAGACCCGTAACCTGCTCGGCAACCTGCGCAGCATTGCCGAAAACGGCGGTACGCTTTTCGGACACCAGTGTTCGTCGCTCTACGGTATCGGCTGGTCGGGCGATGTCGACCGCTCGGACGTGAAGAGTATCTGCGGCGACTATCCCGCAATGATGGGCTGGGATCTGGCCCAGATCGAATTGTGGGATCTGGATCCCAACTCTCCGACCGGGGTGGACAACGATGCGAAAAACATCGACGGCGATAAATTCACGGACATCCGCAACCGTATTCTCGAAGCTTATGCCCGCGGAGGCGTGACCACCATCGGCTGGCATACGACCAACCCCGCTACCGGCGGCACGGCCTGGGACGTAACTGCCGCCGTAGGACGGATTATTCCCGGCGGCGACCTGCACGAAAAATACTGCGGCTGGCTGGACAAGGTTGCCGCTTTCATGCTCTCGCTCAGGACCGATGCCGGAGAGTATGTCCCGGTGCTGTTCCGTCCGTTCCATGAACACACCGGCAACGGTTTCTGGTGGGGTAAGGGCAACTGCACCGCAGAAGAGTATATCGCCCTGTGGCGTTTTACGCTCGAATACCTGCGCGATACGAAGGGCGTGCATAACCTGCTGTATGTCTACTCGCCCGATATCGTCAGTTCGCAGGACAATTATCTCGAATTCTGGCCGGGCGATGCCTATGTCGACGTACTCGGTCTGGATGCCTATGACCGCAGTTCCTGGGCCATCGAGACCAACGGCCTGCGATTGATGCGCCTGCTTAAACATATCGCCTACCTGAAAAACAAGCCGTTCGCGTTTACGGAGACCGGGCTCGAAAACAATACCTCCCAGTCGAAATGGTGGACCGAAAAACTTTCGAAAGCCATTGCGGGCGTTCCCGTAGCCTATGTGCTGGTCTGGCGGAACAAGGATACGAATCATTTCTTCGGCCCTTATCCGGGCTGCGTTTCGGAGGAGGATTTCAAGACCTTCGTCGCAGGGGAGCAGATATTGCTGGAGAAGGACATAGCCGGCATTTATGAATAATCCCCGCCAGAGATGAACGAAATACGAACTTTTCTGGGGAGCATGCTGGCACTGACCGCTGTTTCCTGTGGACATCATCCGTCGGTTTCGCAGGAGGAGATCGCCTGCGTGCGCGATTTCATCCGCACGTCGTGGGATGCGTCGGTACAGTACAATCCGACCGATTCGCAGACGCTGATCGGGCTGCCGCGCCCCTATACGGTTCCCAGCGTCAGCCAGACCTTTCAGGAACTCTATTATTGGGATACCTACTTCACCAACGAGGGGCTCGTACGCGACGGACGCCTCGATCTGGCGAAAAACAACACTGAGGACATGCTCTATCTGGTCGACCGATACGGCTATATGCCCAATGGCAGCCGGACGTGGTATCTCAACCGCTCACAGCCTCCTTTCCTCTGCATGATGGTCGACCGGATCTTCGAACAGACCGAAGACACGAACTGGCTGGCCGGAGCTTTTACGACCTTGCAGAAGGAGTATGACTTCTGGATGACGCAGCGCATTACGCCTGTCGGGCTCAACCGCTACTCCTCGTCTGCAAGCGACGAACTCAAACAGGAGTTCGTCACTACCGGAGGGCAACGGCTCAATACCGATTTTCGCAACCGGGGACTTTCCGACACGGAGATTCTGCGACTGGGGACGCATTTTGCCGCCGAGGCAGAGTCGGGCTGGGACTTCAATCCCCGTTTCGAACGCCGTTGTGCAGATTTCTGTCCGGTAGACCTCAATGCCAATCTCTATATTTACGAAACGCTCTTCGCCCGCTACGCCCTTCTGTTGGGCGATTCCAAGGCTGCCGGAACGTGGAAGGCACGGGCCGAAAAGCGTCGCGGGCTGATAAACCGCTACTGCCTCGGGGAGGATGGTGTTTATTATGACTACGACTTCGTCAACGGCCGCCGTTCGACGGTCGTTTCGGGTGCAGTGTTCAGTCTGCTTTATGCCGGAATTCCGGATGCGGAACAGGCCCGAATCCTCGTGAAAAAGGCGCTCGGACGGTTAGAGTTCGAATACGGAATCGCCGTATGCGAGGACGAACCTTATGACTACGACTACCAGTGGTCTTATCCCAATACGTGGCCTCCGGTCGTCTATCTGGCCATCCGGGGGCTCGATGCCTACGGTTACAGGCAGGACGCACGGCGTATTGCGGAGAAATACGCTGCGATGGTCGTGAAGACCTTCGGCGAAACCCATAACCTGTGGGAAAAGTACAATGTCCGGGAGGGGAACATCAATGTCAGCAACGAATACGACATGCCCACGATGCTGGGATGGAGCGCCGGAACATTCATCTATGCCAGCGACTATCTCGACGGTAAAATTGACAATCAAACAAAACACTAAAACTCAGACACCATGAATACAGCAAACCTACGCCTGCGGGACAGATGGCTTCTGGCGCTTTTCGCCTCCCTTTTCCTCACTGTCGGCGCATCCGCCCAGAATGAGGTTGAGATTCAGGGGCGCGTGACGGCCGACGGACAGCCGCTCGTCGGAGCCAGCGTCATTATCAAGGGAACGACAACCGGAACCAGTACCGACATTGCGGGTAATTTCACGGTCCGCGCCAAGAACGGAGCCGTGCTCTCCGTCGGATTCGTCGGCTACAAAACCCGCGAGGTCGCCGTTACGGCAGGAGTGACCTTCCTCGATATCGTGCTCGAGGCCGAAGAGGCACTGATCGACGACGTGGTCGTCATCGGTTACGGCAGCATGAAAAAGAGCGACCTGACCGGATCGGTCGTTTCCGTGAAGATGGATGCCATCAAGGACATCTCGGCCCCGTCGATCGAGGGACTGTTGCAGGGCCGTGCCGCCGGACTGCAAATCATGAACACTTCGCAGGATCCCGGGGCGGGCGCCGTAGTGCGTATCCGCGGCAACAGTTCGCTCAACGGTTCGAACACCCCGCTGATCGTAGTCGATGGATTCCCCATCGGCGACGCCGGCAACCTGTCGCAGATCAACCCCTCGGACATCGAATCGATCGAGATCCTGAAAGATGCCTCTTCCTCGGCCATCTACGGTTCCCGCGGCGCCAACGGCGTGATCCTGATCCAGACCCGCACCGCCAAAGGCGGGTCGACTCAGGTTTCGGTGAACCACCGGACCACCATCGGGCAGTTCACCGACAAACTCAACGTCTGGCGCAACCCGCTGCAAATGGCGCAGATCGCCAACGAGGAGCTGACCAACGCCGGGCTGCCGGCCCTCTACACAGGTCAGTACAACAACGGCACCTACTATCCGTCACTCATCGAGATCCAACAGGGCAAGTGGTCGAACACCGATTGGGCCGACCTCTGCATGCGTACGGCCGTGGTCAACAATACGACGGCCACGCTGTCGCACTCCACCGACAAGGCGGCGATCAATCTGAGCCTTAATTATTTCGACGACGAAGGTGTCTACAAGAAAGATAATTTCCGCAAAGGCAATGTCACGCTCAACGGTTCGTACAAACTGGCCAAGAATTTCACGCTTCAGACCTCGAACATCCTTTCGATCCACAAGCGTCATGTAAACAACACGCTCGAATACGGCCGCAACCCGTTATGGCCCGTTTACGATGAGGACGGCAATTATTTCGTCGCTTCGGAAACCGACTTCGGCCATCCGCTCATTATCTCCGACAACGTCAAGAACGAGACGCAGGGCCGCGACCTCATTTCGTCGCTGGCAGCCGAGTGGGAGATCGTCGAGGGATTGAAGATCCGCACGCAGCTCAATTACAACTATTCGACCTCCGTGCAGGATGTCTACAACGCTTCGAACACTTCGCAGGAGGCGCACGACATGAACGGTATCGCGCAAATGAACAATACCCTGTCGCAGGATGTGCTGAGCGAGACCTATGTTACTTTTCAGCGGACTTTTGCCGACCGGCACAACCTGTCGGTCATGGCGGGACACTCCTTCGACTACAACATGGGCCGGACGCTCGGCACTACGGCCTATGATTTCGTGAACGACGCCCTCGGCAATGAGAACATGGGTGCGGGCAATCCCCAGAAGAACGTGATAAACAACACGTATCAGAACAGTAAACTGCTCTCGTTCTACGGCCGTTTGAACTACGTGCTCGACGATAAATATCTCTTCACGTTCACCATGCGTGCCGACGGTTCGTCGAAATTCGGCAAAAACAACAAGTGGGGCTATTTCCCTTCGGGCGCCGTGAGCTGGAAACTCCACAATGAGCCGTGGATGCAGAAGCTCAACGTTTTCGATGAGTTCAAGATCCGGGCCAGCTGGGGAATTTCGGGCAATCAGGGCATTTCGCCTTACCAGACGCTCAACCGCTACGGAACCGAGAAATACTGGTTCGCGGACAAATGGCAGACGGCCATCGGCCCGGGCTATGAAGCCGGCCGCGAAGGCGCCAATGACCGCTATATCCTCTGGGGCGGCATTGCCAACCCCGATCTGAGGTGGGAATCGACCCGCCAGTGGAACCTGGGTGTCGACCTCGCCTTTTTCAAACGCCGCCTGCGCGTGACGATGGATTACTACGACAAGTACACTACCGATCTGCTGCGTGAGAAATACCTGCCGCTGTCGAGCAGTTATGACAAGATGTGGGTCAACGACGGCAATATCCGTAACCGCGGTTTCGAACTCACGCTCGACGGCGATATCGTCAGCCGGAAGAATACCTCCTTTTCCGCGACGTTCATCTTCTCGCGGAACCGCAACGAGGTGACCGATCTGGGGAATGCCGTTTCGAGTGGCCTGAGCACCGATTACCTCACGGGCATGCAGTACGAGGTTTGCGGCCAGTCGCTGTCGATGTTCAACGGCAATCCGAGCGTCTATGCCATCGGCTATCCGATGTATGTCTTCTACGGCTACCGGGTGAACGGTATCATCCAGCAGGGAGAGGACCCTGGCTTCATGAGTTCCGACGGCAAGGATCAGCCCGGCGAGCTCAAATACGTGGATCTAAACGGAGACTATGCCATCGACGACCGGGACCGCTGCATCATCGGCGATCCGAATCCCGACTTCACAGCCAGCCTTAACCTGGCGTTCCGCTACAAGAATCTCGACGTGTCGGTATTTCTCAACGGCGTATTCGGCAACGACGTCATTTATAACGGCTATACTTACGATCCGCGCGTGAAGATCAAGCGCTGGACGCCCGACAATCCGACAAACGAATACCCGCGCCTGAATTCGACGCGCAGCTACCTGTTCTCGGACTACTTCGTCCACGACGGTTCGTTCGTCCGCCTGCAAAACATCAATATCGGCTATACGATTCCCGTCCGCAAGGCCTTTATTCGCAGCGTGCGCGTGTTCGCCAATATAGAGAACGCCTATACCTTCACCAAATTCGACGGTTACGATCCCGAAGTGGGTGTCGACGGTATCTACTGGGGCGGTTATCCCCGACTGCGGAAATATGCCATCGGTCTGGACTTGAAATTCTAAACTACGATTATGAAAAATCTGCTTTATATCATTTCGCTCTGCGGGTTGCTCACAGCGTGCGACCTGCAGGAGGAGCCGTACGGATTCTATTCCGACGACAATTTTTACAAGAGCGAGACCGATGCCGAGTCGGGTCTTCTCTATGCCTACAATGCCCTGACGTTCCTCGAATATTCACGCGGCATCTTCTACATCGGCGACATCCCCACCGAGACGATGTCGCCCAAGAGCGACGAGGCGGGTGATGTCTATCAGCTTGAGAACTGGATCGCGAACCGCGAGACCGAGCAGTTGCAATACTATTTCAAATACTGCTACATCGCGATCAACCGAGCCAATACGGTGATCGACCATATCCAAAACAGTTCGGTGCTGAGCGAGACGGCGCGCCGCCGAATTCTCGGCGAAGCTTATTTCCTGCGTGCATGGAACTATTTCAATCTGGTGCGTACGTTCGGCATCGTGCCCGTGCAGACAAAGATGGTGGCGGAGCTATCGCAGACAACGCCTCCGATGGCAACGGGCCTCGACCAGCTTTATGATCTGATCTTAGGCGACCTGACCCGGGCGGACAACCTGCTCGAAGTCAACAAAGTTTTCGGACGGGCGGACAAGGTGGCTGCGCAGTCGCTGATGGCAAAGGCCTACCTGACCATCGCGTCTTCGAAGGAGCACAACGTTCACCGTTATACAGAGATGCGCCGTGAGCCTCGGATCATGTACGACAGCGCCGCCTATTGGGCGGGGAAGGTTGTCCGTGATTACAAGAACGTGTATGATTTCGACACCAACCTGCGCGATATTTACGACGTGGACAAACCCACGGGGCCCGAGCATATCTTCATCATGCCGATCGACCGCAGCGGTACGCAGGAGGGTAACTACTCCAAACTGCCCCTGCTTTTCCTGCCGTCGAACAACTCCGTACCGTTCTACATCCGTTACGGCAATGGTGACTTGCAGCGGGCCAACGGCAACGGTTGGGGTGTTTTCCTCTGTAATGACGAATTCGTCGAAACGCAGTTCAGCACCACAGACAAACGTCGTACCGAGTTGATTCACCGCGACATCTACGATGCTTCCGGAAATCCGATCGTACCCAATCAGGTCAAGGGATACTTTTCGAGCAAGTACGTCGACCCTGATTTTATCGGCGAACGCACCAGTGCCCGACCTTACCTGATCCGTTTTTCGGACATTGCGTTGGTGTATGCCGAAGCGGCGGGACCCGAAGCGGGTTTGGCCTATGTGAACCGTATCCGCGAAAGGGCCGGCGTTACGCCGCTTCCGTCCGGAATGACGACGGATAAATTCCGCGAAGCCGTGATTAAAGAACGTGCTCTGGAACTGGCTTTCGAGGGCAACCGGCTCTACGACCTGCGCCGCACGGCCTCGGTTACGACCACCGATATCAAGGCTGCCGGACTGAGCGAGGCCGAAGCCGCCTACTATCCGATCCCGCAGCGTGAAATAGACCTGAATCCCAATTTGTAGCATTATGAAAAATCTGAAACATATTGCATTGTTCCTTTCGTGCCTGGTTATAGCTTCCTGCACGAAGGATATCGACGAAAAGGAGCCGAGCAACGAGTGCTCGATCCTCGACATCCAACTGACGGGACAACTGGGTAAAGCCACCATCGAACGGGTGGACGACAATCAGGGAACCGTGACCCTCTATATCTTCGAACAGGCCGATTACCCGTGGGAAGCGGTCGGGGTCGAGGCGCTGGCCCTTTCGGCCTATGCCACGGCGGATGTCTCCGACGGCGATACGCTCGATTTCCGGAATCCCGAACGCAAGGCGCGTATTATCGTGCGTTCCCAAACCGGAAAACAGGTGCTTTGGACGGTCTACCTCAAACCCTACGATCCGTTCTATGTCGGCACGTGGGCTGTCAGCGACATCAAGATATACCTGGACCAGAATATCAGCGGCAACGGTACCGGAAAGTGGGATACTTCGATGGGCGGTTCCGAGTTCGGGTTGTTCGCCTCGCCGGAGTTGGATAACATCATCACCATTACGATGAACGAAGAGATGGTCGACGGAAAATTTACGGGCAAGATCATCAATGCCGCCGGAGCCGACGGGCTATACGGGTCGTTCAAGGGTGTTTATCCGGGCGAGTACACCGAGGATGCTCCGCTGGATATGGACCCGCGCCTGCGACATCTGATCCCTGCCGGAGAGTCCGACTGGATGTTGGATCTCTCGACCAACCAGATGAAGATTTCGAAGAACAATATTACCTCGACGATGACTTTCAGCAGGGATACTTCGGGCAATCTTTTCTTCGATTTCGCCCTGCCGGATGCGTCGGGCGATACGCCGGGCAACAATTTCTACAACAACTTCTGGCGCAGTTCGTACAAGTTCTCGTATATCGTACGGGCCGCCGAATAGGTCGGACCTGGCTAACTTTAACAACCGGACCTGCTGACAGCAAGTCCGGTTGTTAAGTTATCGGAACAAACGGTCAGACCGTCATGATCTCCCTCTCCTTTTTGGAGAGAACCTCTTCGAAGAGTTCGGAGAACTTTTCGAGCAGTTTCTGCGTTCGTATATCCACGACGTTTTCGGGGCGTCCCTTCCGCACGAATTGCCATATTGAGGCCGCGGCAGGGTCGATTCTTCATTTTATTTTATTATTTTTGCCGGAAGATAAATTTCGGCACGGACAGACGGCGTTTCGGCACGGATCGGACGGAATCCTCGATAACACGCGCCACGCGCATAAGTCCTCGCACTCGAACCGGAAAATTAGCTCTTACACTATATGGAATACAATTTCAAGGAACTGGAACCCAAATGGCAGCAGCGCTGGCGGGAGCGCGGAACCTACCACGTCGAAGTCGACCCCGCACGTCCGAAATACTACGTTCTCGACATGTTCCCCTACCCGTCGGGCGCCGGCCTGCACGTCGGGCACCCGCTGGGGTACATCGCTTCGGACATTTTCTCACGCTACAAGCGCCAGTGCGGTTTCAACGTGCTGCATCCGATGGGCTACGACGCCTTCGGTCTGCCGGCCGAACAATACGCCATCCAGACGGGACAGCATCCGGCCGTCACCACC
>OGRK01001910.1_pt1 | contig 11857 bp, 9 predicted proteins | sample 1553471 | NCBI WGS metagenome assembly OGRK01 (sample SAMEA2580080, study PRJEB22360) | human gut metagenome | biome: human gut; feature: human-associated habitat; material: faeces | place: Denmark | collected 2008/2010
CCGTCACATCCCCGGATATGCTCTGGTATTTTCTAGTCTGCCAGCGCAATATCCGGTGGGATAATTTTTGAGTTTTCTCCAATGCATGCAAAATTTCCGGTCTGTCCGGTTCCAGTTTTTTTACAATCCAGTTGCAAAAATCAAAAAGTTCTTTCAAACTGGATACCATAAACAAATTTCCCTCATATTTGCATTTTGTATGCAGATAAATAAGCAGATTGACTACCGCCACAACAAGAAAACCAGTTGCCCACAAATTACTTCGCAGCAAAATTGCCCCGATCAGGCAAAAAGCCAGCAGTCCCTGCAAAAAATACAATATTGCACCGGGAATGACCAGTGGGTTAATTTCTTCCGTCAGGAAAAACGGCAGATAACAGCTTTCTTTCTGCTTGCCGATACGCATGAGTTTTTCTTCTATCTCTGTACGTATGGATTCCCGGCACGAAAAAAACGAAATCCTCTTTTCCATATCCTCACAGGACTGCCGTGTCTGCATATTGTGCAGGCGATGGTACAGAATCTGCTCTCCCATATACGTCCGGGTATGATTGATCCGCGCAAATACACGATCCATCTCCAGGTCATTCCACGTAACGGTATCCACGCTTCCTGCACTTTGCCATTCTTCCTTCTTTACGTCCTGCACCACCAGCTCTTCATACATACGGATTTCGCGCATGCGCTTCTCCAGTGATTCCCACGCTTCCAGCTCCATTGGATTTTTCCCGAATTGTGCTTTTATTCTGTTTCTTCTTTTTTGCTTTTTTCCAATCACCCAGTTCATGATTTCCACCTCAATTTTTAAATTCTGGCAGAACTATAAACCATGAACCAGGGTGAGAGTCAAGGGATTTTTACCAAAAAGACCGTTTCTGTGCCGTATAAATGCAGCGGTTGCCATTGACCAGAAATGCCACCAGGCAGACTGCAAAAAATGCAAGCCCATTTTCCACACCAAATACTTCCATTCCGATCAGAACCGGAGCCAGCAAAGTATTGGTTGCACTTCCAAACACCGCCGCGTATCCAAGTGCCGCACAGACCATCGGTGGCAGTCCTGCCAGGCTTCCCAGCACAAAACCAAGCGATGCACCGATGGAAAAAAGCGGTGTCACCTCTCCGCCCTGAAACCCGATCGACAAAGTCAGTACCGTAAAGAATAGCTTCAAAATCCAGTCAAACATATACAGTTCTCCACCAGAAAATGCCTGCGCGATCAGATTGGTTCCAAGTCCGCAGTACCGTCCGTTCCACGCCAGAAAAAGAAACACCGCCAGTGGGATCGACACAAAGCCGATTCTCTTGTATGGATTTTCCAGTACGTTTCCCATAAACTGTTTTACTTTTTCCACATCGACCCGGTCGCTGCATACATGAAGAACCGCCGTCTGTGTCATAGAAGGCAGTGTCTTATGAAAACTCTGAATCACGATATCTGCTCCCAGATCAGCTGCAGAAACCGGGAAATATTCCGAGAAACGGAAATGAGCGCCATGTGCTTCGTCTACGATCAGCAGCACCTCATGCCTGTGCGCAATTTCTGCAATCTTTTCCACATTTGAAACAATTCCGTCATACGTGGGAGATGTGATCAGCACAGCTTCCACTTCCGGATGCTCTTCCAGATATCTTTCCACACGTTCAGGGGAAATTCCTCCGTTTATCCCCAGTCTCTGATCTTCATGTGGATAAATATAGACCGGCTGAAGCTCACGTAAATACAATGCATGGTAAACAGCCTTGTGACAGTTCCTCGCGACAAGTATCTTCCCACCTTTATTTACACTTGCACTGACTGCTGCCAGAAGAGCCGCCGTACTTCCATTTACACTGAAGAAACATTTCTTTGTCCCATAAATCTGAGCTGCATATTCCTGTGCTTCTTTCAAAATCCCTTCCGCATGATGAAGATTGTCAAATCCTGAAATCTCTGTAATATCTCTCTCAAAAAGAAAATCATCTGCTGAAGATGCCCGGTTTCTCTTATGCCCCGGCATGTGAAACGGATAATAGTCAGACTGCCCATAGCTTTCTAATTTTTTATATAATCTTTCCATTTTTTTCCTTTTTATACTATTGTGCCAACAAGTTGATTTCTCGAACAATCTTGCGTTCCAAATTTCCCACTGATTATTGCCTTTTCGTGCCTGAAATATGGAACTTCCCTGATTCAGTTAAACTTTAAATCTGTATCCTACGCCCCAGATTGTTTCAATATACTGAGGTTTTGCAGTATTAAATTCAATTTTCTCCCGGATCTTCTTGATATGGACAGTGACTGTTGCAATATCTCCCACAGATTCCATATCCCAGATTTCCCGGAACAACTCTTCCTTGGTAAACACTCTGTTCGGATTCTCTGCAAGGAAAGTAAGCAGATCATATTCCTTGGAAGTAAATGTTTTCTCCTCTCCGTTTACCCATACGCGGCGTGCAGTCTTATCAATCTTGATCCCGCGGATCTCCACAATATCATTTTTGCGTACATTGGAACCGATCAGACGATTATATCTGTCCATATGTGCCTTGACTCTGGCTACCAGTTCACTTGGACTGAATGGTTTTGTCATGTAATCATCTGCCCCCAGTCCCAGACCTCTGATTTTATCTATGTCATCTTTCTTTGCAGATACCATGATGATAGGAGTATTTTTTTCCTGTCTTACCTGCCTGCAGATATCAAAGCCATCCACTTCCGGAAGCATCAGATCCAGAATAATCAGGTCAAACTCCTCATTCAGCGCACGCGTCAGTCCGGTGTCTCCTCTGTTGCAGATTTCAACTTCAAATCCGGAAAGCTCCAGATAATCCTTCTCCAGATCTGCAATTGCCTCTTCATCTTCTATAATTAAAATTCTGCTCATTTCATTGGTACCTCCTGATACTTTCTAAGTACAAAATACATGATTGTGCCGATTCCAAGCCTGCTGGTTGCCCAGACCTTTCCTCCATGATCCTCCAGGATCTTTTTTACAATGGAAAGACCGATTCCGCTTCCTCCCTTGGATGAATTTCTCGACACGTCTGTTCTGTAAAAACGATCAAAAATAGACGGCAGATCCTTTGCTGCAATTCCCTTTCCATTATCTTCAATTTCAACCTGAATAAAATCTCCCACATCCTTTATGCGAATCTGGATGATACCTTTGGGTTTATCCATATATTTGATAGCATTGCTGATAATGTTATGAATAACACGCCGAATCTGTTCTCCATCTGCGATCACCTGCACATTATCCTCAACATAATTGGCATATACCAGTTCAATTCCTCTCGTTTCCAGTTCCAATCCTACTTCTTCTGCGCAATCACTGAAATAATCTTCTACATTCAGTTTACTGAAAGTATATGGAATTCTGTTGGTATCAATCTTTGAATAAAAAGTCAGTTCATTGATCAGATGATCCATCTCATTCGTCTTATTATAAATAGTCTTCACATAACGGTCTATTTTCTCCGGCGTATCCGCTACGCCGTCCATAATCCCCTCTACATATCCCTTTACCGCTGTGATTGGCGTCTTAAGATCATGAGAAATATTGCTGATAAGTTCTTTATTTTCTTTATCCATAAGAACTTTCTCTTCTGCTGATTCCTTCAGCCGCTTTCTCATCTCCTCAAAATCCCGGCAAAGTTCCGAAAACTCATCGTCACCATCTACTTCCAGAACAAAATCAAGATTTCCCTCTTTGATATTCTGAGTGGCTTTCTTTAATTTAACCAGCGGTGTGGCAATACTTCTGTAAATCCATAATCCAATAGATAAAGCTGTGAATACTAATATTACCGTCGCAGTAAACAGCAGATCTTTTGCAATAATCCTTACCTGTGTCTGGCTGTGGGTGGATTCCCCTACTGAAATATCATACACCACTTCCGAGGAATCCTTTGTCTGCTGTGCAAACTTTGTATGACCTAATCCGTACAAAGTTGCCGAAAATAAAAGCAGAGGAACCAGAATACTCATACCGAATCCAACTATAATCCTTGTTTTTAACTTCATCCCGATCATCCTTTATCTGTTGATTTATAAGGTTTCTATAATTTTGCCCTCTGCAAGCATTATATCATAAAGTCTGTTTTACATATCTAAATTTTCTATAAAAAGAACAGGAATCATCTGTCCTGTTCTTTCAGATAATTCCTGTTTTATCCCATTGCACTGCAATTTTTGTGATATTCTGTAATTATTCAGCATTCCACTGTCTGTGCAAGTACTGAACAGTTACGATTTTCTTATTTACGCAAGGTATTTTTTAAGGTCATCAACTTTATCCAGATGCTCCCATGGAAGGTCTACATCCGTACGTCCGAAATGTCCATAAGCAGCTGTCTGTCTGTAAATCGGTCTTCTCAGATCAAGCATCTTGATAATTCCCGCCGGGCGAAGGTCAAAGTTCTCACGAATGATCTCAACCAGCTTTGTATCAGAAAGTTTACCGGTTCCGAATGTTTCTACGTGGATAGATGTCGGATGAGCAACACCGATCGCATAGGAAAGCTGAATCTCACATTTATCTGCAAGACCTGCTGCAACAATATTTTTTGCAACATAACGTGCAGCATACGCTGCGGAACGGTCTACCTTTGTACAGTCTTTACCGGAGAAAGCACCGCCGCCATGACGTCCGGTTCCACCGTAAGTATCAACGATGATCTTACGTCCGGTAAGTCCGCTGTCACCATGAGGTCCGCCGATCACGAAACGTCCTGTTGGGTTGATGAAATATTTTGTGTTCTCATCTACCATATCTGCCGGAATGATCTCATCGAAAACATATTTCTTAATGTCCTCATGGATCTGCTCCTGAGTTACATCCGGATCATGCTGTGTAGAGCATACTACTGCATCGATACGGCTTGGTTTTCCGGCTTCATCATATTCTACAGTAACCTGTGTTTTTCCATCCGGTCTTAAATATTTTAATGTACCGTCTTTACGGATCTTCGTTAACTGACGTGCAAGTTTGTGTGCCATGTTGATGGCATATGGCATATACTCTTCTGTCTCATTGGAAGCATAACCAAACTGGATACCCTGGTCACCTGCTCCGATGGCATCAATTTCATCTTCACCCATTTTTGCTTCAAGAGCTTTATCTACGCCAAGAGCGATATCAGCAGACTGTTCATCGATTGCTGTGATAACTGCACATGTATCAGCATCAAATCCATATTTTCCACGTGTATATCCGATTTCACGGATAGTATCTCTTACGATTTTCTGGATATCAACATATGCATTTGTTGTAATCTCACCCATAACAAGTACAAGACCTGTAGTTGTAGCAGTTTCACATGCAACACGACTCATAGGATCTTTTTCCATAAGAGCGTCAAGAATAGCATCGGAAATAGCATCACACATTTTATCCGGATGGCCTTCAGTTACAGATTCAGAAGTAAATAAAATTTTCTCCATTGTGTTCTCCTTTTTTATTCATTTACAATTGTTTCCCGACCGCAGAATAACCCGCAGCCATTTATGTACTGTATCAACAGATTATTTCTCTCCGCTGATACTTTTCCGTTAACAAAAAGAAACAGCCCGAAGTAATCGGACTGTCTGATTATCTCAACAATCCTCTTATTGTTCGATCACTCGCTCAGGTTGGCACCTTCCTACACAAACAGGGGTTGCCGTGGCTTCGCAGATCCTTTGTATCTCCACCACTCTGAATAAAAGGCTATTACTAATTATTAACTTGCATTAATTAAGATTGCTGCATACCATACAATATACTTAACCCTTACAAATGTCAAGTAATTTTTTGGTATTTTTTATCATCCCACCCTGAGACGGAATTTCTGGATTTCTTTCTCATTGGATACTCTCTCAATCTCAGCACCGAGAGATCTCAGCTTATCTTCAAAATTCTCGTATCCTCTCTGGATATATACGATATCATCAACAACTGTGATTCCATCTGCTGCAAGACCTGCGATCACCAGGGCTGCACCTGCACGCAGATCCGGTGCACTTACTCTCGCACCTGTAAGCTTCTTCACACCATCAATAATTGCTGAATTTCCCTCAACTTTGATGTTTGCTCCCATACGTGAAAGTTCGTCCGCATACTTGAATCTGTTCTCAAAAATACTCTCTGTTACAATACTGGTTCCCTCTGCAAGTGCCAGAGTTACAGCAATCTGTGGCTGCATATCTGTAGGATATCCGGGATATGGAAGAGTCTTTACATGAGTACGGTGAAGTCTCTTTGGTGCACGTACACGAACTGCATCATCAAATTCCTCAACCTCACATCCAATTTCTTCAAGTTTAGCCGTAGTTGCTTCCAGATGCTTCGGAATTACATTCTTAACTGTTACATCTCCGCCTGTTGCTGCCGCAGCAAACATAAATGTACCTGCCTCGATCTGATCCGGAATAATAGAATACTCTGTACGGTGGAGCTTCTCCACACCTTTAATACGGATCACATCTGTACCTGCACCTTTAATATTTGCCCCCATACTGTTCAGGAAGTTGGCAACGTCAACTACATGCGGTTCTCTTGCGGCATTTTCCAAAATAGTACGTCCCGGAGCCAATGAGGCTGCCATCATAATATTGATCGTTGCACCTACAGAGACAACGTCAAGGAAAATATGGCTTCCATGAAGTTCATCTGCTTTCGCAACAATTGCTCCATGCATGATATCTACATCTGCACCAAGCGCTCTGAATCCCTTCAGATGCTGGTCGATCGGACGGCTTCCGATGTTGCATCCACCTGGAAGCGGTACCTCTGCATGTTTATACTTACCAAGAAGTGCTCCCAGCAGATAGTAGGAAGCTCTGATCTTCTTGATATATTCATAATCAACACTTACATCTCCAATTGTAGATCCGTTAATCTTCACAGTAGATTTATCAATACGGTCTACCTGTGCTCCAATACCAGCGATCGCTTCAAGCAATACATTGATATCCCTTACATCCGGCAAATTCTCTATCAGAATCGTCTCATCAGTCATTATGGCTGCTGCAAGAATAGCAAGTGCCGCATTCTTGGCACCGGCAATCTCAACTTCACCGACTAAAGGGTTGCCTCCTTTTATAACATACTGTTCCATATCACACCTCTTATTTATTTTCACTCCATGAGCAGAATTAATGGTCACTGTTCACTCTGTTTTTCGTTTTCTGCGAACATGTAACTTCTGTTTCAAATGCATATATGTTTATACTAAACGATCATCCTATTTTAAAGTCAGTTGTATATTATATCATATATTTATCATTTGTAAACAAAAATTATTTACCACTGTCCTTTTCCCGAGCTGTAATAATCACTTTCCCTGCTCTTTGATATGTATTATCTCCAGAATTGCCCGAAGACTTTCATCCAAATCTTTCCCCTCTTCATCAATGGTAATATCTGCATATTTCTCGTACAGAGGTACACGTTCCTCATACAGATCTTTCAGGCTCTGACCGTCCTTTAACAGAACTCCGCGGCCTTTCAGATTTCCCAGTCTTTTGGATAAAGATTCCAGTGATAATTTAAGATATATAACCTTACCTATAGACTTCAGATGTTCCATTGCCTCATCACAGTAAATAACACTTCCGCCGGGTGCAATGACCGTATCTGTCACATGAATGTCTGCATTAACCTGATTTTCAATTTCCTTAAATTTTTCCGGTCCGTCCTGCTCTATGATCTCTGAAAGCTTTCTTTTCTCCTGTTTCTGTATCAGAAGATCCGAATCCAGAAATTCATATCTCAATGCTTTTGCAAGAATAACTCCTATTGTACTTTTCCCTGAACCGGGCATTCCTATTAATGTCACATTATTCATGTTTATGTCCTTTCATTTTATCATACATTGTCTGCGTCTGCAAATTGCGGATTACTGTTTCTTTTTTCCGGATTTTTTCTTCTTTTTTTTAACGCTGTATCCAAATGTTCCCAGTTTTTTACCAATTCCCAGATATTCACCATGAGAATACACCAGAGGTTTCGCATCATTCAGATGAAATTTCTTCTTCTCGTCCATATACTGCGGATCAGCATGAACTGCAAGCACATCCGCCAGAAACATATGGTGGGAACCCAATTCCAGAACCTGCCTTACTTTGCATTCAATACTCACCGGAGATTCTGCGATCATGGGAACTTTCACAAAATCCGCCTTCTCTTTGGTAAGCTTCATTTCTTTAAATTTATCAACATCCCTGCCGGAACGGACTCCACAGTAATCCGTTGCATATGCCAGTTTCTCTGTTGTCAGATTTATTACAAATTCTCCCGTCTTTCTGAGCATATCATAGGAAAAACGGGATGGCCGCACAGAAATAGACACCATCGGCGGATTCGTGCAGACAGTTCCTGCCCATGCAACTGTAATAATATTGTCATTCCCCTCTCCGTCAGAAACACTTACCATAACTGCCGGAAGTGGATAAAGCATATTTCCTGCTTTCCAGGTTTCTTTTTCCATTTCTTATTATCCTCAGCTATTCTGTCTGCTGCCATCAGTTGTAATCGTTCTGTCCGGCCTGTGCAGCTTCCATAAGTGCCGGAATCAGCTGTTTCTTACGTGAAACAACGCCTTTCAGATCAAATACACCATCCTTTGGCTCCATATGGAAAGCAATACGTGCCATTTCCTCACTTCCCTCACCATAATAGAGAAGCTCTGTAGATTCCTCAATAATATTGGTAAGCATAAAGAATACGCGGGTAACACCATGACGGCCACACTCGCTGACCATAAACGGAACCAGACGCTCTTTGATTTCTGCCAGCTCATCGCTGTCCATAGAACTGATCTGTCCAACACCAAAGTTGATCTCATCCTCAGCAATAAATTTCTTATAATCCTGATAGAAAATTTCTTCCGGTGATTTGTCTTTCAGGTTACTTCCTGCTTTAAACATCTCTTTTGCAAACTGCTCAATATTGATTCCTGCAATAAGTGCCAGCGCACCTGCCGCCATCTTGTCAGATAATGTGCAGGTAGGTGAACGGAACATCAGTGTATCTGAAATAATCGCAGCACAGAGAAGCCCCGCAATACTCGGTGAAATCTCAAGTTTCTGCTCCCCATACATTTCATACAGAATCGTTGCTGTACATCCGACCGGCTGATTTCTGAAAGAAATCGGTACCATAGTTTCCAGAGAACCCAGTTTATGATGGTCAATAATCTCCACGATTTCAGCTTTATCGATATTGTCAACTGCCTGATCTTTCTCATTATGGTCCACAAGTGCTACTTTTTTCCTGTGCATATCCAGGAAATTTCTTCGGGAAATTGTTCCGATACATTTTCCCTTTTTGTTAATTACAGGGAACGCACGATGACGGTGTTTGATCATCTCATTCTGAATATCATCCGTAAAATCCTCTGTATTAAAAGTAACCAGATTATCTGTTTTCATAATATACCGTACAGGAATACTCTGGTTGATCAGTCTTGCGATCGTAAATGTATCATACGGAGACATAATAATTACAATTTCTCTCTCATGAGCAAGCTTTATCACCTTTTCGCTGACTTCAATTCCCATACCAACGATAATACAGCTAACATTCTGCGCAATCGCCTGAAGATGATCCTCTTCTCTGTCTCCCATGATTATCAGGTCATCCGGTTCAATATAGGCTTTGAGCATTTCCGGATTTGCAGTTCCCACCAGAACTTTTCCTTTTGTAAAATATCCATGCTCATTTCCCTCTACTACGGTACCTGCAATTGTCTCGGCAATTCTTCTGTACTGTGTCTTCGCTCTTGACAGCAGATAACTGTCCGTTGTATCCATATAAGTCTTAGCAATATCACCGATTGTGATCAGACCTTCCAGCTGTCCTTCTCTGTCTCTGATCGGAAGAGATACGATACTTTTCTCCATCATCAGATCCCATGCATTTTTCAGGGACATACTCTTATCAGCTTCCGGACTCATACGGATATCCATATCTTTTATCTGTGTTCCAATGTTAGACAGATATCCCGGCGGCTGCATGCCGAAACGATTTAACACATATTCTGTCTCTTCATTGATCTGTCCTGCACGCTTTGGAATGTATTTCACCTTCTGAGAAGTCCTGTTTTTGATGTCCGCATAGGCAATTGCTGAACAGATGGAATCCGTATCCGGATTCTTGTGACCTATTACAAATATTTTTTCCTGATTTCTCATACAGATTCTAACCTCAATTATCTAATTTAATGTTTGCAAAAAGTGCGCCAAGAGATGTGGAAGCCTCTTCCTTTGAATCTGGAAGCTCGATCACTTCCTCCTCAATTTCCTTAGCCATCATATCTGTTGCCTCTTTGATGCTCAGACTTAATTTTCCATCTTTGACAGCAGTTACTTTTACCTTTACTTTATCTCCAACTGTCAGAACTTCTGATGGTTTCTTAATTCTCTTCTCACAGATCTGTGAAATATGAACCAGACCGCTGATGCCATTCCCGATATTGATGAATGCTCCGTATGGCATAATGGATTCTACGGTTCCCTCTACCACAGATCCAGGCACAAGCATGGCAATCCGGTGATTTCTTTCTTCCTCGCGCTCCTGTCTTGCCACAACTTTTCCGGACAATACCAGTTTATTCTTCTCAGGATCTACGGTAATCACAACGACACGCACATCTTTTCCGATCCATGCATCCGTGTCTTCCACATAATCTGCGGACAACTGGGATGCCGGAATGAATGCACGGATTCCTTCTAAGAATGCAACCACACCACTCGGCACACTCTCTTTGATCCGGACAGTCACAACCGTCTGCTGCTCCATCATCTCCCGGAGTTTATCCCAGGCAAGCACTTCGTTTGCTTCCTTTTTCGACAATTCGATGTTTCCATGTCCGTCATCTGTACGCACAACCGTTGCCTCGATGATGTCTCCCGGCTGTAATTCTTCCTTCGCATGAAAATCCGGATCATTGCTCAGATTTTCAATTTTGATAATTCCCGGTGCATAATAATTCAGGTCAAGTGTCACTTCTTCATCGGTTACTGCTACCACAGCTCCACTGACAATATCTCCTTCGTTAATCGTGCGGAAAGAACGTTCCAGCTCCTTTTCATAATCCTTCATTGATTCCATCTGCAAAACCTCCTTTAAAATATCTGAAAAATTGCAAAACGGCAGAACCCCAAAGGATTCCACCGTTTTATGAAGCGAGCTGATGACGGGAATTGAACCCGTGACCCCTTCCTTACCAAGGAAGTGCTCTACCTCTGAGCCACATCAGCATTGTGTCGGATTTACCGCTCACATTTAAATATACTATCAGAACTTGTTTGTATTGTCAATCCCTATTTTTAACTTTTTGATTTTTATTTTTGGGTTTTATACAGATATCTTTCTATTTTTGATATTGCTCCAACTGCTCTCTGATCTTGATTCGGATACGCTGTAATGCATTATCTATGGATTTGGGTGTTTTTCCCATGATCCGGGCAATCTCTCCGTATCCGTTTCCTGCCAGATAATATTCAAGAACCTGGTTCTCCATTGGACTTAACGTTGCTGTTATCTCCTGCTCCAGATCCTGGACATTCTCCTGGTCAATAATGATAGACTCCGGGTTCTCTCCCCAGTTATCTCCAAGATGTTCTTCATTTTCCCCATCCTGTTCGCTGAGGGAAATATAGGAATTCAGCGGCTGGTGCTTCTGCCTGTTGGAACTCTGGATGGCGTTGTAGATCTGTCTGTCCACACATATACTGGCAAAGGTCTGGAATGCAGCATCCCTGTCCGGCTGGTAATCGCGGACTGCCTTAAACAGTCCGATCATGCCTTCCTGTATCAGGTCATCGTTCTCCCCGCCTATCAGGAACATGGTCCTTGCTTTCTTGCGGACCATGTTCTTGTATTTTTCCATC
>OGRK01001911.1_pt1 | contig 11851 bp, 7 predicted proteins | sample 1553471 | NCBI WGS metagenome assembly OGRK01 (sample SAMEA2580080, study PRJEB22360) | human gut metagenome | biome: human gut; feature: human-associated habitat; material: faeces | place: Denmark | collected 2008/2010
TTGAGCGCAATTCCTTAAGATTTCGCGGAGGGTTGTTGCCGTTTACCGAGGGGTTGTTGTGTAACAACGGGCGAGCTGCAATACTTATTTTTATCTTTGCAAACTGAACTTTAACTACACCAATGCAGGGAGGATCTTATGCAGCCCAAGCATTCTGCTATTGTCGCGGGCCTGACGCTGGCACTTTCGTTTGGCGCCGTTTCCGCGCCGGCACCCGCCGCTGCCGAGGAGCCCACGCCGGGCGTTGCCTCGGATGCCACCGATATCGATAAGGGCCTTTACACCCAACAGTCCTTCTCGGGCGTGTTGAGGTCGGTTCAGGGTGTCTCGTTTGTCAACGTGACTCCCGAGATGAAGTACTTTACCAAGTACGAGAGCCATGGCAACTACAACCAGGGCTTTTCGTATGGCGACGGCTACAACGCGCTGGGTTATTACCAGTTCGACCGTCGTTGGTCGCTCATCCCGTTTATGAAGCAGGCCTACAACTACAACCCCGAAAAATACTGCATGCTCAAGGATGCGATTGATCGCGGCAGCGAGATTTCCAACACGAGCAATGCCATGTACGAGAACGGCCAGCTCACCGAGCTGGGCCATATCGCGCAGGATGCCTTCCAAGGTGCTTATAACACCGATCCTGCTGAGTTTTCGGCTCTGCAGGATGCGTATGCGTACAACTCGTACTATGCGGTGACCGAGGCGTGGCTTAAGAGCGCTCTTGGCATTGACATCTCCGGCCGCGCCGATTGCGTCAAGGGCATGGTGTGGAGCATCACCAACATGTGCGGCACCGGTGGCTGCAGAGACTTCTTCCGCTGGGCGAATCTTTCCAACGATATGTCCGACCGCGAGTTTGTGACGGCGCTCTCCAATAGCGTGGTCAACAATGTCGCCACCAAGTTTTCAAGTCAGCCCCAGTATCATGAGGGCTGGAAGAATCGTTATAAGAATGAGCTGAAGGACTGCTTGGTTTTTATCGCCGAGGATGAGGCTGCCGCTGCGACGCCCGTGCAGCCCGAGCCTACGCCGGTGCCCTCGCCGACACCTGATTCGAATGATGACTCGAGCGACGATGCCAACGATGACAGGATGGATGCGCCCTCGACCGATGCTGACGGTAATGGCTCTGCTGGTGGCACTACCAACGACGGTTCCACCTCGAACGGCTCCGATTCGAACGGCTCTGCTGCGGGCGATTCGTCTTCAAGCTCTGCCGGCAATACGGACAGCGACGCTTCTGGCTCGACCGACGCTGACACCTCTAACTCATCTACCGGCTCGAGCGATTCGTCCGTTGACACCGGCTCTAACAACGGCTCCGGCTCTGACACGACTCCTGATTCCGATGCTTCCAAGGACGACTCGAATAAGGCGCCGGACGCTCCCGTTGCTTCGCCGGACAAGAAGCCTTCTTTCTCCGTGCAGCTTGGTTCTACGTTGGGCTCTTCGCTGATGGCTGGCGTCAATAATGGCTCGACTCAGAACAAGGACAACTCTGATCAGGTTTCCATGGAAAAGACCGAGGCCGCAAAGGGCGACTCAAAGGACAAGGCTTCTGAGAAGGCTGAATCCGATAAGGGTCCTAGCTCTGACGAGAAGGGCGACAAGTCCGGTCAGAAGAAGGACGAGAGTAAGACCGAGGGCGAAAAGAAACAGTCCGAAGACGACGACAAGAGCGGTGCTGATAACCAGGTCCAGGAGCTAAATGACTCCAAAACGGTGACCACCACGACCACGACGACTACAACTACCAAGTCCTCGGGTGGCAACATGCCCAAGACGGGCGATCTGATTGTGATGGCGAGCCTTGCCAGTGCAAGCTTGGCCACGCTGGGTGCCACGTCTATTGTGAGTGGCAAGCATAAGCTCGATCAGCAAAAGAAGGCTGCTGGGCAGAACGACTCCGAGGAGTAGTCCCTTTCGGTTGCCCGACAACTAAAGATTCGCAATGGGGGCCGGTGCAGTTGCATCGGGCCCCATTTTGTTGCACAACGATTTGTTATGCCCCCTCAAGGCCTTTGTTCCTACCGTTGCCCGATGCCTTTGCACGGATCCAGCGTTGCACTTGAACTGCTCGCTACAATGGGCTTCGTGCTGCGTTTTAGGGAGAAGTTACGGTGTCTGAACAGGAGTATTGCAACAGTGCCGATACTTTTGGCGTACGGCTTGTCAACCTTGTCGATGATGCGGTTTTGCCGGTCGGTGTGCATGATTTTGCCGATGCCATTGGTCGTTGCATACTGGTCGACAAGACCATGTTTATTGCCGATGTGTTGGATTGCGATGCGTCCGTTATGGTGTGCTGCCGACCCGAGGGTTTTGGCAAGAGCATGAACTTGTCGATGCTCAGGGCTTTTCTGGAGCGTCCAGCGGTCGGTCGCGCTGGTCAGCGTTTGTTTGCCGATGCTCAGATTTGGGATGCAGACGGCGGGCGCTATCGGGATGAGTATGCTTGCTATCCGGTGATATCGCTGGACTTTTCTGGCGCTGCGAGGCGTGGCACCGATGTTGCCGACGTCGTGCGCGATGCTCTTTCGGACGAGTGCGCTCGCCTGCTGGCGCTTTTGGAGGCTCCGGATTTAGCTCGAGACAAGGTACGTCACATCGAATGTGTCGCGCGTGGCGTGGCGAGCGCGGATGAGGTTGACTCGGTGCTCGGTGTGCTCATTGAGCTGCTGGAGATGGCCTGCGATGAGCAGGTTGTATTGCTCGTTGATGGGTACGATGCGGCATGGTTGGGCCGTGCAAGCGCGAGGGGCGCTTCCGGTGCTGATCCGGCAGGGCTATTCGATCGCGTGCTTTTCGACGCCATTGCCGCTGCGCGCGATTCGTTGCGGCTGACGTGTCTGATGGGGGAGTATCCCGGCCCTGCCGAAGCGGCGCTTTCTTCGCGCGGCTGCTCGTATTGTCTGACGACGCCGCTTTCGACCTGGTGTGACCGTTGTTTCGGCTTTTCGGATGCCGAGGTCCAGGCTCTGTTGAATCATGCTGGGCGCGAGGAATACCTGGATGATGCGCGTGAATGGCTCGAGGGATATCGGTTTGGTAGGGCCTATTGCTCGAGTCCAGCGCGTGTGATCGGTTTTCTGGACCGAGGCTGCACGGCGCCCGTGCGTGCCGATCTGTATGGGTATGCGGATTGCCTGAGTAGGGTAGTTAGTGACTGGAATCTCGACCGCCTTTCGGTCTTGTTTGATTTGCTCGAGGCCCATGGATGCGTTGGGGTCCCGCTTTGTTTGGGCGTTGCGGGGCTAGAGGCCTCGCCTGATGATGGCTTGTGGACGGCGCTGTATCTGTCAGGTTTCCTGACGACAGATATGACTGAGGAGCCAGAGTATGGCGATCGCCTCTGTGCTTTGCGATTGCCCAATAACGAGCTTCGCCAGGCCTTGCGTCTAGTGATTATTGAGTGGTTTGAGTGCGCTGCAGAAGACATTCGAGACGTCGATGCGTTTCGCGACGGGCTGTGCCATGGGAACGAGGATACCGTGAGGCGGGCGCTAAGCCGCATCTTGGGAGATGCGGGAATCGGTGTGACCGACCCAGATACACCGCTGCCATATCACCTACTCTTGCAAGGACTCTGCTTTGGATTGCCGGGCTATGCCAATCCTGCTTCGAGGCGAAAGTGTGGCGCGGATCGCTGGGACATCCAGGTTTTTCCTACGGGCGCCGTGTTCGACATAGCCGATACGATCGGTATGCTCGATGAACGTCCGCTGATAACGATCAACATGATGTATGACCCCGGTGTGGATGCGCTGGGCCTGGAATTGCTGGCCGTGCAGGCGCTGCTCGACATAGAGCGCGACGGCATCGACGAAATCCGTGTGCCGCGACCCGGCGTTGGCCGCATGCGCTGGGGGTTCGGTTTTGATGGGCAGCATGTGGCTACGGTGTACCAGAGGCTTTAAGCGCTGAGGTGTTTCCGGCTTCCGTTACTCGGTGTCCTTCATGGGCGGCATGGGCTTCCAGTTGGGATCCTTGATGATCTTGCGGGCGTCCTTCATGCCGCGGCGCAGCGCCGGAATGCCGGTCTTAAAGCACTTATCGACCGCAGCCAGGCGAATGAATTCCTTGCAGAAGGTCGCGGCATTGCCCAGGCGGAACAGCATGGGGTGGTAGTCACCGTAGATCTGCATATAGCGAGCGAGGAAGCCGCGGTTGCGCATGATGTAGTAGCGGTTGGTGTCGCTCGTAGAGTTGAGCTGGCGCTTGCCGGCAATGTCCCAATTAGAGACGGCGCGGGCGCGCTTGAGTACAACGTCGGCAACAACGGCGGCGGGGAAGTGCTGGCTGGCTACATAGCCGTAGCAGGCATCGTCGCCGTAGATGAAGAATCGCGCATCGGGCAGGCCGATCTTGTCGACCACGCGGCGCGAGAACATGCCGCCCTCAAAGCACAGCTGGTTCATGGCGCGGTAGCCCTCGGGGCCTAAGTCCCACTTGGCGACGGGGTTAGGGATGCCGAGCGAAAGGATGAGCTGGTACTGCCAAAAGAAGGCGCCGCCGTCAAAGTCCAGGCGCGAACCCTGGATGACGTCGTAGCGGTCGGTCCACTTGGCCAAGCGTTCGATGCCTTCGGGGATGACGAGCACGTCGTCGTCCATCACCCAGAACCACTGAGCGCCCAGGTCGTAGGCGCACTTGGTGCCGGCGGAGAAGCCGCCCGCACCGCCGCCGTTTTCGAGCTGCGGGGCGTAGATGACACGGTCGGTGCCGCCCTGCGCGTCGGGCTGCTCGGTGTCGATGCCCCACAGGTTGGCCAGGCGCTCGTTGAATGCGATGCACATGGCCTCGGTCTCGCGCGAATTCTCGTTATCGACAATCACGATGCGCCATGGCGTTGCCGTGAGCTCGGTCATGGAGTCGAACAAGTTGGCCAGGAGTTCCTGGCGCTTGTACGTAACGACGACGATGGCGAGCTTGTCGATGGGAGCGGGAAGGGTTGAAGGCATGGGGCAATATATCCTTTCACGCGCGGCGGGCGAGTGCAGCGCGGAAGCTATCGAATACGTCCTTGGGACTGTCCTATTGTAAAGGCTCGGCGCACCTTGACGGCAAGCTTTGAATAAAACGCAGGAACCTGCCACGGCTGTAGCGGCTTTAGGGTCTGACGACAGCGTGCCTATTGCCGCTTGGGCTTGCGAGCGATAAGGCTTCTAGCTGCGTCGATGGTGAGGAGCGCTAAGGCAAAGACGATGCTAATGACGGTACCCGTGACGATACATATAACTGCCGGGCTGTTTTGGCTGACCAGTTTGTTTGCGAGCAACGTATTGAAGACGGGACGCCACAGGCTACTGGTGAGCGACTGCATCACATAGAAACCGAGCGTGGCGGTCGATAAGGTGACGATGGCACCTGCAGTCCGCGGATTGTCTGAGGCACTGCGTCGGGTTGCCGCAAAGAGCAAGGAGGCGGCAGCGAGAGCAAACGAGACCAGCGAGGTCGATTTGTAGGAGAGGGTTGCCATCGCCGTGAGGTTGCCGGTGAAGGAGAGCTCGCCTTCCAGGATGGTGACGAATGCCAAAACCGCTGCGAGCGACCGCGTGCCTAAGGCGCCCGCCCTGTCCGAATCCATGGCGTCGGTTACGTCGCGGAGCAGCCCGCCGATCAAAAACGCGATTACGTACGTGGCGGCGCTCATGAACTTTTGGAGCCAAGAAAACTCGCCGGCGCTTGTCGCACTCATAGCGGCTAAATACCCGTTAACAACAAATGCGAGGATGCCAACGGCGATGACCGTCGTCTTGTAGGTTTTCTGGGGGAGTCGACTCTTAGCCAGTCCAAACCATGTCGCCATGAAGACCGTGGCGGCATAGACCCAGATAAACTCAAGGCCTAGCGTGTACCAGTAGTGCGTATTGAGGGTAACATCGGGAATGGGTGAGACGACCGTGGACCACGTGAGCGCCACGAGGCAATAAAACGCAGTGGGCATAATGACCTTGCCAAGGCGCTGCGCCGTCCGTTGCATTTGCGACTTCCACGTTGCTCCACCGTCCCAAGCACGCGCGGCCGAAGCGATGAGAAAATAGCCCGAGATCATAAAGAAGACCTCGTTGGCCCAGCAGCCAAGCAAGTTAATAAAACCGAGTACGCCGGAATAGGGGAACATCGCAAGTGGGGCATATTCCACGGCGCCGACGCAGACGGCTTGGAAGGTCCACTGAAAGGTGTGGAACACCGCGATGCCGGCGACCGCGACCAAACGCAGCGCTTCTATGGATAAATTGCGTGCGGCTTTGGGCTGCATGACGTCCTTTCGTATCGGTATTCCTCTGCGAGCTCCATAGATTATATAAACGCCCGCTGGCGCGCTGACCCTTTGATACCATGAAGCGACAGGTATTTCCTAAGGAGCACATTTGTCTACTAACGCCTCTGGCAGCCCTGTTCTGTCGCTGCTTATTCCCATTTACAATGTTCAGCGCTACCTGCGCGAGTGCCTCGATTCCGCCCTGGCGCAGACGCTCAAGGATATTGAGATTATCTGCATTAACGACGGGTCGACCGACAACTCGCCGGCGATTATCCGCGAGTATATGGAGCGCGATGGGCGCGTTAAGATGATCGACAAGGCCAACAGCGGCTACGGCGACTCGATGAACCACGGTCTGGAGATGGCGCGTGGCAAGTACGTTGGCATCTTGGAGTCCGATGACTTTATGGCGTCCGACGCACTCGAAAAGCTTGTCTCGGCCGCCGATAGCAATAATGCCGACTTTGCGAAGGCGAACTTTGATTTCTACTGGTCTAAGCCCGAGGAGCGCCGCTCGCTGCACGAGATGTTTAGACCTCAGGATTGCGGCAAGCCGGTGCACCCGAGCGATACGACTCAGTTCTTTAAGCAAAAGCCGTCGATTTGGTCGGCCGTGTACCGTCGCGATTTTCTTGAGCGCAACGGCATTAAGTTCCTGCCGACTCCGGGGGCATCCTTTCAGGACACGTCATTCGCCTTTAAGGTGATCGCGTGCGCCGATAAGGCTGTTTACCTGCATGATGCCGTGTTGTCGTATCGCCAGGACAACGAGAATTCCTCGGTCAATTCTTCGGCTAAGGTCTTTTGCGTCAATACCGAGTATGCCGAGATTGAGCGTTGGATTCGAGAGGATTATGCCCGCGACCACGCAAACGGCGATGTCGCGCGCATGCTCAAGTTCAATCAGCTCATTAAGTACGATTCGTACATGTGGAACTACGTGCGCCTGGCGCCTAAGTTCTATAAGGAGTTCCTGGTGCAGATGGCCAAGGAATTTCAGGCGGCCTTGGACGCGGGGGAGTTTTCGCTTGACGACCTCAAGCCGTGGAAGCGCGCGAATCTCGCGGCCATCCTCAAAGATCCTGAGGGCTGGGTTGACGAGCATCCGAGTTTTGCGACGGATGGTGCCTTGGGGCGTGCTAAGTATTACGCCTCGGTTGGAGGCCCAGGCGTAGTCGCCGCTTTCCTCATCGAATCGCTGAGGGGGTAGGTCGACATGGGAGAGGCCTCGTGTCCTAAAGCTACCATTGTCGTCCCCGTTTACAACTCTGCGCGCTCCATTCAGCGATGCCTCGATTCGCTGCTGGCCCAGTCCGAGCGCTCGATTCAGGTTGTCTGCGTCAACGACGGTTCGACTGATGATTCGTTGAACGTGTTGCACCAGATCGCGCAGGCCGACCATCGCGTACTGGTGATTGACCAGGAAAATGCGGGTGTCTCGTGTGCTCGAAATGCCGGTATCGATGCCGCCGTGGGCGAGACCGTCTTTTTTGTGGACGCCGACGATTACATCGATGCCCAGACGGTCGAGCGCGTGCTGCATGCCATGGAGTCTGCGGATGCCGAGGCCGCCGTTTTTGGCGGCGTCTGTGAACCTGCCGATGCTGCCCCCAGACGCGTCCAGCAACTCATGAGCCCCAAAGCTGGTACCTTCGGCGCCCGTGATCCCCAACTGCTGTTCCATTCGAATGCGCAGCCCTATGCCTGCCGTGCGGCTTTTTCGCGCGAGCTGCTCAATCGCGAGGGCATTCGCTTCGCCCCCGGTTTGGCTTTGGGCGAGGACGTCGTCTTCCAATTTGCGGCTTATGCGCTTGCCCGCAGGACCGTCGTCATGCCGGACAAGTTCTACCACTACGTGATGGAGAACGAATCGGCGACGCACGAGTTCAACAGTGCCGAGGCTCGTGCCAAAAAGCTTGACGCCCACATGAGGATGCTCGAGGAGGTCTTGGAGGACTGGGCGGCCTACGGGCTTTTGGACCTGTGTCCCGGCGAGCTGATCACCTGGTTCTTGGACCTTATCGTGTTTGATTTGGCGCGCTTGGATTCCGATGACTTCCATCGCGTGGCGGCTCGCGTCAACATGGACCTCACGACATTTTTGGGAACGGACTGGGCAGATATGCCTGCCAAGGGCGCCGTTTGCCGTGTTGCCCACAATTTCGTTGCGACGACCTCGGGCGTTTCGATGGTAGACGCCACGCTGTTCTATCTTTCGACTCGCGGTCTCAAAGCCTGCCTGGAGCGCTTTATCTAATTCCAAGCGCTGCCGCCCGCCGCAACTCGGCTGCTAAAATAACCCTGTTACACGCTATTCAACAGGAGGTTCTCTTGCAGAACTCTGATACCCCTAAAGTTTCGCTGCTTGTTCCCATCTGCAATGTTGAGCGCTACCTGCGCGAGTGCCTCGATTCCGCCGTGGCGCAGACGCTCAAGGGCATCGAGATCATCTGCATCAACGACGGTTCTACCGATAGTTCGCCAGATATCATCCGCGAGTACATGGAGCGCGACCCCCGTGTAAAGATGATCGACAAAGCCAACAGCGGCTACGGCGACTCGATGAACCGCGGCCTGGAGATGGCACGCGGTGAGTACGTGGGCATCCTTGAGTCCGACGACTTTATGTTTGAGGATTCGCTCCAAAAGCTGGTCGCCAAGGCCGATGCTGAGCATGCCGATGTGGTAAAGGGCGACTTTTACCTGTATTGGTCCACGCCCAGCGAGCGCCGTGAGCTGTTTGGGATCATCGACGAGCATATGACGGGCGCCGCGTATCGCCCCGTCGATCGCCCGGGCATCTTCTACCGCAAACCTTCCATTTGGTCGGCTATCTATCGGCGCGCGTTCCTCAACGACAATCAGATTCGGTTCCTTCCCACGCCGGGTGCCTCGTATCAGGACGCAGGCTTTAACTTTAAGGTTTGGGCTTGCGCCGAGCGTGCCGCGTTTATTGCGGACCCCATTTTGTGCTATCGCCAGGATAACGAGAAGAGCTCCGTTAATTCGCCCAACAAGGTGTTTTGCGTGTGCGACGAGTATGTCGAGATGCAGCGCTTTTTGGACGAGCGTCCCGAGCTCAAGGCTCAGCTTCAGGGCATTTTAATGCGCATGAAGGTCGATACGTACCGTTGGAATGATGAGCGTCTGGTCGATGAGCTGCGTGAGCAGTTTTGGAAGAAAGCCTCGTCCGAGCTCAAGGCCGATTGGGATGCCGGTCGCTTTGACCTGTCGCTGTTTGATCCGCGTGGCGAGACCGACTTGCGCCTGATGGTCAAGTCGCCTCGCGCCTATATCGATTCGCGCTTTGGCTTTAAGAAGCCGGGCAAGATCAATACGTTTAAGCATTACTTTAAGATTGGCGGCCTGCCGCTGGTGTGGCGCGTGCTGACGTATCAGCGCACCTACGGCGACAACCCGCACCCTGATGACGTTCCCGCCGCACAGTAGGAGCGAGTGATTATGGCTACCCCCAAGATTTCCGTTGTCGTTCCCATCTACAAAGTGGAGGAGTGCCTGGCCTGGTGCCTGGACTCCCTGCTTGCGCAGGACATGCCCGATTGGGAAGGCGTGTTAGTCAACGATGGCTCGCCGGACGGTTCGCGCGATATTGCGGCTGCCTATTGCGATAAGGACGCGCGCTTTAGGCTGGTTGATAAGGAGAACGGCGGCCTGTCGAGTGCACGTAATGCAGGCATCGCTGCGTCCACGGCGTCTATCGTCGCGTTTTTGGATTCCGACGACCGCTTTACGCCCGATGCATGCCGCGTGATCGTCGATACCTTTGAGCGCGAGGACTGCGACGTTTTGACCTTTGGCGCGAATCCGTATCCGCTGGAGGCGGGGTATCCGTGGCTTAACTATGTGCTGAGCCCGCGCGATGTGTCGTTTGAAGGCTATAGCTCCGACCTGCTGTTTAAGGAAGCTTCTCGCCCCTTTGCATGGCGCACTGCCTGCAAGCGTGAGTTTTTGCTGGGCAACGGGATCGTGTTCGACGAAACCGTTAAGTATGGCGAGGACCAGGTCTTCGATTTTGCCGTGTACGGTCGTTCGCGCAAGACCGCGCTTATCTCGAGCAAGCTGTATGACTACCGCGTGGCGCGCAAGGGTTCGCTCATGGATACCATGCGCTATGACGACGAGACGCGTCTGCTGGAGCATGTGAAGATTTACTCCGCTGTGCTGGCTGACTGGCAGCGCGACGGTCTCGATGTCCAGTATGCCGATGACCTGGCGTACTTCCTATGCGATCTGGTGCTGTACGATGCGCTCAGGTTGCTGGGTTCGGACTGCGGCAAGGTGTTTGCTGCCGTTGCCACGGCGCTTGCCGGTTCTGCCGTGGGCGGCGATGCTGCGCTCGCACAATGCGCTCCTTCTGTTGCTGCTATGGTGCGTGCGGCGCTTACCAGCAAGGCCCCCAATGCCCGTGCATGTAAAAAGCTCATGTTCGATTACGACGTCTTGAGGTTTGGGCGCCTGGGTGCCTGCAAACGCATGGCAGCGAACGCCCTGGGAAAGCGAGAAGTGTAGATGAGTATCAAGCGTTTGGCGCTTTGCCGCAGTCAGGGCCGTCTGTTTGTGCTGCTTCGTTTTGCCGGTCAGGATGTCGTCGCGCATATTGAGCGGGAGGGCTCTCAGGCGTTTGCCCATGCGACGACGAGCGGTTCTTGTGTGCCGTCGCTGGTGCTCCCGGTCGATCATGGCCGTGTGCTGGCGCTTTGCCCTTCCGTTTCCGATTACGAGCGCGAGCTCGCTGTCTTGGTGCTTCCGTTTTTGGATGGCTCGTCGATGGATGTCGTTTTTGCATCCGATGGCCAAAGGTTGGGCTCCATTTGTCTCGATAGCCGCGTGGCCAAGCTGGAATCCAAGATTAACTACAAAGCAAAGCCTGCGATGTGTGCGCTCGTTCGCGATGCGCAGCGTGGCGAATGCTGCGGTCGCTACGAGATCGATGCCATTCGCTATTTGCCGGCAGACGCCGGCGCGGTGTGGCGCTATGAGGTTACCTGGGCGGGAGACCCCCAGTGCGCACCCGAGTTCCAGATCTTCGATACGCATATGAATGCCATCGATGTCACCGTGCATGTGTTTGAGTCGCAGGTCGATGTGCCGCAGCAGGACGGATGCCGCGTCAATAAAACGTTTCTGAGCGTTGAGATGCCTCAGGATATACGAGATTTTGTCGCGATTGTGAGCGATCCCACAGAGCAGATCCAGAGCGGGTTTTGCGCCATGGATGGTCGCCTGTACAACGGCATGGTCGACGACAGCTGGAACCGTATGAAGGACGCGCGTGCAGACGACGCAGCTTATCGACGTTGGTTTGAGCAGCATCGCGCAAAGCCGGGCGATTTGGCGTGCCAGTGTGTCACTTCGGTGGCCTTTGCCTATAGACCGCTCGTGAGCATTGTGGTGCCGTGCTACAAGACTGATCGGGTCTACCTGCGCGAGCTGCTGGACTCGGTGCTAGCTCAGAGCTATGACAACTGGGAATTGCTGCTTATGGACGCCTCGCCCGAATGGGATGCGGTGGCCAATCTTGCGGCTGGCGCCCATGACGGGCGGGGTTGTCGGCCCCACTCC
>OGRK01001913.1_pt1 | contig 11838 bp, 7 predicted proteins | sample 1553471 | NCBI WGS metagenome assembly OGRK01 (sample SAMEA2580080, study PRJEB22360) | human gut metagenome | biome: human gut; feature: human-associated habitat; material: faeces | place: Denmark | collected 2008/2010
CAGGAAAAGACCGAACAGGCAGCCGATGCGCCCGAGGGCGCAAGCGCTGCCCCCATCACCGCCGACAAGGTGGCCGACGGCACCTATCCGATCACCGTAGATTCCAGCTCGAACATGTTCAGAATTGTGGACGCCCAGCTCATCGTGGAAAACGGCTCCATGCACTGCGTGATGACACTTTCCGGCACGGGCTACGGCAAGCTCTTCATGGGCACGGGCGACGAGGCTGCCGCCGCAAGCGAGGCCGACTTCATCCCCTATGTGGAAAACGCGGAAGGCAAGTACACCTACGACGTGCCCGTTGATGCGCTCGACGAGGACACCGCCTGCGCCGCGTGGAGCATTAAAAGGGAGCGGTGGTACGACCGCACGCTCGTATTCGAATCCGGCGTCGATCTGCGCGCCGACGCACTGAAGTAACGCCATGCGGTCGATTCTTCCAAAGGGGGAAAACAGGAAGCGCCGCAGCATCGCGGCGCGCGCGATCGCCTGCGTTCTCGTCGCCCTGCTCGCGCTTCCCTTCGCGGGGTGCAGTGCGAGCTCGAACGCGACCGGTGCCACGGCGGGCTCTCAGGAATACACAGTGAGCGTCTCGCTTTCCGGCGGGTCAGGGCGCGCAAGCATCGCCTCACCCACCACAATTGTGAAGGATGGCGACACCTACACCGCGACCATCACCTGGTCGAGTTCGAACTACGACAAGATGACCGTCGACGGCGTGGACTACGCGCCCGTAAACGACGGCGGCAACTCCACGTTCGAGATACCCGTCACGCTCGACGAGGACATCGCCGTGTCGGCCGAGACCGTCGCCATGTCGACGCCGCACACCATCGACTACACGCTCTACTTCGACTCATCCACCATGAAGGAGAAATCGGGCGACGATGCAAGCGGCGGCTCCCCCGCGGGAACGGCTTCAAGCGCCGCGGCCGACTTCCACAACGCCGATTTGGGCTGCGGCTGGGAGCCGACGGGGGCGCTTCAGCTTGAATACGCCAAGCACTTCACTGTCGACGAGTTCGAAGGCGGCTTGCGGCTTATCTGCGTTTCGAACGGGGAGCGCTTCCTCGTGATGCCGCAGGATGCGAAGGTACCTGATGGGTTGAGCTCCGACATCGCGGTCATAAGGCGCCCCGCCGACAAGGTGTACCTTGTGTCGTCGGCGACGATGTGCCTGGTCGACGCACTCGATGCGAACGACAATATCTTAATGTCGGGCACGAAGGCCGACGATTGCTCGGTCGCAGGCTTCAAAAGCGCGCTCGAAAGTGGGGCGATCGCCTACGGCGGCAAGTACAGCGCGCCCGACTACGAGCGAATATCGGCCTCGGGCTGCACGCTCGCCATCGAGAACACCATGATCAACCACACGCCCGATGTGAAAGAAAAGCTGCAGAAGCTCGGGCTCGTCGTGCTCACCGAACAGTCGTCGAGCGAGCCCGAAGCACTCGGGCGCGTCGAGTGGATTAAGCTTTTCGGCGTACTGTTCGACAAGGAAGACGAGGCCGCGCACCTGTTCAACGAGCAGAAGGCACGCGTCGAGCAAACGTCGGGGCTCGCGTCGTCAGGTAAAACCGTGGCGTATTTCTACATTAACTCGAACGGGGCCGCCGTCACGAGGCGGACGGGCGACTACGTGGCGCAGATGATCGAGCTTGCAGGCGGCAGCTACGCGCTCGATGACGCGCAGACGGCGTCGACGTCAGGTTCGTCAGTAACGCTCGAAATGGAGCGCTTCTACGCGACGGCGAAGGATGCCGACATCATCATCTACAACGGCACCATCGACGAATCGGTTGCCACCTTGAACGATTTCGTAGGCAAAAACGCGCTATTGTCGCAGTTCAAAGCCGTGAAGAACGGCAACGTCTGGGTCACAAGCGCCGACATGTACCAGCAGATGACCTCTCCCGCCGACATTATCGATGAGCTGCACGGGGCGTTCACCGGCGATGACGCGAGCGACTTCCATTATCTGAGGAAGCTCGGCTAGCACCATGAGAAGCCGACTTTACATGGCATACGACGAATCGGGGCGCGCCGCGCGGTGTCGCGTCGTGACGGCGCTGCTCGCTGTTGCCCTCATCGTGCTCGTCGGGACCAACCTGTGCATCGGGAGCGTGCTCGTACCCGCAGACCACATCCCCGGCATCCTTTCGGGCGGCGCGGCCAATTCCATGGAAAGCCAGGTCATCTGGGAGATTCGCCTGCCGCGCGTGCTTTCAGCCGTGCTTCTCGGCGGGGCACTTTCGCTCTCCGGGTTCCTGCTGCAGACGTTTTTCAACAACCCCATCGCCGACCCGTTCATCTTGGGCGTCTCCTCGGGCGCAAAGTTCGTCGTCGCGCTTACGATGATCGTACTTCTGGGCGCGAACCAGGCCATGTCCTCGCCGGCCATGGTGGCCGCAGCGTTTCTGGGCTCGCTTATCACCATCGGCTTCGTGCTCCTCATCGCACGGCGCATAAGTTCCATGGCCATGCTCATCGTGGCGGGCGTCATGGTGGGATACATCTGCTCGGCGGCGACGAACTTCCTCATCGCCTTCGCCGACGACCAGTCCATCGTGAATCTGCACAACTGGTCTTTGGGTAGCTTCTCGGGTTCGAGCTGGGACGACGTCGCGGTCATCGCGGTCGTGGTGATCACCGTGAGCGCATGCGTATTCGCGATATCGAAGCCCCTTTCCGCCTTCCAGCTGGGAGAAGCCTACGCGAAAAGCGTCGGCGTGAACGTCGCACGCTTCCGCGTGGTGCTCGTCCTTCTAGCGAGCATTCTCTCCGCCTGCGTGACCGCGTTCGCTGGTCCGGTGTCGTTCGTAGGCATCGCGGTTCCGCATCTCGTGAAGTCGGCGCTGAAGTCGTCGAAGCCCATCCGCGTGATTCCTGCGTGCTTCTTGGGAGGCGCCATCTTCTGCGCGGGCTGCGATTTGATCGCGCGCACGCTGTTCTCTCCCGTCGAGCTTTCCATCAGCGCCGTCACCGCCATCTTCGGCGCGCCGGTGGTTATCGCGCTCATGTTGAAGAAACGGGTGAGGTAGATGGGGGAATTCGTGCCGCGGCCCAAAACGCTCGGAAGGAACATTCCATGCTTAGACAGTCCTGAGCTCGCACGAAAGCGCCAGAAGGCACTTTCGGCTCGTGCGGAACTGCGCGCGGAACGCCTCCTCCGAGCGGAGTCGAACCTCGAAACCCCGGTCGAAACGCAGGCTGACGGAGCGCCGCTTTTCCGCATAAGCGACCTGTCGGCGGGCTACGACAAGAAGGTCGTAGTCGAAGGTGTCGATCTGGAGGTTCGCGCGGGCGACGTCGTGGCGCTCATCGGGCCGAACGGCTCGGGCAAGTCGACCATCTTGAAAACCATCACACGCCATCTTGCACCGCTTGCCGGCGCGGTCGAGCTCGACGGACGGGAGATTTCCCGATGGAAGACGGCGGAGTTCGCAAGGAACCTTGCCGTTATGCTGACAGATCGCCCCCGGACCGAGCTCCTCACCTGCCGCGATATCGTAGAGGCGGGAAGGCATCCCTACACCGGGCGAATGGGCACACTCTCGCCCGACGACCATAGTCGGGTCGACGAGGCCATGAAAACCGCACATGTGGAAGAGCTGGCCGAGCGCGACTTCATGCAGATAAGCGATGGGCAACGCCAGCGCGTCATGCTCGCACGCGCCATCGCGCAGGATCCGCGTGTGCTCGTGCTCGACGAGCCCACGTCGTATCTCGATATCCGCTACCAGATCGAACTGCTGCGAATACTTCGCCACCTTGCGAAATCGCGGAATGTGGCTGTCATCATGTCCATCCACGAACTCGAGCTCGCGCAGAAAAGCGCCGACAAGGTGATTTGCGTGAAGGACGGCCGGGTCTTCCGCGCCGGCGCACCCGAGGACATATTCACGCGCGAGACAATTGGCGAGCTCTACGGCCTTCAGCATGGCACCTTCAACGAGCGCTTCGGCAGCGTGGAAATTGGGCGCCCACACGGTGATGCGCACACGTTCGTCATCGCCGGCGCAGGTACGGGGTCGGCTGTGTTTCGCCAGCTCATCCGGCAGGGCAAGGCGTTCTACGCGGGCGTTCTGCACGAAGGGGACATCGACTGCGAGCTCGCGCGCGACCTGGCGACGGAATGCGTGGCCGAGCGCGCCTTCGAGCCGATCGGGGATAAAACCATAGCCCGCGCCAAAGAGCTCCTCGTCCACTGTGCGCGCCTTATTGTGTGCCCCGCCGCCTTCGGCACCATAAACGCCCGCAACGCAGAGCTCGTCGAGTTCGCACGCTCGCATTGTATCGAGATCGTGCGAGCGTGCGAAGGCGCATCGGAGGATTCCCAATTTGAGTGGGAAGGATAAACTGGACTTTATTTTAAGGATTCTCAGGCTACAACTCCTACGCCGGCGACGTCTCCAAGGCGCCGGAGAACCTCGTGAACAGGAATTTCCACGCCGACGAGCCCAACTAGGCCTAGTTCAAGCGAGATTCCAGACTCGACAGGCCGTTGAGAGTCAGATTGTTGGCGACCTCCGACACACGCTCGATAGGAACCGATCCGTCAGACAGTGCCCACGTGCGATAGATACCGATAATGCCTGACAGCAAAAACGCCAGATAGTAGTCGAACATCTCGTCCTTGAGACCTTGGGGCAGCAGATCGCGCTCGGCAATCTCGTGCTCGAGCGGTGCACGAAGACGAGCCATAAAATCATCGAGCGGAATGTTCTCGATCAGCTGACGATTGAGCACGAGGTTGTTGCACAGTGCCTCGTTAACGGTTTTAAAGAAGGTCGCCGCCGCGCCCAGGGCGCGCTCGTTAGTGTCGCCGTCCATGGAAGCAAGCGTTTTCTCGACCGAGTCGACAATCATCTCCACCACATCGACGGCAATGGCATCGAGCAGGCCGTCAACCGTGCCAAAGTGCACGTAGAAGGTTTTGCGGTCGACATTGGCCTCGCGTGCGATGGCACTCACCGTAATGTCTGCCAGCGGCTTTTCCATGAGCAGGCGCTCGAAAGCCGAAAGGATGGCATTACGGCTGCGAACGATGCGGCGGTCAAGACGCGGTTTGCTGGTTGCCATGGGCGTGTCCCTTCGATATGCGAGCATTCATCAACAGATGAGAGATAATCTACGTAAGAGGATTATCCCCCATACAGCACAAATATGCCCCGCATCATGAAGAACGCACGACTGTCCTACTGCGACTTGGGATGCTTCTTCTTATTGAGTGCCGACGGAGATACGCGAATACCATCGCCTGTCTGGCGCACATAGGCTTTATGAGCCGGCTTAGCGGCCCCAGAAGCCTTCTGAGCGTGCTTCTTGGGATCAACGGTAACAGCATTCGTGGGGTGCGGCTTCGCGGCCACAGAGGGCATCTGAGGCGTGCGGCCGAGCTTGCGCATCACGCGATCCCAGCGCGCATGGATGCTCTCGTTGTGGGCGCTCTTAAGGCCCAGCAGGGGCGCAGCCAAAATGGTCGGCGCAATGAACGTAATGAGGCGCCACAGCAGATAGCCGGCGGTCGAAGCCGACCCAAAGAAATGACCCAAGAACAATGCAAAGCCGCCCTCAGCGCCACCAGTTCCACCGGGCAAGGGGACCGCAGAGCTCAGAAGCTGGACAAAGGCGCTCGCGGCCATGACCGAGAAAAAGTCGACCTCGTGGTGGCCAAAGGCAAGCATCAGGAAATAAGGCACCAGATAGAAAAACGCGAGCTGCAGCATGGTGATAAACACGGTGAGCAGCATGGAAGAAAAATGTCCGGCTGAAAGCTTGAACTTCTCGGAGAAGGAGTAGATCTCGCCATCGACAAACGTGCGCCATCCCTCGATCTTAGTGGCCGAGACACCAATGCGCTCAAGCCAATTGATGATGCAGTGGGCGACGCGCGTGACGGTCTTAGGCATGAGCGCGACGGCGAAGATGCCAAGCAAGATGCAGCAGTGCCCACCAAAGCTAAAGACGCACAGCAGCGTCATATCGCCATAGCGATCGGCAAAAAACGGCATGCGAGCAAGCAATAGGATAGCGCCCCAGGCAACGAGGCCAAACTGGTACACGATAAAGCGCGTGAACTGCGTGGCGCCAGCCTCGCCGACATTTTGGCCCGCCTTGGTCAGGCGGTAGATCTGGGCGGGAGTCGAGCCCATCATCATAGGTGTGAGGTTGCCAAAGAAGATGCCGCTCGCCTCGACCGAAATGAGGTCGCGAATGCCGACGGGTGAATTGGGGTCGAGCCAGACAGCGATCGCATAGGCCACAATGCCAAAGAACAGATACATGAACATGCAAAGACACGCGACAAAGAGCCATGACGCCTGGACGCTCGACATAGCGGCCCAGAACTGCCCCATCTGCCCGGTTACAACCAGATAGACGATATAACCCACCAGCACGACGCCGATAAAGATGGCGCCGCGGCGTGCGCTCTTATTGTCGTCTCCGCCCGAGGCCTCAACCTCGACCTGGGGCTTGGACGTATGCTGAGAGGACTCAGTCATGAGGCTCCTTCTAACAGTCAAATTATCTTGGATATTGTACCCGTAAGGGCCATAAGCAGAACGCAAAGCTCTGGTTCAAACGGGAATTGCAGCCGGTTGTTTGAAAATAAAAAACCCGGCCTTCCATGGGAAGTCCGGGTATCAGATGCGTGGTAGCCCGTACCAGATTCGAACTGGTGATCTCCGCCTTGAGAGGGCGGCGTCCTAAACCGCTAGACGAACGGGCCACATGACATCTGCACTGTCGTTCTGCAAGGAAGTATATTACGGGACAAAAAACATCAGCGCAAGAAGAAATTCCAAATTGCCGAAAAATTGTCGGCAGGTTATGGAACACACAGGTAAACTGGGTAGCTAATTCAAGTTGAGATGGACCAAAAGAGCTTCGCGCTCGTTGGGGATGTTGTCTTCGATCACGGCGTCGAGGGCGGAGTTGAGTAGCTGCCCCAGTTCCGGCCCGGGCTTGACTCCGGCACGGATCAGGTCGCCGCCGTTGATGGCGAGCATCTTGAGCGTATAGGGCTCCCCCGCCTTCAGCAGCTCGTGCGCCATCGCGCGCATCTCCTCAATCGTCTCAACGTAATAGAAGCACGACGGGGCCTTGCCGAGCGTGTCGGCACGCTTAAGATCCATGAGCTCGTCCATCAAACGCGGCGTGTCGACGCCCTCGCCCGAAAGCGCGCGCATCATATTGAGCAGGCAGGAGCGCTCGGGGCGCAGCGGCTTGTCGTGATATTTGATGAGCAGGCACACGTCGCGCACCAGGTCGTGCGAGAGCGCCAGGCGATCCATAATGACGCGCGCTTTCTTGGCGCCGAGCTCGGGATGACCGTAGAAGTGTCCGCTGCCGGCGTGATCGACCGTGAAACAATCGGGCTTGGACACATCGTGCAAAAACGCCGCCCACATAAGGCTCGACGAGGGCGCGACGCCGTCGCACAGCGCAAGCTCCCCTGCCACCGTCAGCACACGGGCGATATGCTCGTAGACGTTAAACGCATGATAGACACTTCGCTGATCAAAGCCGCGACCCGCTGCCAGCTCAGGCACAGAGGCACAGATGAGCTCGGGGTAGCGCAGCATCGCGTCTCCCCCATGACCGGTCGAAAGAATGCCCTCAAGCTCAATACCCACACGCTCGCGCGCCACGGCGTCGAGCAGCGGCGCGCACTCGGCAAGCGCGCGCTTAGTCTCGGGCTCAATCATAAAGTCCAGGCGGCAGGCAAAGCGCACCGCACGCAACATGCGCAGGGCGTCCTCGTTAAAGCGACGCTTGGGATCGCCGACAGCGCGAATCAGCTTGCGCTCCAAGTCACCCTGGCCGTCGTAGCGGTCGACAAGCCCGCGCTCGGGATGCCATGCCATAGCGTTGACGGTAAAGTCGCGGCGCGCCAGATCGTCCTCGAGCGAGGCGGCACGCTCCACACTCTGGGGATGGCGACCATCGGTGTAAAAGCCATCCAGACGGTACGTGGTGACCTCGATACGCTCGCAATCGGAAATAGCCGTGATTCCGCCAAATTTAATGCCCGACTCCACGACCGCGATACCAGCGGCCTCGAGCGCCACCTTGGACTCCTGCCACAGGCCGCTACAGCACATATCAACATCGTGGCTGGGGCATCCCATCAGGGCGTCGCGCACCCAACCGCCAACGTACCAAGCCTCAAGACCAGCCGCCTCAAGCGCGCGCAGGACGCACAGGGACGCATCGGACGGTTGAGTACCGTTGAGCGAAACATTGCACATGCCTATGGCCTCCTGCACTTGTGAGCGTAAATCGATGGTTCTCAAGAAGTCTAACAAGAAACGAGAAAGCGCGCACACGCAATTGCTTCCTCGATTCGAACGAACGGGACATTTAACGCCTCAAGCGTGAAGCGCGCAAAAAACACCCGCCTTGGAAATCCAAAGCGGGTGCTCGGCAACGATATATCGATGCGGTTAGCAGACCTGGCGAACCTCGATGTGCTTCTTATATTCGTCCACCTTGGCAAAATCGCCCAAGCCCGGGCACTCGACAACGTTGGCGCCGGTGGCCATCGAAAGGCGCAGGGCGTCCTCGACGCGCTCGGGGGCGTCGTGCCACACGGACAGGAAGGCAGCGAGCGAGGAATCGCCGGCGCACACCGTCGACAGCAGCTTGACGTCGAAGGTGCGGTTGGCAAACCAGATATGCTCGCCGTTGGAGAAGTCGCCACCGAGGGTCAGCAGCACGTTCTTGGCGCCCTTGGCGTGCAGCTCGGACATCGCGCCCTTGACGGACTCATCGTCGCCACCGCTCACCTTAATGCCAAAGATGTCGAGTAGCTCGTCGTCATTGGGCTTAATCAGCAGCGGCTCCATGGCAATGAGGTCTGCCAGCTGATGGCTCGAGATGTCGAGGACGAACTCGGCCCCCTTGGCCTTGACGCGGCGCAGGACCTCGGCCAAGAAGCCCTCGGAAGTGTTGGGAGGCAGCGAGCCGCTGATGACCAGGCAGGTCATGTCATCGAGCGAATCGATGAGCTCAAACATCTCCTGCTCGTTGGCCTCGTTGATGGCGGCACCGGCATTGACCATGTTGTACTCGGTGTCGGGTCCGGCATTGAGGAACACGTTGACGCGCGTGATGCCGTCGGTCCACACGGGCTTGACGGGCACGCCCAGGGCCTCGGCGCCCTTAACGATAAACTCGCCCGAGAAACCAGCGAAAAAGCCCAGGATGGTGGTGTCGACGCCGTAGTGGTCGAGCGTAAACGAGACGTTGAGGCCCTTGCCGTTGGGCGTGTATACGGCGTTGCGGGTACGCGTGACGGTGTTGGCAGCAAGACCGTCGCAGGCGATGTTGTAGTCAATGGCGGGATTTGCAGTGAGCGTGTAAATCATGAATGTTCCTTTCACGAAGCAACGTGTTAATGAAAGTATATTCCACGCATCGGTAAAAGGCTAGGACAACTCGGTGAACGGTGTGGAAGCGATGAAGTACGGCGGAACACCTCTCCCCCGTGGCGGAACAAAAAGGCGCCCCAGCCGAAACCGGGGCGCCACATGCGCACGAATATGTCGCGTTTCGATTACTGACGATCGAGCTTGCGGACAGCAACGCGCTTGCTGTACTCGTCGACGTGACCGAAGTCGCCGATGCCGACGGACTCAGCAACGTTGGCGCCGGTGGCCATAGCGAGCTTCATGGCCTCCTCGACGTTGTCGCGATCCCTGTACCACTTGTGCAGGAACGCAGCGAGGGTGCAGTCGCCGGCGCAGACGGAAGAAACCAGCTTGATGTTGAACTCACGCTTGGCGTACCAGATGTCCTCGCCGTTGGAGAAGTAAGCGTCGCCGCGGCTACCACGGGTGAGCAGCACGTTCTGAACGCCAGCGTCGTGAGCCATCTTCATGGCAACGCGGACCTCGTCGTCGGTGTCGACCGGCACGCCGAAGATGGCCTTCATCTCGTGATGGTTCGGCTTGATGAGCAGCGGCTTCTTGTGAGCGAGCTCCTTGAGCTTGTCGGAGGACAGGTCCAGGACGACGTCGGCGCCACGAGCCTGAGCGTGCTCCATGACCTGAGCCAGGAAGTCGGGCGTAGCTTTGGGAGGCACGGAGCCGGAAACGATCAGGCACTCGAGATCGCCCGCGGTGTCCAGGATGTTGTAGAGCTCCTCCTGGTGCTGCGGCGTGATCGGAGCACCCGGGTTCAGGATGCCGTACTCGTGCTGGCCATCGTTGACGTAGGTGTTAATGCGCGTGATACCGTCGGTCCAGACCGGGCGGCAGAGGCAACCCAGGTTCATGACCTCCTCGACGATGAACTTGCCCGTGAAGCCAGCAAAGAAGCCGAGTGCGACGGTGTCAACGCCCATCTTCTTAAAGGCGAAGGACACGTCAAGGCCCTTGCCGTTAGCCGTGTAGCTGGCCGAGCCGGTGCGGACGTTCTCATCGGGCTCGAGCGGAGAGCTCGAAACCGTCATGTCGACAGCCGGGTTAGCGGTTAGCGTGTAGAACATTTACAGTACCCCCTGTATATGTGAGGGCCGCGTGGCCGGCCCATTCCAACCACGCGGTTACCTCTGATACCAAATTAGCGAGCTGCGGACTCGAGCAGTGCCTTGACCTCGGCTGCGGTGTTGCAGGCGAGCGCCTTCTCGGCGAGCTCGTCGCACTCGGCCTTGGTCCACTGGCTGATGGTCTTGCGGGCGCGCAGGATCGAAGGAGCGCTCATCGAGAACTCCTCCAGGCCCCAGCTGATCAGCAGCGGCTCGAGCAGCGGATCGGCAGCGGCCTCGCCGCACATACCGACCATGATACCGGCCTTCACGCCGCTCTCGATGATGTTCTTGAGCGAGCGGAGCACGGCGGGATAGTAAACCTGGTACAGGTTGGAGATGGTGTCGTTACCACGGTCGGCGCACATGGTGTAGCCGATCAGGTCGTTGGTGCCGATGGAGAAGAAGTCGGCGACCTCGGCAAGACGGTCTGCGAGCAGCGAAGCGGCGGGCGTCTCGACCATGATGCCGACCTCGATGTTCTCGTTGAACTTGCGACCCTCTTCGGTCAGCTCAGCCTTGCACTGCTCGACGAGCTCCTTGACAGCCAAGACCTCCTCGACGCAGGTGACGAGCGGGATCATGATCTTGACGTCACCGAAGGCGCTAGCGCGCAGCAGAGCGCGGAGCTGGACCTTGTACTGGTCGGGATTGGCCAGGCAGTAACGCACGGCGCGGAAGCCCATGAAAGGGTTGTCTTCCTTGACCATATGCAGATACGGAATCTCCTTGTCGCCGCCCACATCGAGCGTGCGGATGATGACAGGAGCACCCTTGAGCGCGCTGGCGACCTTACGGTAGGCGTTGAACTGCTCCTCCTCGGAAGGAAGCTCAGCAGAGTCCATGAACAGGAACTCGGAGCGGAACAGACCGATAGCCTCGGCGTCGTGATCGAGCGCGTTGGGCACGTCATCGGGGTTACCGATGTTGCAGGCGATGATCTTCTTGATGCCATCGGCAGTCACGGACGGCTTGCCACGGAAGGCCTCGAGGGCTGCCTTCTCGGCAGCGAAGGCCTCGGCCTTGGCGGTGTAGGCAGCGAGCGTCTCCTCGTCGGGATCGGCCTCGACGATACCCTTGCCACCGTCGACGACAACGGTCATACCGTTGCGCAGCGCGGTGCAGCTGTTGGAAACCGAAAGGACAGCCGGGATCTCGAGGGCACGCGCGATGATCGCGGAGTGCGACGTGCGGCCACCGGTCTCGGTGACGATACCGAGGAAACCGCCGAGGATCATAACGAACAGGCACACGCCGATGGCGTCCTGGAAGCCGAAGACCGGCGCGGTGAGCACGCCGGAGAG
>OGRK01001920.1_pt1 | contig 11813 bp, 10 predicted proteins | sample 1553471 | NCBI WGS metagenome assembly OGRK01 (sample SAMEA2580080, study PRJEB22360) | human gut metagenome | biome: human gut; feature: human-associated habitat; material: faeces | place: Denmark | collected 2008/2010
CCTGCTCATGGCTTGTGATGTTGAATGCTACACATGTCTCTGAGTTAAGACCAAGTTCTTTATAGTTTTCTACTTTAGCCTTTGATGCGTTGTAAACAACGAAATCCGGCTCGAAGTTCTCAAGTTCTTCAGCAGTTGGCTTGATGAACATATTTGTTACGAAATGTGCCTGCCAAGCTACTTCTACGATAAAACGGATAGCCATACGAGTATCAGCGTTTGCTCCACAGAAAGCATCAACTACAAATAATTTCTTATTTGAAAGTTCCTTCTTTGCAATATCCTTAACGGATGCCCATGTCTCTTCTGTCATTGGATGATTATCGTTCTTGTAACCATCTGTTGTCCACCATACAGTGCCCTTTGAATTCTCATCAACAACAATATACTTATCTTTAGGTGAACGTCCTGTATAAATACCTGTCATTACATTAACAGCGCCAAGCTCTGTTTCCTGTCCTTTTTCATATCCTTCAAGAGTAGATTTAGTCTCTTCCTCGAAAAGTGTTTCATATGAAGGGTTGTAAACGATCTCTGTAGTTCCGGTAATGCCATACTTGCTTAAATCAATATTTTTCATTGTACACAAATCCTCTTTTCTTTCTAAGTATTATTCTATGGAGGTTAGTTTGTACTACCAACTTCCACAGCCAATTTGTATTATAGCCATCCCTAATCAAAAAGTAAAGAAAATCTTTACCGGATATGACTTTTTTACAATTTTTTTATAATCATCACGCCTGTATTTTATAATTTATATTTGTTTTAGAAACACAGACAGATTGCATAGACAAGTGCCGCCATGATCCATGCAACAACACACTGTCCGACCACAACTACCAGTGCCCATTTGCTTCCAAGTTCCCGTTTTACGGAAGAAACGGCTGCTACACATGGAGTATACAGCAGACAGAATATCAACAATGACAGAGCGGATGCCGGTGTCAGGATCTTATGGATAACATCCATGCTTCCGGTCAGCACAGACAATGTTGATACTACACTCTCCTTGGCCATAAATCCGGATATCAGTGCCGTCGATATCCGCCAGTCTCCGAAACCAAGCGGTGCAAATACCGGTGCGATCAATCCTGCGACAACTGCAAGGATACTGTTCTGTGAATCTGCCGTCAGGTTAAAGTGCAGATCAAAGCTCTGTAAGAACCAGATCACGATCGTTGCCACAAAGATAACCGTAAATGCCCGCTGTAAGAAATCCTTTGCCTTTTCCCATAATAACTGCAATACATTTTTCAATGCCGGCATTCTGTAGTTTGGAAGCTCCATAACAAACGGAACTGCCTCACCCTTGAATAATGTCTTTCTGATAATAAGCGCCACAAGGATTCCTATCAGTATTCCCACAACATACAACCCGACCATAACAAGTGCTTTATACTTTGGGAAAAACGCTGCCGCAAAGAATGCATAGATCGGAAGCTTTGCAGAACAGCTCATAAACGGGGTCAGCAAAATGGTCATTTTACGGTCACGTTCCGATGGAAGAGTACGGCTTGCCATAACGCCCGGCACGCCGCAGCCGGTGCCCACCAGCACCGGGATAAAGCTCTTGCCGGAAAGGCCGAACTTGCGGAAGATACGGTCCATGATAAAGGCCACGCGGGACATATAGCCCACGTCCTCCAGGATAGACAGCAGGAAGAACAGCACCAGCATCTGGGGCACAAAGCCCAACACCGCGCCCACACCGGCGACGATGCCGTCCATGATCAGGCCGTACAGCCAGCCCGCCACGCCGATGCTCTCTAGGAAGCCGCCCAGCGCATTGGGAACGATCTCACCGAACAGGACATCGTTGGTCCAGTCGGTCGCAAAGGTACCGATAGACCAGCCGCCATCTGCGATGGAGGTGCCCACGGACAGGGAGTACATCAGGAACATGATCACTGCGAAGATGGGCAGAGCCAGCACACGGTTGGTCACGATCTGGTCGATCTTATCGGAAACGGTCAGGTGCTCCACGCGGGCCTTCTTCTTGACGGCCTTTTCGACCACGGTGTTGATATAGGCGTAGCGCTGGTTGGTGATGATGCTCTCGGCGTCATCGTCCATCTCGTTCTCGCAATCCTTGATGTGGTCATCAATGTGAGCCAGCAGGCTCTTGTCGAGCTTCAGCTCGTCCTGGACCTTGTCGTCGCGTTCAAACAGCTTGACAGCGTACCAGCGCAGGAAGTGGTCATCGACCTTGCCCTGAATGGACTCCTCGATGTGTGCGATGGCGTGCTCGACGCTGCCGGTGAAGACATGGGGCAGCTCCTCGGAGGCCTTGCCCGCCTTGGCTGCGGCGATGGCAGCCTTGGCAGCTGCTTCGGTACCCTCGCCCTTCAGTGCGCTGATCTCGACGGCCTGGCAGCCCAGCTCTTTGCTCAGCTTCTTCAGGTCGATCTTGTCGCCGTTCTTGCGGACCAGGTCGATCATGTTGACCGCCATGACCACCGGGATGCCCAGCTCGATCAGCTGGGTGGTCAGGTAGAGGTTGCGCTCGATGTTGGTGCCATCGATGATGTTCAGGATGGCGTCGGGCTTCTCCTTGACCAGATAGGTACGGGAGACGACCTCTTCCAGGGTGTAGGGAGACAGCGAATAGATACCGGGCAGGTCCTGAATGATGACGTCTTTCTCACCCTTCAGCTTGCCTTCCTTCTTCTCGACAGTGACACCGGGCCAGTTGCCGACGTACTGGTTGGAGCCGGTCAGATTGTTGAACAGGGTCGTTTTGCCACAGTTCGGGTTGCCGGCCAATGCGATCTTAATGCTCATTGTGTTCCTTTCCTCTCTGTTCGGATCAAACCACTTCGATCATTTCAGCGTCGGCCTTGCGCACACTCAGTTCGTAGTTGCGCACGGTCAGTTCCATGGGGTCACCCAGAGGTGCCACCTTGCGGACATAGATCTCGACCCCCTTGGTGATGCCCATGTCCATGATGCGGCGCTTGACCGGGCCTTCGCCGTGCAGGCGTGCCACGGTGGCCGTTTCGCCGACCTTGACGTCTTTCAAAGTCTTCATGTAAATCCTCCTCTACTTGTCTTTTATTCAGAGACCATTCCAGTGTCGGAGCAGGTCCCAAACAGCGCTGCCGCTGTTTAGCCGATCAGAATGCGGTTGGCCATCGTCTTATCGAGCGCCAGGCGGCTTTCCTTGACCTGCACGATCAGGTTGCCCGCGATCTCGTTGACCACAGTCACATCGCTGCCCACCACAAAGCCGAGTTCTGCCAGATGCAGACGCACCTCGTCCTTGCCGGTGATCTTTTGAATGGTGACGGTCTCGCCCGCCTTGGCCATCGTCAAAGGCATCATCTTTCGTCCACTCCCTTATGTCACAATGTTTCACATCCCGCACAGCGTTCTGTGAGGTTCCTCCGGTCGGGGGAAGTTTCGATGCCGGTTAGTCAGTCGTGACTATCAGCATGGATAGTTTACGCTTACTAACCTTTCTTGTCAATAATTTTTTCATAATTCACAGTTAGTTCGTAGGAACAAACAGATTGTTTCTTCTTGTTTTGTTCAATTTTTGCTATTTTGAACAAGAACGATCGCGAACATTCCAGCCGTTCGTGTTTCTTCGGAGCGTCAGGTTTTCTCTCCGCAATCAACGTACCACAGTCCATCCGACGCACTTGTCCGAATATGACACAGCCGCCCGGTGCAGGGGTCAGACTGCAACGGGCGGCCGCGTGTCAAAAGGAGGATCTTTCCCGCCGGGGCGTGGTGTCTCCGGCAGGCGCCAGGATAAAAAGAGAGTATTGGTAGGAAATGTCAGTTTCAGGCCGCCACGGCAAGGCGGAAGATCGGGGTGCCGCTGTGGAACAGGCGCAGGTATACTCTGGTGCACTTGTTCAGCTGGGCAAACAGGCGCTCGGCGGCATCGCGGTCGCCATAGGCCTTCCAGCAGCCGCAGCAGGTAAAGTTGCGGCCCTGATTCTCGATGAAGCCCACCACATCGGTGAGCGGGTAGCCCAGAAATACGCCGATCTCATGCGGAAACTCTGCCTCGCAGCACAACCGCTGCGACAGCTGCCGCAGCAGCGGTTCGCAGTCGTCCGACCCTTCGGGCAGACGGTAGCCTTCCTGCACCAGAAATGCGCGGACATTCTCATCCGAAAGCACTTCGCGCAGGCGGTTCTCCCGGTAGACATAGACCAGATACCGGTGGGTGCGGGTGCAGCCCTTGAGAACCCGGACCCGGAGGCCCTTCTCACCCAGCCGCGCGTTCCAGCCGCGCACCCGCTCGGCAAGGTCTTTGCAGTCCTGCGTCTCATAGCGGAAGAGTCCGGCGGCCTTCAGGCCTGCCAGCACCGGCGAGCACTGTTCGATCATCACGGTCTCAAAATTACGCTCCATGGCCGGTTTTCCTCCGTTGCTTGGTTTAAGAAAAGCATTCCCGCTGTGCACCCAGACTATGCAGAGCTTCATGGTTAGATTTATCTAACCTCAAGTTCAAAAAGAACGCGGTTCCTGTTGCGGACCGCCTTGTGGTTAGTTATTTCTAACGTGGCATTATCTTACCATAGCTTCGGAGAGGTGTCAAGGGTTTTTGAAAAGTTTTTCGTTTCCTCCTTTTGCGCCGCGCCGTTGCGCCGCCCCGCCGGAGCGCCGCGCTCGTTGAAAAGCGTCGAAATCCATGTTATAATGATACCATCCACTAGAAATAGTGGTGCGCTGTCTGCATTGCAGGTGGTCGGGCTTCTTTCCGGCGTCAAATCCGGAGGAGGTCTGCTTTTTATCTTCTCCGGGATGTTTGTATGTCAACCACACCCAACCTGAACGGAGGAGTCCAACATGGATGTTTTGAATACTGTTGTGAACATACTGCATTTGATTGCAGACGTTGTCATCGGCGTTACGCAGGTAACCTGGATGATCTCAAAGGATGTCTTTCGGGACAAGCCCAAGGCCAAACACTATTCCAAACGCAATAAAAAGTAACGACCGCCTCACAGTTCCCCAACTAGAGCGGTCGTTACTTTTTAACACTTGCCGGTAAAGGAGCTGACCACTTTGCAGACAGCGCCTTTTCTATTTGTAGTATAGTCAATTTTTTACGATTTGTCAAGAACGCAACTTTTCAGGAGATCTTTATGTATTTTATTCCTTTTGAAACCGCCCGGCTGCGCCTGCGCCCGCAGGAGGCCAAAGATGCCGGTTTTGCGCTCTGTATCTGGGGCGACCCTATTACCGGAAAATACCTGACCGATCCAGCACTGGACACCATCGACAATCTCAATGAGTATATGGAACTTCTGCGGCATCTGAATGACAGCGCTGACTGCTACTATGTCATCGCAGAGGATAAAGTCACCGGCCAAGCCATCGGCACCTGCTGCGCCGTCATTAAGGAAAACGGACGCTGCTGGGATATCGGGTACTGTATCCATCCTACTTGCTGGCGAAAGGGCTACGCCAAGGAAATGGTCGGTGCACTGGTCGATTTTGGCATCCAGAACGGCGTCAAGACATTTCTTGCCGATGTCGCCGCTGACAATGCCAGTTCCTGTGGTGTAATGTGCTCACTGGGCTTTGCTCCTTCCGAAAATGGAACCTTCCGCCGCAGCGGAACGAAAACAGAATACAAAAATCTGACCTTCAGAAAAGACCTATGAATATGACTTCTCTTACCCAGACCATCGCCTCCCTATTGGCTGCCCACCCGGAGCGGCCCGTGCTCATCGCGCTGGACGGCCGCTGCGGCAGCGGCAAAACGACGCTGGCGGCACAGCTGGCAGAACAGTTTCCGGGCAGCGCCGTCTTCCATACCGACGACTACTATCTTCCCCCAGCACAGCGCATCCCGAACTGGGCCGAAACGCCCTGCGCCAATATGGACCTGACCCGCCTGCGGGAGGAAGTGCTCGTTCCGGCACAGGCCGGGGCCGCGGTGCGCAGCCGGGCGTACTCCTGCCGGGAGGGTGCCTATCTGCCGGAACAGTGCGTACCGCCCGCACCGCTCTATATCCTGGAGGGCAGTTACAGCCACCACCCGCTCCTTGCAGGCTTCTATGACTTTAAGGTATTCGTCACCTGTTCCAAAGAAGAGCAGGCCCGCCGTTTGCAGGCGCGGGAAGGCGAACGCTACGAAAATTTTGTCCGTCGGTGGATTCCTCTGGAAGAGGCCTACTTTGCGCAGTGCCGCATCGAAGCGCTGGCGGACCTCCTCTGGGATACTACAAATTTATGAAGTTTTTGAAAATTTGCGGCAATTTTTCCCGCCAACCTGTGGGAATTATGGTATAGTTATATTGGAATAAACTTGATTTCCCAAGGCAAGGAGAAGCATTATGGAACACTTCGTGGAATTTGAAAATGTTTCCAAATACTACCAGACAGGTAGTGTCCGCATCGCCGCAGCGGACCGCCTGAATTTTTACGTGGACAAGGGCGAGTTCTGCATCATCGTCGGGCCGTCCGGTGCAGGCAAGACCACCCTGCTGAACATCCTCGGCGGCATGGACACCTGCGACGAGGGCCACGTCTGGCTCGACGGGCAGGATGTAAGTCGGTTCTCCGAGAAAGAGCTGACCCAATACCGGCGGTATGACGTCGGATTCGTCTTCCAGTTCTACAACCTCGTGCAGAACCTGACGGCGCTGGAAAACGTAGAACTGGCCAGCGAGATCTGCCGCGACCCGCTGGACCCCAAAGCTACGCTGGAAAGCGTCGGCCTCGGCGAGCGGCTGAACAACTTCCCGGCCCAGCTTTCGGGCGGCGAACAGCAGCGCGTCTCCATTGCGCGCGCCCTCGCCAAAAATCCGAAGCTCCTGCTCTGCGATGAGCCGACCGGTGCGCTGGACTACAAGACCGGCAAACAGGTACTGGCCCTGCTGCAGCGCACCTGCCGCGAGACGGGCCGCACCGTCATCGTCATCACCCACAACACAGCCCTGACGGCCATGGCCGACCGCATCATTCAGGTGAAGAGCGGGCAGATCCTGTCCAACCAGGTCCACGAGCACCCTGTGCCCGTGGAACAGATCGAGTGGTGATTCTTGTGCAGAAAAGTTATCGAAAAAACATCCTCCGGGATCTCAGGGGCAACCTGAGCCGGTTTTTGTCCCTGTTCGGCATCGTGGCACTGGGCGTGATGATCCTGACGGGCCTTGCCAGCTTTGCGCCCAGTATGCGGATCGCCGGACAGAAATATTACGTACAGCAGAACGTATTCGACCTCCGCGTCCTCTCCACCCTCGGCCTTTCCGAGGACGACATCGACGCCATTGCCGCGACCGAGGGCGTCACAGCGGTCCAGCCGGTGAAGTATCTGGACGCCGAGGGCCGCTGGTCCAGCACCGACCAGCCCGCCGTCCTGCGCATCCAGCAGCTCCCGGCAGACCCCGGTGCCGACACGGCCGAGAATCTGAACCGCCCGCTGCTGCTGGCAGGCCGGATGCCCGAAGCTGCCGACGAATGCGTCGTGCATGTCATGGGCCACGGGGAAGAGATCCCCATCGGCACCACGCTGACCTTGCCGGACGGCACCGATGGCCTCGCCCGCACCTCTTATACCGTGGTGGGGCAGGTGCAGGACCCGCTGCATTTTTCCTCCGACCAGGAGACTTCCACCGCCGGCGACGGCGTTCTGGACGCCATCGTCTACGTCTCGGACGGTCAGCTGACTGCCGATTATTACACTGTCTGTTATATCAAGGCCGAAAACGCCGACCAGTATGACAATTATTCCGATGAATACCAGGCAGCCGTGGACGCCGTCGCCGACCGACTGACCGCCATCAGCGGCGCACAGTGCACCACCCGCCGGGAAGCCCTCATCGACGACGCCACTGCCAAACTGGCCGATGCCAAGCAGACCTACGACGAGCAAAAAGCGGAAGCCGAACGCCAGTTTGCACAGGCCGAACAGAAGCTCGACGAGGCCGAAGCCCAGCTCACCGCCGCCAAAGCGCAGCTGGAGCAGGGCGAAGCAGAGTACACCTCCGGCAAGGCGCAGCTGGCCCAGCAGAAAGCCGCCCTGCCCGACACCATGCAGAGCGGTGCGGACAAGGTGCTGGACGGCGAGGAGCAGATCTTGGAATTTGAAGACCAGCTCCAGCAGATCGAACTTCTGGTCAACCTGAAGCAGGTGGCCGACCCGCTGCTGACCTATGCCGAAGCCGCGCTCCACAACGCGCAGAAAGCGCTCGACGATGCCGAACCCGCCGACGAAGAATACACTGAGCTGCGGGATGCCCTCGCAAAGGCACAGGCCGCCTACGACAGCATCTACGCCCAGCTCAACGGCTACCAGCAGCAGCTGGACGAGGGCAAGCGGCAGATGTATGCCCAGGGGCTCCTCTCCTCGCCCAGCCTTTCCAATACTGAACTCGTCACCGAGGCCAAAGCCGCTCTGCGGAAGATGAAGCTGGAACTGATGCAGGGCCAACTGGGGCTTTCCACCGGCACCGCCTCTGCCTATTCCGCCTTTGCTGCCGCCGAACAGCAACTCGCCGATGCCCGCACCCGGCTGGATGACGGCTGGGCTGAATACAATACCGGCAAAGAGCAGCTGGACGCCTCCCGCACCGAATACGCAACGCAGAAAGCCGAGGCGGAGCAGAAGCTCGCTGACGGCCAGAAGCAGATCGACGATGCCGAAGAGCAGATCTCTGACATCCAGAACGGCGAGTGGTACGTCCTCGACCGGAACAGCACCATGAGCTTCGTCACCCTTGAGCAGTATGCCGACCGGATGGACGCCATCGCACGGGTCTTCCCCGTGTTCTTCTTCCTGGTGGCGGCACTGGTGGCCTCCACCACCATGACCCGCATGGTGGACGAAAACCGCTTGCAGATGGGCACCCTGAAAGCGCTGGGCTACTCCAACACCGCCATTGCGGGCAAGTACCTGTTCTACGGCCTGGCCTCCAGCATCCTGGGCAGCATCCTGGGCATGGCGGTGGGCTTCGTCGTCTTCCCCACCATCATCTGGCAGGCCTATCAGACCATGGTGTTCAGCCTGCCCACCTTCACCCTGCAATTCTACCCCGGCATGGCTGCGGGAAGCGTCCTGCTCAGTGCGGCCGTCATCGGAATCACCACCTGGGAGGCCTGCCGCGCCAGCCTGCGCGAGAAGACCGCCGCCCTGCTCCTGCCCCGCGCACCGGTGGCCGGCAAGCGCATCTTCCTCGAATACATCACCCCGCTGTGGAAGCACATGAGCTTTTCCCAGAAGACCACGGCCCGCAACCTGTTCCGGTATAAGAAGCGCTTCTTCATGACCGTGCTGGGCGTGGCGGGCTGCACGGCCCTGCTGCTCATCGGCTTTGGCATCCAGGATTCCATCCTGCCCATGCTCAACCGCCAGACCACCGAGCTGAACCACAGCGACCTGACCATCTCGTACAGCGACGCCAGAGCCTTTTCCGTGGAACACGGTCTGGGCGATGTGCTGGATTCCAGCGCCGATGTGACCAGCTGGGGCCGTTTCTACAACAAGAGCGTGACCATCTACAATGCCAGCGGCGACAAGCAGACCGTAAGCATCGTGACGGCGGAAGACGAGAGCCAGATGACCGCATATTTCACCTTCCGCACCCGGCAGGGGCACAAGGCCATCCCCTTTGACGACAGCAGTGCCATCCTGACCGAGAAGACCGCCGAGAGCCTGGACCTTGCGGTGGGCGACACCTTTGAGGTGGAGACCAGCGACGGCAGCCGCAAAACGCTGACCCTGACCGGCATCACCGAGAACTACGTCTTCACCCGGCTGTACCTCTCGCAGGCGCAGCTCCGGACGCTGACGGGCGGCACCCTGCCGGAGTGGAACACCGTTTACGGCCAGACCGACTGCCCCACCTCGGACGACCGCAACACCCTGCGCACCGACCTACTGGCCTGCAATTACGTCAGCGGCGTCTCCTTCATGGAGGACACGACCGAAATGTTCGACAACCTCATCGGCTGCCTGAACTATGTGGTCATCCTGATCATCGTCTGTGCCGCTGCGCTGGCCGCCGTGGTGCTCTACAACCTCATCAGCGTGAACCTTGGCGAGCGCAAAAAGGAGCTGGCCACCATCAAGGTGCTGGGCTTCTTCGATAACGAGGTCTACCGCTACATCTTCCGCGAGATCGACCTGCTGGCCCTCATCGGGTCGCTGGCGGGCCTTGCGCTGGGTGTGCCGCTGCATCAGTTCATCGTCCGCACCGTGGAGATGGACCAGATGATGTTCATCCGCTCCATCGCGCCCCGCAGCTACCTGTTCAGCGTAGCCCTCACCCTCTTCTTCACCGTCGTCGTCTGCCGCCTCATGCGCCGCCATGTCCGGAACATCAGCATGGTCGAAAGCATGAAGGCACCGGAATAAGAAAGCATCTCCGCAAAAAAACTCCCCTCGGCCGTGGATGGCTGAGGGGAGTTTTTGTAGTTTGTCAGGTTCTTGCCAGCACCGGCAGCGCGGCGATCTCATCCTGCAGCTCTCTGGCCTGGGTCTTCGTGAGCTTTTTGCAGGAGACCATCCGGTCCAGCACCACCTGCGAGCGCTTGAGCGCCAGCTCCGGGCTGGAATGCGGCGAGTAAGCAGACGGCGCATTGGGCAGGCCTGCCAGCAGGACGCATTCGGCGGAGGTCAGCTCCGCAGGCGTCTTGCCGAAGTAGCCTTCCGCCGCCTCGGCGATGCCGTAGCATCCGCTGCCGAAATAGATCGTATTCACGTACATCTCAAAGATCTGCTGCTTGGAGCAGTGCTTTTCGATGTCCAACGCCGCGAAAAGTTCCGCCGCCTTGCGGGCAAAGTGCTTCTCCTGCGTGAAGTAGATATTCTTTGCCAGCTGCTGGGTCAGTGTGCTGCCGCCTTCGGCCAGCGAGCGGGTCCGCAGGTCTGTCCACAGCGCCCGGACGATGGCCACCGGGTCCACGCCGTGGTGCAGCTCGAACCGGCTGTCCTCCACGGCGATGACGGCGTCGATGTAGGTCTGGGGGATGGCATCGCAGGTGGTGAATCCGGGGCGGGCCGAGAGGGTCTCGTACAGCTGCGCCGCCGGGAGTTCGGGCTGGGTGCCACGGTAGAGTTTCCAGCCCTGTACCCCCAGCACAGTCCCCGCCGCAGCCAGCACCAGCAGTGCCAGCAGCAGCGCCCAGCACAGCAGCCGTTTGAGGAGATCCTTCAGTGTCCGCATCGCGTTCGCTCCTTTCACCTTCTGAATGGTATTATCCTACCCGATTTCACCGTTCTTTTCAAGCAGATTTTGTGAACATTCCGCCGCAGACCGCTCAGGCCCGGACATCGCATCTGCGCAGCAGAAGATGTGCCAGCAGAAAGAACACCACCAGCCACCCCAGACAGCTGACTGCAAACAGCCCGTAGCTGCCAGCCAAAGCATCCGCACTTTTGTTGGAGTTCATACCGAGCTGCATCAGGGAATAGGGCCACAGCAGCCCATGACCCTTGGAGCTGATAAAGATGCCGGTAATGCCGCCCAGCAGCCCCAGAAAAATGGGCACGGCAAAGCTGCGGATGACCATGGCCAGCACCAGCTGCGCGGCAATGACAGCCAACGCACCCAGCAACCCCCGCAGCAGAAAGAGCGGCAACCGAACCGGCGGCCAGCCGGGCAGATGGGCAAATACCTTGCCGCAGAACACGAACAGCGCGAACACAAAACCGTGGGTCAGAAGCGCAAGCTTTGTCACCACCGCAAACTTTGCGGCAAACAGGTCCAGCGGCGGTACGGGGCTTGCCATGATCAGGTTCCAGTTGTGCCCCAGATGCTCCAGCCGCCACAAGTAGGCAGCATAGGTGGCTACCATGGCAGGGAAGAAGAGCATGGAATAAAACAGGGTGTGCTGGGTCCACAGGC
>OGRK01001925.1_pt1 | contig 11794 bp, 10 predicted proteins | sample 1553471 | NCBI WGS metagenome assembly OGRK01 (sample SAMEA2580080, study PRJEB22360) | human gut metagenome | biome: human gut; feature: human-associated habitat; material: faeces | place: Denmark | collected 2008/2010
TCAACTCGGGCCCGCCATGGCGTTGCCCCCCGCGGCCGCACGGCACAACCGCAACGTGTCCGTGCTGGACACCGATCCGCAAGGCGACGCCACCACATGGGCGGGCGACGCCGAAGACGCCGGCGAAACCCTGCCGTTCACCGTGGACTCCGCCAATATCGGCAAACTGAAACGACTGCGCAAAACCATGGCGGATGACGAACTCGTCATCATCGACTGCCCGCCGGCCGGCAACGTGGTGGACGTGGCCTGCGATGTGGCCGATTTCGTCATCGTTCCGGCCACCCAGGGGCCATTCGAACTGAGCCATGCGCTCGAAACCGCGGAAAGCCTCGACGCGGCCGGCAAACCGTACGCGCTGCTGCTGCTCAAAGTGGAAAACAACAAGCTGGCCGGCAATGCGGTCAATCTCATCCGCGAACGCGGCGCCAGCGTCTTCGACGCGTCCGTACCCAAGCGCGTGGGCATGCAGAAAGTCATCGGCCACGCATTTCCCAGCAATCTCAATGGGTATGAAGACGTGTATCTCGAACTTGAGGAGGCGATCGCCTGATGGCCATTAGAAAACCGAACGGTGGTGCGAAGGCAGCGTTCACCGCTCCGCTGACCAGCGTGCAGGACACCCGCAGCCGTGGCAATGGCAACGGCAACGGCGAACGTGTGCTCATGAGTTTCAAAATTCCATCCGATCTGAAAATGATGCTGCAGGAAAACGCGCGTGAACGCGGCACCACCGCCAGCCGCATCATCATCGACGGCATCCGCCACGAGCTCGGCCTCGACGACTAAGCCGAAGGCGTGAAGGAAACCGTCGGAACATCAACGGAACGGACATAAACGGACACGGGCGGACATGGATGGTCGCGGACGTGCGTTCCGAAAAAACAAGGGAATGGTATGGCTCAGGCAAAAACACGCCAGCCGCAAGGGCCGGCAACGGGCAAATCGCAAGCGTCGGCCAAAGCGAATCGGGCTAAAGCAAAACCGGCCGCAACGAGACCGGTCAAGCCGCTACGCACGCTGAATAAGACGAAAACGCATCGCGTACGCAACTTCATCTGCGCGGTGATTGCCTTCATATTCGCGCTCGCCGCGCTGCTGGGCACTGTCACGCACATTCTGCCGGAAGAACTGCAGGCGTTGCCGTATATGCCGATCGTCGTCTCCCTAGTGCCATGGTTCACGCTGCTCGCCGTAATCGCGCTCGTCTGCGCCATCGTCTCCAAACGTACGGTGTCCATCGTGATGGCCGTTCTGGCGATTGCGTTGCAGGCGTTCTGGCAGTATCCGTTCTTCTACCAGCCTTCGAAACTGCCACGTGCCGCAGTCGCGGCGGCGTCCGGCGAAACCGTCAACACGGATGACGGCTACGCGCGGCTGATGACGTGCAATGTGTACAAAGGGCGCGCCGATGCGCGTGAGATCGTGGATCTGGTGCGCAGCGAACACGTCGAGGTGCTTGCGTTGCAGGAGACGACCGACGCTTTCGTGGACGATCTGAACCGTGCCGGCATCGCCTCGTATCTGCCCTATGCGCAGGTGTCGAGTTCGGACGGCGTGTACGGCAACGGCCTTTGGTCGGCGAGTCCGCTTGACGACCCTTCCGATGACGATGTCGATTCGAGCGCGTCGTTCATGCCGGGCGGCACCGTTTCGTTCAATGGGGGAGCCACGCAGGTGCGTTTCGTATCCGTGCATACCACGTCGCCGACGAACGATTACTGGCAGCAGTGGAAGCGGTCGCTCGACGAACTGGCGAAACTACGTTTCGACACTAGCCGACGGTACGTTTTCATGGGTGATTTCAACGCGACGTACGACCATACGCCGTTCCGCAACATTCTGGGAAACCGTTTCTCCGACGCCTCCCGTCAGGCCGGCGAGGGATTGAAATTCTCATGGCCTGCGAATGTCGATTACGTGCCGTCGTTCGCCGGAATCGACCATATCGTACTGGATTCCGGCATGCAGGCCGGACAGGTGCGCACAGTCAAAGTGGACGGCAGCGACCACAAAGCGCTGCTGGCGATTGTGCGGGTCGGCTAAGCCCGTGGCTAGACGGTGACGACCGGCATGTTATTCGAATATCAGATGCAGGCGATGACGTTCGTGCATTGCGGTTCTGTGGGCAGCATCGGCATGGTGAACTGGTCGAGCAGCTTGTAGGAGAGCGGTCCGGGCAACTGTCCTACCGGATTCGTGTGCGCCAGCCGTTCCACAATAGAGAAATATGGTATGTCTTGCATGCTGATCCCTTGGTCTTCCAAAGGTGATGTATGGGTTGTGCGGTTGCTTTCCGATGCTTCCATAGCAGAAGGGGGAACCTTTTGGATACATTCACTCAACCGCTTAAGTATCCGTTTGCCACTATAACAGAGGGAGGGTCATTGTGCCTGTGCTGGAGGGTGGCGGTGAGATGGTGTTGTCCGGATTGCGGACGTGCGATTGATCTTGGATGCTGCCGATGGCGATGCGCGCCGACAATGTACGGGGATATGAAAAAGTGCCCCAGATAGGAATCGAACCTACGACACCTTCTTTAGGAGAGAAGTGCTCTATCCACTGAGCTACTGGTGCATGACTTATATATAATACAATATTTCCCTGAAATAATCAAATGGTTTCTTGTATTTCTTAATAGTTTTGGTATGTCCTTGCAAAATCAGTTTTGGAATGGTAGAATTTTGTCGATATAAAATATGAAAAGGAGCATAGGAAAATTGAGAAATAAAAAAAGCAGTTTTCTTGGTGATACATATATAAAAACCAAAAACGGAGAAATTGTGATCCGGGCAGGAATGAAAGTCGTAATCGGATGGATAGTATTTGCATTATTGTGTGTCGGTTATGTATATGCATTTTTTATCAGAGAACCAAAGGCTGAGCCGGGCGCAGATAATACTGTCGAGCTTGAGATTCCGGAAAATGCATCATATAAGAAAAGCAATGTTTCAGAGATCAATGATCTGGTAAGTAAGTATCTTACAGCAAAAGTAGCCTGTGATCAGGCAACACTTCAGTCGTTAGTTACAGATCCGACAGAATTTGATGATATGTCAGTGCTGGAAAGTTCTGCCAAATATCTGAAAGGCTTTGAAGATACGACCTGCTATCTTGCAGATGGCTATGCAGAAGGCGAGTATGTAGTGGTAGAATTGTCCTATATGGATATTGCAGATGTAGAATCAAAACCGCTTGATATTGTGACCTTCTATATTATAAAGGATAAGGATGGTTCCTATAAGATTGATAATGGGGAACTGTCAAATGCGCAGCTTTCTTATCTGAATAGCTTTAAGGCATCAAAGGATATTCAGGATATCTATGTTCATGTAAAGGAAAATACAGAATATCTGTTGGATACCGATAAGACATTCCGGGCATTTTATGATCTGATCAGCAAGCCGGCTACAACAGAGAATACTGCAGCTACACCGGAAGATGCACAGTAAATGGAAGGCGTTATCCGGTTTTATAAATAAGAGAAACGGGTTTGGTGTAATTTGATAGATATGAAGTAATGTAAAAGTTCCGTAAAAGAATCCTTATGGTATGACAGGATTTCGGTACGGAACTTTTCTGCGTTGTTATTTATTATAGAAGTTACAGGTGGAAGTGCCATTATCTGCTTAAATGGCATTTTCTTCATTTTCAGGAGATACAATACCGATGTCGATTCCACGGGTCTGTACCGGAGTGGAGAATACGATCTGTGTTTCTGTATTTCCGAATCGCTGTAGCTGTCCGATAAAAGAATCCAGCTCCATCGTACTTGGGAAGCAGACCTTTATCAACATGGAGTAAGCACCGGTCACGCAATTACATTCCAGCACATTCGGACAAGCATCGATAAAAGGATAAAAAGTCGGTTTCTGTTTCGGATCGAGTGCCATGTGTATAAATGCGGTAATGTGATACCCCAGAGCTTCCGGATTGATGCCTGCATGGTATCCGGTGATCACACCTGCCTTTTCCAGCCGGTCGATTCTTGCGGATACCGCAGGAGAGGAGAGAAATACTTTATTTGCCAGATACTTTAAAGGGGTTCTGGCATTGTGCTGTAATAAATGTAATATTTTCTTATCGATATTATCCATATATTCACGTCCTTTATAAAATGTTATAACTTCAGATTCTAAATTTAAATACAAAAAAAGGTGCGTTTCCGTAGAAACACACCTTTGCGTTTGCTTTATTATACGTCGGGAAAAGAGAAAAAACAAGCCCCGAAATTGAAAAGTTGTAATTGTTTACTTTTAATGGTCAGAATGGTATGATTAAAAAGATATGGTTATAAAGAAAACAGATAAAAAAGAGCGGCGAGAAAGCTGTAACAGAGAGACAGAACAGGAAGGGTCATGATATGGCAGAAGGCATTCGAATCAATAAATATCTGAGCGAAGCTGGTATTTGTTCCAGACGTGCTGCAGATGAATATATATTAAAGGGCAGGATCACAATAAATGGGAAGCCTGCGGAGATGGGACAGAAGATAGAGGCAAATGACAGGGTAATGGTTGATGGAAAGCCTGTAAGAAAGCGTGAAGAGACAGTTATTCTTGCATACAATAAACCATTGGGACTGACCTGTACGGCAAGTCATGATGATCCGGATAATATCTTCGATCATATAAAATATCCGATCCGATTGCAGTATGTAGGAAGATTAGATAAGGATTCACAGGGATTACTGCTTCTGACAAACGATGGAGATCTGTCAAACAGTATCCAGAAGTCAGTCAATAATCATGAGAAGGAATACCGTGTCCGCGTGAATAAGCCGATCACGGATGAATTTTTAACACAGATGGCGGCAGGTGTTCCGATTCTTGACACGGTGACAAAAAAATGTCGTCTGTATAAGATCGATAATTATTCCTTTAAGATCATAATTACACAGGGGCTGAATCGCCAGATCCGTCGAATGTGCGAATACTTTGGATACAAGGTCGTAAATCTGAAACGGCTTCGAGTGATCAATATCCGTCTGGGAAATCTGAGACCGGGTGAGTACCGCCATTTGACAAAGGAAGAAGAAACAGAACTCAGACGTTTAGTGGAACGAAAAGAAGAAGTAAAAACAAAGCGGGAAGAAGCACAGCCGGATAATAAAAATGAACAGAATGTTGTTGGAAATAAGAGGTATGTCAGTTGGAAAAGAGAGACAGGATCAAAGAATTAGTTGAAAAACTGAATGAGGCATCAAAGAAATATTATCAGGAAGATACCGAGATCATGAGCAATCTGGAATATGATGCCTTGTATGATGAACTGGTAGAACTTGAGAAAGAGACAGGAATCGTAATGTCGAACAGTCCGACGGTTCATGTCGGATATGAGATTGTAAGCGAGCTTCCGAAAGAGGCTCATGAGCATCCAATGCTTTCTCTGGATAAGACCAAGAGTGTGGAAGCACTGGCAGCATGGCTTGGCACACATCAGGGTGTGATCTCATGGAAGTTAGATGGTCTTACCGTTGTCCTTACCTATGAGAATGGTACGCTTGTAAAAGCAGTAACCAGAGGAAATGGTTTAGAGGGCGAGGTTATAACGAACAACGCAAGAGTATTTGCAAATATTCCGAAAGAGATTCCATATAAGGGTAAGTTGACGATCCGTGGAGAGGCAGTTATCAAGTATTCAGATTTTGAGAAGATAAATGAGCAGATCGCAGATGCAGATGCAAAATATAAAAACCCGAGAAACTTATGCAGCGGCTCTGTCAGACAGCTGAATAACCAGATCACGGCTAAACGTAATGTAATGTTCTATGCATTTACACTGGTGCAGGCAGACGGAGTTGATTTTCAGAATTCCAGAGCCTGTCAGATGGAATGGCTGAAAGAGCAGGGGTTTGAAGTAGTAGAATACCACGAAGTAATAAGAGACACAGTAGAGGCGGAAGTTATTAAATTTTCAGAAAAAATTGCCGAGAACGATTTCCCGTCCGACGGACTTGTGTTAGTATATGATGATATAGCGTATGGAAGATCACTAGGGCGGACGTCTAAGTTTCCACGAGATTCATTTGCATTTAAATGGGCTGATGAGATCCGCCAGACAAAGCTTCTGGAGATTGAGTGGAGTCCATCTAGAACAGGACTCATCAATCCGGTCGCTATCTTTGAACCGGTGGAGCTGGAGGGAACGACAGTGAGCCGTGCTAGTGTCCATAACATCAGTATTATGGAAGAATTGGAACTTGGTGTGGGGGATGAAATTGAAGTTTATAAGGCGAATATGATCATTCCGCAGATTGCACAGAATCTGACAAGAAGTGGTGTGAAAGATATTCCAAAAGTCTGTCCGGTCTGTGGCGGCAAGACAGAGATTCGCCAGGTCAGCAATGCAAAAGCACTGTATTGTACCAATCCGGAATGTCAGGCAAAGCATGTCAAAGCATTTGCACTCTTTGCGAGCCGTGATGCTTTGAATATTGAAGGTTTGTCAGAGGCAACGCTGGAGAAGTTTATTGACCGTGGATTTATAAAGGAATTCACAGACATTTTTCATTTGGATAAATGGCAGGAAGAGATTCAGACGATGGAAGGTTTTGGAGAAAAATCCTACAAGAACCTGATCGCAAATGTGGAGAAAGCAAAAGTGACGACACTTCCGAAAGTTATCTATGCACTTGGAATTCCGGGAATTGGGCTTGCAAATGCGAAGGTCATCTGCAGAGAGTTTTCCGGTGACGTGGATCGTATGATCCATGCTACTGCAGAAGAACTTGCAGAGATTCAAGGAGTAGGCGAAGTACTTGCCGGTGCATTTGTAACTTATTTTCAGGATGATAAGCATGTAGAAAGCTTGAAGCGGCTGCTTAAAGAGCTTGAGATTCCAAAGGAAGAAGAATCAGAGAGTCAACAGATCTTTGCCGGAGTGAACTTTGTTATTACCGGGAGTGTGGAACATTTTGCAAACAGAGGAGAGGTCAAGGAACTGATTGAGAGCCTGGGAGGAAAAGTTACGGGATCTGTCACTTCCAAAACAAATTACCTAATCAATAATGATGTGACATCGACTTCATCAAAGAATAAAAAAGCAAAGGAACTGGGAGTTCCGATTATTTCGGAGGAGCAGTTCATTAAGATGGTAGAGGAACAAAAGTAGGAAAGAAGGGAAAGAACCATGTCTGAACAGGATTATGTAGATACAATTGATAACAACGATAATAATAGCAATGACAATCATAACGATGATGAATATGAGAAAGTCTGCTTTGTCTGCCACAGACCAGAGAGTGTGGCTGGAAAGATGATCAATCTTCCGAACAATATGTGTGTGTGCAATGACTGTATGCAAAAGAGTTTTGATGCTATGAATAATATGAACTTCGGTGGTGCGATTGATTATAGCCAGCTTATGAATATGCCGGGAGTTCAGTTCTTAAATATTGATGATATGAGCCAGCAGATTCCAAAGCAGCAGCGCGTGAAGAAGAAAAAAGAAGGCGAGAAGGCAACGCCGCTCGTTGACATTCATAACCTTCCGGCACCGCATAAGATCAAGGCGAGCCTGGACGAGTATGTAGTCGGACAGGAATATGCCAAGAAAGTGATGTCTGTTGCTGTATACAACCATTACAAGCGTGTGGCAACAGATTCCATGGACGACATTGAGATTGAGAAATCTAACATGCTGATGATTGGACCTACAGGTTCCGGTAAGACCTATCTTGTCAAGACGCTGGCAAGAATTCTGGATGTGCCGCTTGCGATTACAGATGCTACATCTCTGACGGAAGCAGGTTATATTGGAGATGATATCGAAAGCGTCGTATCCAAGCTTCTGGCAGCAGCGGATAACGATGTGGAAAAAGCAGAACAGGGAATCATTTTTATTGATGAGATTGATAAGATTGCAAAAAAGAAAAATGCGAGTCAGCGTGATGTTAGTGGAGAGTCCGTACAGCAGGGAATGCTGAAGCTTTTAGAAGGAAGCGAAGTGGAAGTTCCGGTTGGAGCTAATAGTAAAAATGCGATGGTTCCGCTCACAACAGTCAATACAAAGAACATTTTATTTATCTGCGGAGGAGCCTTTCCGGATCTGGACGGCATCATCAAAGAGAGACTCACAAAGCAGTCTGCAATTGGATTTGGCGCAGATCTGAAAGATAAATATGATCATGATAAGAAGATTCTTGAGAAGGTAACAACAGAAGATCTTAGAAACTTTGGCATGATCCCGGAGTTCCTGGGACGACTTCCGGTAGTCTTTACATTACAGGGACTGACAGAAGATATGTATGTGAAGATTCTGGAGGAGCCAAAGAATGCAATTCTGAAGCAGTATCAGAAGCTTCTTGCACTGGATGAAGTGAAGCTCGATTTCACAGAAGGTGCATTACGTGCAATTGCGAAAAAGGCGATGGAGAAGGATACCGGAGCGAGAGCCCTTCGTGCGATTATCGAAGAATTTATGCTGGATATCATGTATGAAATCCCGAAAGATAACAGCATCGGTCAAGTGACGATCACACAGGAGTACATAGAAAATACTGGTGGTCCGATTATCACGCTGAGAGGGCAGGAAGTGCCGAGATTAGAAAGTCAGGCATAGATAGTCAGGCAGTTATAAAAATATAGAAGATAATGCCAAATAATAAAATAAGAAAACATCTCATATACATATGAAAAGTATGCGAGGTGTTTTCTTTTTTATGAATGATAGTTATGGAGAAATAAATGCGTTGCTAAAGACACAAAAAAATACAAAAAGCAATGTTTTGAAAGAGAGAGTAATAGCAACACAGCAGAAGGAGGAAGAGACAGGAGATACTTCATGCCGTGAAAAAATCCTCTCTCAGGATTTTCGGGATTTTATTATCCCGAATTACCGGTCAGATCAGGAACTGGTCTATCCCAAGAGCCAGATTTGTGTGCAGAGCCTTGGCTTTGGCTATCGTGTAGCATATGTGGATCAAAGTCTAGGGGAAGAACTAAGCATTGCGGCTTATGGTTACAACAGCATTCCAAATTGCTATGCACTGTTGGATATGGAAGCTATGAATGAGACAGGAATCAGTGTGCTTCAAAATTACCCGGGTCTTAATCTTCGAGGAAAAGGAATTATGATTGGATTTTTGGATACAGGAATAGACTATGAAAATGAAATCTTTCGAAACATAGATGGAAGCAGTCGAATTACGGCGATATGGGATCAGACTGACCAGAACGGTCAGCCACCGGATACATTTACATATGGAAGTGAGTATACGAATGATCAGATTAATCAGGCACTGAAAAGTGACAATCCAAAGGAAATTGTGCCAGTAAGCGATGAAAATGGACATGGTACATTTTTAGCAAGTGTGGCAGCAGGTGGAGAAAATATCCAGGAAGGTTTTACCGGGGCGGCATCAGAGGCTGAAATTGCAGTAGTGAAGTTAAAAGAAGCGAAAGATTATCTGCGAAAATTTTATGGAATACGACAGAAGGCAGTGTGTTATCAGGACACAGATATTGCGCAGGGACTTCGGTATCTGCATCTTCTGGCACTGAAAAAACAGATGCCCCTTGTTATGTGTGTGGCTCTTGGAACGAACCTTGGCGGACATAATGGAATGTCCAGTCTGTCGCGGATTCTCGGAAGCTATTCCAGACTGGTAGATCGATGTGTGGTTATCGGAGGAGGAAATGAGGCAAATGAACGACATCATTTTCAGGGAAAACTGAATCAGGTAGGAGAGGTTCAGGAAGTGGAAATGCGTGTCGAAAGTGGAAATACGGGATTTGTAGCAGAATTATGGGGGACCATTCCCAATATTGTGACAGCGTATCTTATATCTCCGTCTGGGGAGAGAAGTCCGGTGATTTCCATTCGGCAGGGGAATCGCTATCAGCTTACATTTCCATTTGAGCAGACGGTTGTGGATGTGGAATACCGGTTGTTTTTGCGGAACGGAAGATCCCAGCTTTTGTTCCTAAAATTCGATCATCCGGCACAGGGTATCTGGAAGATAGGAGTACAGTCGCTGGGGCGTGCAGATGGAGAGTTTCACATCTGGCTTCCGGTGCGGGAATTTCTTGATGGAAATGTATATTTTCTGGAGGCAAGTCCGGACGTGACATTGACAGAGCCTGCGAATACCGATGATCCGATCACGGTTGCTTATTACAGGGGAGCAGATAAGAGTGTTGATATTAATTCTGGCAGAGGTTATACTAGAGACAAGAGAATAAAACCTGATTTTGCAGTTCCAGGAGTCCAGGTTTTGGGAGCAGGGGTAAATGGAACATTTGTAAGGCGAAGCGGTTCCAGTGTGGCAACGGGAATCACAGCCGGAGCCTGTGCGATGATCATGGAATGGATTTTGAATCAGCCGATTCCGGCAGGAGTTACCACAAGTCAGGTGGCAAATATTATCATATTAGGAGCACAGCAGAAAACATTTTCAGAATTCCCGAACCGACAGTGGGGCTATGGAACGATGGACCTGTATCAATCGCTGGACAGATTGAGAAGATTATAACAGATGGGAGAGGTACAATATGGCAGACTTTTTTGAGCAGTTAGGAAAGAAAATTTCAGAAGTAGCAGATCTGGAATATATTTCTCTGTGCGAATCAATTGAAAAAAGAGAGGAAGAAGCAGCACAGTGCCAGGAGGAGATACGAAAAATTCAGGAGGTATAGCAGATGTTATTGATGGCAGCAGGAGGACTTCTTGTTGTGCTGGTGTGCGTGGACATGGGCATTAAGCAGTACATCGAGGAGAATTTTGAAGAAGAGGAAGAACGGGAGACAATTCTGGACAAAGTTGTGCTCCGGAAGGTTTATAATAAAGGCTTCTGTTTTAATACACTGGATAAGAAGCCGGAGCTGGTGAGAAAGACATCTGGTATCTTGTGTGCCGGGCTTGCAATTTATGATGCATGGCTCTTTCTCAAAAAAGGAAAATGGCTCAGAAAAATCGGCATGGTATTTTTGACAGCCGGTGCAATCAGTAATACCTATGACAGACTGATTCGTGGAAAAGTCATTGATTATATCGGAATCCAGTGGAAAAACAGCAGATTTCGAAGACTCACCGCGAACCTGGCAGATGTGTATGTAGTAATCGGGGCAGCAGTGACAGGTGTAGCAAAGATATTCCGAAGATAGAAAAAGCATTCTTAAATAAAAAATAGTGTGTAGGTCATTGCAAAGATAATCTACACACTATTTTTTATGATTATTTTAATTATGGTTTCAAGAATTATTTCTTATTGCTCTTTACTTCCTGAAGCTTCATAGCGCGAACCTTAAGCGGCAGTCCGAACAGATTGATAAATCCGTCAGCGTCGTGGTGGTCATAAAGGTCACCAGTTGTGAAGCTTGCAAGAGACTCATTGTAAAGTGAGTACGGTGAAGTTGTTCCGGCTTTGATGATGTTACCTTTGTAAAGTTTGAATTTCACTTCTCCTGTTACGTACTCCTGAGTTGACTCAACAAATGCCTGGATTGCCTCGCGAAGTGGTGTAAACCATTTTCCTTCATAAACAACCTGAGAAAGTTTATTTCCCATATCTTTCTTAACTTCTGTTGTAGCACGGTCAAGAACTAACTCCTCTAACTGCTGATGTGCCTCGTAAAGGATTGTTCCGCCAGGTGTCTCATATACACCACGGGATTTCATACCTACAACACGGTTCTCAACGATATCGATGATACCGATACCATGCTTGCCGCCAAGTTCGTTCAGCTTGCGGATGATGTCAGATACCTTCATCTCTTCGCCATTGATACTCTTTGGAATACCCTTTTCAAATGTCATTGTGACATATTCGCCTTCGTCCGGAGCTTTCTCAGGT
>OGRK01001926.1_pt1 | contig 11794 bp, 23 predicted proteins | sample 1553471 | NCBI WGS metagenome assembly OGRK01 (sample SAMEA2580080, study PRJEB22360) | human gut metagenome | biome: human gut; feature: human-associated habitat; material: faeces | place: Denmark | collected 2008/2010
GCCAAGGTCTCGTGCAAGCACGGACTTTGGCTCGTTGCTCGCGTAAATTAAAAAGAAAAGGCAAGTTCTTAAAATTTCAGAACATGCCTTTTCTTTATATCTTTTGATGTAAATATCTTCTATTAATCCTCTATACTTTTTAACTCTTATAACTGTTTCCCGTTATGTCTGTGTATCAGGAATAAAAATCCACCGATCACTCCGCCGATCACTCCGGCATAAACAGCAACACACATTACATTTGCTATACAGTCAATCAATGCAATTTTTCCAATTGCCGTGCAGAAGAATATTCCAACTATAAATGTTATAACACTCCACAGCAATACATTTGCTGATAAAAATGTTCCGTCCTGTGCTTCCGCTCCAAATATTTTTCCTGTCATTTCCCATAAAAATCTCATATTCATTCCTCCCTGCATATGAAACAACTTTCAAGAATGCCTCGGCATTCTTGCTGCGAGATGCGCGTCATGCAATTGCATGACATACTTCTACTGCGCACCTCCGCAATCCTAAGTCATCTCAATATATTTTATTCTTTGGTGATGTATTTAGCCATCTAAGCTAATTTAATTCTGCAATTCTAGATACTCCAACATATATTTCTGAGATTTTATACCATGTTTTATAATCAACAATTCCAGTCACTGGAAGACCGAAGATTAACTGAAATTTTCGTACAGCAGCTTCAGTGGCAGGACCGAAGATTCCATCTGCATCAATCTTAGGAATTGCTGGATAGGCATCAGATATAACAAGGAGTTGCTCCTGCATCTGGCGCACCTTGTCACCGGTGGAACCAATACTTAAGTCGTAACCCGGCCAGGACGATGGAATACCGGAAATTGCACTGGCAGTGTTAATATACATGTCATCACCGTAGTAGTAACGCAGAATTTGGATGGGAGTATAGCCTTGATCACCTAAGGTCTTTGAGCCCCACTGTGTCAACCTTTTTGCTACAACGTATAAAGAACCCGCAAGCCCTTATTTTACAGTGGTTTGCGGGTATTTTACTGATATAAGAAATAATAGATTTTCAGAGAATCTTGTTCTCGGTTGTAGACAATTTTGTCCACGATCTGTTTTAATGCTTCGTTCTTTTGTGCTGCAGTAAAAGAATCGGAGACAAGGATATCATAGACACCCTGCACCCTTAACAGCATGTTGGCAGCATGATCCGGCGTATCTTTTGGAGCATTGTCTTCCGGATTTTGTCCTTCCAGTTCTTTTAATTGTTCTTCCAAGTGTATGCGTTCTTTATGAAGCAGTGCTTTATTCGCTTTATATTCCTCAAGAGTATCAATTCCCTCACGGTAAGAAGCTTTGATTCGTTCTTCTTTTCCGGAAAGACTTTCCAGACGACTGGTTAATATATTTTTCTCATTGGAGACTTCTATCGGCTGACGTTCTTTTAAGGTGTAAGAAATGTTGCCGGAGCTTAGAGATTCCTTGACGCAGGCAAGGACCTCTTTCTCTAGGACAAGGGAACTGATTCCATGTGGTTTCTCACATTTTCCTTTATGATATCCATAACAAGAGAAGTAGGAGTATTTCTCACCGTTCGCACGTTTCATGGTGGCAGCAGTCAATGTGCGTCCACATGCAGGACATTTCAGTAATCCGGAGAGCCAGTGCTTATATGTAGAAGAGGGACGTTTTCCGGAAGGTCTGTAGGTTGTTTCGAATCGTTTTTGTGCTGCATCAAATAATTCCTTTGTAATAATTGCCGGCTGTTGTCCTTCTGTGACGATCCATTCATCTTTATCCTTGATTCTGTTTGTACTGTTTTCTGTCCGGTTCCACCGTATCATACCACAGTAGGAAGGATTCTGAATGATGTACTCAATAGATCTCCGCTCAAATGGTTTGCCTTGTGAGGTCTTAAGCCCAAGATTGTTCAAGCGTCTTGCAATATCAAAAAATCCGATGCCTTCATTCGCATACCAGTTAAATATCATGCGTATAATTTCAGCTTCTTCAGGAACAATCATCGGAGGCTTGCCATGCTCCACGACCTTGTATCCGAGTGGCGGACGTGCCTGGTATGCTCCACGGGTTGCATTTTCTTTCATGCCCCGGAATACCTCACCGGAAAGACGGATAGAGTAGTATTCGTCCATCCACTCAATAATACGCTCAATCAGAGAGCCGAAAGGATTATCCGAAAGAGGTTCGGAGATGCTCACGACTTCTACATTGTGTTGCTTCTTGAGAAGAGACTTGTAGACAATGGATTCTTCCTGGTTCCGGGCAAATCGTGAGAACTTCCATACCAGGATCAAATCTACCGGGTGATCAGAACCTTTGGCAAGTCCGACCATCTCCTGGAAGCCTGGACGCTTTTCTGCTTTCCTGCCGGAGATCCCAAGGTCAGAGAAAATCTTGAGGATCACAATGTTGTTCCTGGTAGCATACTCCCGGAGAAGATTCTCTTGTGAATCCGGAGAGATTTCTTCCTGATCGTGCGTGGATACACGGATATAGCCATAGGCATATCTTAATTCACTCATCATATCACCTTCCTTAGTATATATGTGCGACGTCGCACAAAAATGGGTATAAAAATAACAGCCAAGCACAGAACAACAGTTCCGCTTGCAAGACTGCTCCGAAGATGATACAATATGACTTGGCAATCAGATATAGTATATCTTCGGATATGCGAGCCACCCTGCGCCAACTGGGTGGCGCTTTCTTTTTTATTCGCCAGTAGTTATTTTATTTTCCAAGAATTACCACAGTTTTGACATAAACACATCTTTTCGGATTTAAAGGAAGTCTTTTCATTTCCTTTTGATTTTTTCCACACCAGGTTAGACATTCCAAGCGTACATACAGCTGTAAATCCACGGGCTGCATTATTTACGTGTCCACCAATGCCATTACCATGTTTCTTTGTTTTTCCTCCAGTTTGTATCATTTCAATAGATACATTATCACTTCCACATTTTGGACAATTCATAATTATCCCTCTCTTTCTCCTTTTGTAATTTGTAAGAATGAATAAGTTAAGTAAGTTATATATAAACGCAAAAGCGTTTATTTCTTAAATTCCATAATCCTTTCATCGTAACCAGCCAAGCATGCAATCTGAGCTTTGGTTAATCCGGGATTCCCCATAATTATTTCGTCTGGTATCAATAGTTCCGCTGCAAACGTATTGGCTTCTATTTCAATCTTAGAAGTCAGCATAAGCGTTCTATTTCTTATGAAGTAACAGTTCTCTTTTCGATGCATGATTGAATGAGCTAGTTCGTGAGCCATGACAAGAGTGCGCTCGTGTTCTTCTAAGTCTTCATTCAAAAAGACACACTTGTGATTCTTAAGGAACATGTAGAACCCAGAACTTTCTCCTAGCTGTCCTGTTTGCACTTCAACACCAAGATAACTGGCTAGTTCGAAAGGATTTCTTGTATTGTATTTTTTGACGTAGTAAGCGACTAATCGCTTAACATCATGTGCTTTCAAATCCTAACACCTACTTCTTGTTTTTATTCGGATTGTATTTTTCCTTGTTAATAGGTTTCAGTCGTCGCATCATCAGCTCGATTTGTCCGAGAAGTAATTCGGCATCTTCTTTTGGGATTGGTTCTCCATCATAAGAGAGAGGACCGTCTGAGCCGTTTAATAATTTTGTGCGGATATTTTCCATGTCTTTTGCAATGTCGCGTTCGTCTTTTGCTGTCAACTCTGGCGCTTTTTCCTTCAAGTTGTCTTTCCCTGTCATTAAATAATCTACAGTTACGCCAAAGTAATCAGCAATTTTTTTCATATTCTCGGTTTTGGGAGTGCTTCGACCGCGCTTCCAATCGCTTAATGTGGACTGGGTAATGCCAGTCTCTTTTGAAACTTTATAAGCTGATAAACCATATTTTTGTAATAATTGTTCAAAAATCTCATACATAATTTGTCTACCTTTCATAAAACCGCAGACAATACTAAGAAAAACCGAAAATACACATTGACATTATCGGAAATGCATAGTATAGTATGGATATGCAAAGGAAATTCGATAAAAACCTTTGCATACTACGGAATTGTTAATACTTCGTCTGACAAACTGAGTATATCACAATTCCGTAGTATCTGCAATAGTACTAGCAAGATAAGGAGGTGTGATTTTGTACGAAAAATTTGCTGAGTTATTAGTTAAAAATAACAAAACAGCTTACACAGTATCAAAAGAAACCGGAATTCCTCAATCTGTTTTATCAGATTGGAAAAGAGGAAGAAGCAATCCTTGCAAAACAGCGGGAAGCAAGTACAGCCGAAGCAATCCTAAGGTCGATAAGCTACAGAAGCTCGCGAATTACTTCGGGGTGAACATTGAGTATTTTCTAAAAGAATAATGCGAGGTGAAGAAAGTGTCTGAGACAGTGGAAAGAAAACCATTTAAATCAATTCATATTGATACAGAAAAAGGAATCTATTTATTGAATGGCGAGAAAGTGTCTATGGTAAGCCGTATTGATTTGGAATTTAATAATGGAAAATGGTCGCTTCTTATCACAAGAGATGAACTATATGCGCAGGAAGCGACCAAGGAAGATTAAGGCATTAATGACCTGATTTTACTGATTGCTTCTAAGAAGGAATCCATTTTATTACTAAATCGATTTTCCATGTAAACGATAGCTGAGTCATTTAGCAAAAAACCGCAATCATAGTAAAGTTTTATTAATCCATTATTTGCTAATTCAGTCAGTGCATCAACAATATCGTCTTCATGAATTCCTTGAAGAAATTCCGTTTGTAGAACAGATGGGTGAGAAAAGCATATAGCTTCTCTTTTGGAAATGCCAATTTTTCTGCGGTTGAGAAATTCATTGTAGATAAGACATAGCATTCTATCAGTATCATTTGTTAATTGCATTACAGTATCCTCCTGATTATGTAGTTCTTTCGTAGTTTCAGAAATAAGCTTTTGCTTAATGGTGGCAACGTTAAGCAAGTTACTTTTTACATGAATTTTGATAATAGCAACGCTCCTTTCTTTTATTACTTAGGTACGGCAATACCTTGTAAAAGAAGTATAGGAGATTAGGGAGGAAAAGGCAATGCCGGGATATAACTTCAATCATTTTACTGGAAAGACGAAGGGTAAAGCTTTAAGAAAGAAAAAGGTTCGAGTGAAACGAAGTCACAAAAATAAGTATGGACAATATTCTACAAAGAAACAGGGAGATGAGTAGATGAAACTGAGAAAGATAAGTGGCTGGATACTAGTTTTTACGCCAGCAGTATTAATAGAAGCTATAAGTATTTTGCCTAATGCCATTGGAATGATGATATTAATTTTTTTATTATTTCTTGGCGTTTTCACAATTGTGCGAAAAGGATTGCATCTCATAGCAACAAGTACAAACCGTACCACATAACTTATAGAAGAGGTGGTGTAATTGAAACATTTTAACATTGTAGTTATTAATGGAGAAGAAAAAGAAATCTCTTCTCTTTCCAAGGAAGAACGACAAAGGCTGGTAGACGAATGGAACCGGCGGGCGCTGGAGCATCTTGGATATAAGCGAGAGAAAACCGCTTAGGCGGTAGAAAGGAGGACAAGCCCATGAGAGTTAGAGACTGGATAGTGGTAGGACTGATGATGAACGGACTGCCGATGGCTATGTTTCTTCATTGGCTGGTCGTGGGATATTAGACATGAAGAAAAGAAAGTGGACAATGAAGAGGATTGTGGACACGTTATTCGTGCTGGTAATTCTGGGAGACATCGCGACAATGATGATGTTCGTGATAATCTCCATCAAGATTCTGAAAATGCAGGAGGTGATCACATGGCTGATACAGCAATAAAAGAAATCTTATTCCGGCATAGTGCGGAGCAGTGCAAGGTGTGTGAAGCCATTCCATTTGAGGCAGTCGGACATCGGTTTGAATATGAAAAGTTCAAGATGCTCCATGAGGTTATTGAGGAAGCTGACCTGGAGGACGAGTACCAGGAATGGAGACGGGCTTACAGATATGTATAGGAAGGTGGTGAGGATATGGAAGATAAGCAGAAGATTCTGGATTTGCTGTTACCTGCTCTTCAGGCGACTCGTAATCTATCTGATTTGGTAGAGCTGGAGTACCGGGAAGACCGAGAGCTGGTGTATGCGAAGTTCGCAAGCGGGAATCAGAAGATTGCCAATGTTGCAATGGATTCCGGAACAGCACTGATCAGAGACGTGATCGGGCAGATCATATAAAAAAGAGCGCTCGTATAAGCCGGCAAGCTTAAAGCGCTCAAGAAAAATAAGTCAATTACATTATAAGAAAATAGGAGAAATAAGTCAAATATGAAAACACTGAAAATCACGACAGATAACAAACTCTCTATTATTGATGTGGATCTTGATGATTACAGAGCTCTCCAACAGGAGATTGGAGGATATATTGAAGCAGTACATACACAGATTATGTACGACTACTTCCGTGCACCGGTTCTTATGCTGGTGGACGAGGAAGGATTAATTAAGAACCTTCCAATCAATGCGGTGGCATCACATTTCTACGGTTATCAGAAGCATGGTTATGTTATTGCAGGTGATGCAATCTTCGCTATTTCGCTCGGCGAAAATATGACAGGATTTGGAGAACGGGATTCCGAGCAGTGGATGAATAAGATGCTGAATGATTTTCCGGTATTGGTGGCGGAGGAAAAGTAGCAAGATGGATGAATACGATTGGGCTGATCAGGAACGATTGGTGCGACAAGATGTAGAGGAGATAGAAAAGCAGATGAAGGAGGAGCAGGAACGTGGGAGAGAATAATACAGTCACTATTCCTACAGAGGAATACAGAAATCTTTTAGAGATTCAGGCCAGAGCGAACATTTTAAAAGATTATACAACAGCAGAAAATTACTCAGTATCACGTGGCATGATAGCCAGAATATTAGGATTTAAATTAAATGAAAGTGAGGAAGATTAATATGCATAAAGAAAAGATTGTAGAGCTTTTATTAAGCACTAATAGAGAAGGAATGAACAAACTGGTTGAACACATGGAGAACGGGGGATTCTTCACAGCTCCATGTAGCACAAGATACCATCTGTCAAAGGAAGGTGGACTTGCTGAGCATAGTCTTAATGTGTATGAAAATGCATTGAGGATTTCAGGCGGATTGGGTCGTCCGGAGGAGTTTCTGAGAGATTCTCTTATCATTGTATCATTACTTCATGACCTTGGAAAGATGGGACAGTTTGGAAAGGAGAATTATGTTCCGAACATGCTGAAAGGAAGAGCAACAAAAGTTAATCCGGATCCAGAACCAAAGCAGAGTGAGGCGCAGCCATATAAATCCAATCCAGACCTTCTATATGTAGACCATGAAGTAAGATCTATTGTAATTGCTTCCAGATTCATTGAACTTACGGAAGAGGAGCAGTTGGCAATTCTGTGGCATAACGGATTGTATGGACCGTTTAAATATGAGATTCAGGGAAATGAGACACCGTTGTATATGATTTTGCATTTTGCAGATTTATGGTCAGCAAGAGTGACAGAGGAGGAAGGAATTAATGAGTAAAGTTATTTGCATTGCCGGAGAATCGGGATCCGGAAAAACAACATCAATGAGAAATTTGGACCCGAAGTCCACCTATTATATCGATGCTGATAAAAAAGGTCTTTCTTGGAAAGGCTGGAGAAAGCAGTACAACAAGGAGAATAAAAATTATTTTGCGTGTGATGATGCGAATGTGGTTCGTCAGTATATCAAGCGGATTGCAGAAGCTTGTCCGGGTGTCAAGGTAATTGTAGTGGATACAATTAATGGACTTATGGTTGCGGATGAGATGCGTCGAAGCAAAGAAAAAGGATATGACAAGTGGGTAGATCTTGCGGCCTGTGTTTGGGATTTGGTTTGCGAATGTTATACATACAGAGAGGATTTGACTATTGTATTCACAGCTCATACTCAGACAGATCACGATGAGAATGGTTATATGTTCACCCGGATCAAGACTTCTGGAAAGAAATTGGACAAGATTGTATTAGAGAGCAAGTTTACTACAGTATTGCTGAGTAAGTGCGTTGATGGTCAGTATAAGTTTGAAACCCAGGCGAATAACAGCACAGCAAAATCCCCGATGGGAGCATTTGAACAGATGGAGATTGACAATGACATTGTAGAAGTAATGAAAGCATTGGAGGATTATTAAGATGAGAAAACCGAATAATTTTGAAAACGTACAGGCTCAGGGAGAATTCACTCCCGTTGAGCTTGGAGGACATAAGTTAATTATCAAGCAGGTAGAGGAACGAATGTCAAAGACAAACAAACCGATGATTGTTGTGTTCTTTGATTTTGCGCCGGGAGACAATCAGGCTGGATATTTTGCAGAATCATTTAAGAATGATATCCGCCCAGACAAGAAATGGTCGAACCAGGCAACGCACTATATTTTAACAGAAGACGAGAATGGAGACTGCAGCAGGTCATTCAAGACATTCCTTACTTGCGTGGAACATTCCAACAAGGGATTCGCAACGCAGTGGGGAGACAACTTTGGTCAGCAGTTCAAAGGAAAACTGGTTGGCGGTGTATACGGTCCTCAGATGGACTACTACGAAGGAAGAGAGTTGGAGAAGAGAGTGCTTCGTTGGTTCGTGAGTGTGGATAAGGTTGCTGATGCTGCAGTGCCTGATATGAGTGAAACAAGAGCGTACAAGAATCATATTAATGGGTATCCGCAGGGATCTACTCCTGCAGGAGATGGCTTCATGAATATTCCGGATGGAATTGATGAAGAACTCCCATTTAACTAGGAGTTGATAATATTGGATATTCAAATCGATACAAGAGAGAAGCAGCGTGCCATTCGCAAGATTATTAAGACATTTGATGATAATGGCGTGAAGCATTTCTCAAGCAAATTATTGGTCGGTGATTATATGAGTCTGGACAATCCCAGGCTCATTATTGACCGGAAGCAGAATCTGCAGGAGTTATGCGGGAATGTATGCCAGCAGCATGAGCGGTTTAAGAGAGAACTTCTTAAGGCAATTGATGCCGGTATACAGCTGGTAATTCTGGTGGAGCATGGACCAGATATTAAGAGTCTGGAAGATGTGTGGTTTTGGGAGAATCCAAGAAAGCATGAAGTCCGGTGGCGTATGGTAAATGGTAAGCGAGAGAAGTATGTGGTATCAGCCAAGGCAGTTGACGGAAACCAGTTATATAAATCCTTGTGTACTATCCGTGATCGATACAATGTCCGGTTTGAATTTTGCGAAAAAAAAGATACCGGCAAAGAGATTATCCGGATCCTGTCAGGTGATGCCTATGACTAGTGAGGAAATCAAAGCAACATATAGCATGCGAGATATTCTGACCAAGTGTGGACTTCCTGCACCGAATCGTGCCGGTTTCTGCCATTGTCCATTTCATAAAGGTGACAGAGAGCCATCCATGAAAATTTACGATAAGGATTTTCATTGTTTTGCCTGTGGAGCTAACGGAGATATCTTTGATTTTGTCAGTAGGTTTTACGACATTTCGTTCAAAGATGCTTTCCGGATGCTCGGAGGCGATTATAAAAAAAACGATTCGTTCGCGTCAAATCTGGCAATATACCGCGCAAAAAAAGAAAGCGCGATGAAACGAAAAAAGGCAGAACGGGAGTGCCAGAGAAGAAAATTGATATATGACCTGATAGGAATATACCGGGAGTATATGAACCGGGCAGAGCCATTATCAGATGCCTGGTGTGATTGTTACAATGCAATGCAGATGATGATATATCGTGCGGATATGATGGAGGAAAGAGGGTGATTAAATGGAGCCTTTAGCAAGGCTGGATAGTAATAGCATACTTGATGAGAAGATTTTTCTGGAAATATTTGACCAGGAAGATGAAATAACAAAGGCTCGAATGATTCTCTCTCTAACAGATCGAGCTACAGAGCTTGGAGTTAAAAAGAAATTCGAAGAACTATTAAAAGCATACAAAAGAGTAGACAGGGAGACAAAACAGAGAGAGCGAAAGAAACCGATTACCATGCTGGATAAGTGGACCAATTTTGAAGGACCATATGACAACATGTTTTGCGGGGCATGGATTGCCGGAGAAGACGGCGTATATGCACAGAATGACAGTCAGGTGGACGCAGTTGCCTGTTATCACCCAATTCTGCCAGTGGAGCGAATGAAAAATCTTGAAACTGGTGAAGAACAGATTAAGATTGCCTACAAAAGAAATGGGCGATGGGATGAAATTATTGTTCCTAAAACAATGGTAACATCTGCCAGCAAGATTGTTTCTCTTTCCGGAAGAGGCATTTCTGTCACTTCGGAAAACGCGAAGCTGTTGGTACGTTTCTTGTCTGATGTGGAGAATATGAATGATAGCCACATTAATGTGCAGTATTCTACCAGTAAGCTTGGTTGGATTAAGGATCAATTCATTCCTTACGATACAGAGATTGTATTTGACGGAGACCAACGTTTCCGACAGACCTACGACAGTATCTCTGAACACGGGAACTGGAAGCTATGGCAGAGCCACATACAGAAGCTCCGGAAGACAGGAAGAGTGGAAATCAAATTTATGATGGCTGCATCATTTGCAAGTGTGCTTGTCAGCCTCCTTGGTGGACTTCCATTTATTTTAGACCTCTGGGGAGAGACCGAAGGCGGTAAGACAGTATCTTTAATGGTCGCAACATCAATCTGGGCGAATCCGGACGAATCTGCTTACATAGGAGATTTTAAGACAACAGAAGTAGCTTTGGAAGCAAAAGCGGATATGTTGAATCATTTGCCAGTGATCTTAGACGATACCAGTAAGACAAGTAGCCGGATCCGGGATAATTTCGAAGGTGTTGTATATGACCTGTGTTCTGGAAAAGGAAAAAGCAGATCCAACAAGGAACTTGGCATTAACAGAGAGAATCGCTGGAAGAATTGTATTCTGACCAATGGAGAACGTCCATTGAATTCTTATGTGTCGCAAGGTGGGGCAATTAACCGTATTTTGGAAGTAGAATGCAAGGATCACGTTTTTGTGGATCCACAGGAGACAGCAGAACTTGTTAAGAAACACTATGGACTTGCAGGAAAACGATATATAGAAATTTTGAAGAAGCTTGGAGTAGATGAAATACGGCGAATCCAAAAGGAGTTCCAGGCAAAGTTGCATGATGATGAGGTAATGCAGAAACAGAGTATGTCGCTGGCAATTCTTCTGACTGCAGATAAAATTGCGACAGATTATCTGTTTAAGGACGGAGAGTATATCACATTAGAAGAAGCTAAAGGCGTTCTGATCAACAGGAATGATCTAAGCGATAATGAGCGCTGCTATCGTTATCTGCAGGATAAGATTGCAATGAACCATCAGAGATTTGATGCTGAGACTAAAGTAGAAAAGTGGGGAATCTTGGAGAATGGATATGCCATTATATACAACCAGGCATTTAAAGAATTATGTAAGAGTGGTGGCTTTTCTGACAAAGCATTTCTTTCCTGGGCGGACAGACAGAGTCTGATTGAAACGCAAGGCGGACGTATGACAAAGGTAAAGAAAGTAGAAGGTAATCCGGTTCGATGCGTGTTTCTAAAACTAAATGACAAGCTTGACGAGGACGGTTTTGAGCCAGTGGAAGACATGGAAACGATTGAACAGGAGGAATTACCATTCAAATAAGGTTACCCGTTACCAATGTTACCAACACTTTTTTACGTCTATAGAGAAGTAATTATATATGCACATTGAATGAAAAACATTTCTCCTATACGGGAAATGTTGTGGTAACTCGGTAACTGAGCGCGTAAAAGTGGCGCGA
>OGRK01001936.1_pt1 | contig 11755 bp, 8 predicted proteins | sample 1553471 | NCBI WGS metagenome assembly OGRK01 (sample SAMEA2580080, study PRJEB22360) | human gut metagenome | biome: human gut; feature: human-associated habitat; material: faeces | place: Denmark | collected 2008/2010
CCAGAACTTTGTATTTCATGATTCCTGCCGGCATCTCTACTTCTACTACATCACCTGTATGCGCACCGATAAGTGCTTTTCCTACGGGAGATTCGTTGGAGATTTTGCCTTCAAGGCTGTTAGCCTCTGTGGAACCTACGATCTTCAGCTCGATGTCTTCTTCGAATTCAAAATCGTGTACTTTAACCTTACATCCAACGCTGATCTTGTCCAGATCTACTTCGTCCTCTACAACAACTTCAGCATTCTTTAAGATCTTCTCGATTTCTTCGATACGTGCTTCAATGTCTCTCTGTTCGTCTTTCGCTGCATCGTATTCCGCATTCTCAGATAAGTCGCCCTGTTCTCTGGCTTCCTTAATTTTCTCTGCTACTTCTTTTCTCTTTACTACCTTTAAATCATGCAGCTCTTCTTCTAATTTTTTAAGTCCTGCATAAGTTAGTAAGTTTTTCTTTTCTTCCATAATAACCTTACTCCCTTTCAACATCCGGTATAGTCTTCTGCGTTTCTTTTCGCCCCGGATCACTACATGGATTTATGTGCTTCCTGATACATCATACCTGAAAAAGGGCAGACTTATTCTAGGATATTCACAATTTCTGTATTATACAAAAAAGCACCCGGATTGTCAAGCATTCCGAGCGCCTTTGCTATTGTTTATATTTCTCATTTCACATGGTTTTAACTTTTATGCTAATCTTGATAAAAGCGCCTCCAGAGCTTCATAACTTTCTATGGTGTTTGACTCTCTTCTGAGCCCTGCGCTGTGACGCATGCCTGCAGTATACCAGGCAACGTGTTTACGCATCTCACGGATTCCTACGAATTCCCCTTTTAATTCAATCTGTTTTCTGGCATGACGCAGGATCATTTCACGTATTTCCTCTACAGACGGACGTTCCAACAGTTCTCCTGTCCGGAAATAATGGTTCAGTTCGCGGAACAACCAGGGATTTCCCCTTACTGCACGTCCCACCATAACAGCATCACATCCGGTCTGTTTTACCAGTGCTTCTGCTTTCAGCGGAGAATCTACATCTCCGTTTCCAATTACAGGAATGGTAATCGCTTCTTTTACCCTGCGGATCGTATCCCAGTCTGCAGTGCCGGAATAGTACTGCTGTCTGGTGCGCCCATGCACTGCAAGTGCTGCTGCTCCCGCATCCTCAATACGTTTCGCGATTTCAACAATATCTACCGGTTCATTCTCAAATCCGATTCGCACCTTGATAGTCAACGGTTTACTGATTGCAGATGATACTTTTCGAACGATCTCTTCAATCAGATTCGGGTTCTTCAACAATGCAGATCCCTCGCCGTTATTGACAACCTTCGGCACAGGGCATCCCATATTGATGTCCAGGATATCGAAATCTCTGTCCTCAATGGATTTCGCAACCTCTGCCATAAGATCCGGTTCACTGCCAAAAAGCTGCATGGAAACCGGGTGCTCACATGGATCAATCTCCATCAGGGCAATGGTGTTCTTATTGTGAAAAGAAATCGCTTTTGCACTGATCATTTCCATACAGATCAGTCCGGCTCCCTGCTCTTTACAGAGCGTTCGAAATGGCAGGTCTGTGACCCCTGCCATTGGTGCAAGAACAAACGGATTGTCAATCTGTACGTTTCCTATTTTCCACTGCATCTCCATGAATGGTTCTCTTGCCCGTACCGGCTCATTCCTTGTCTGCATGGATTCAGTCCTCACTGCCCGATGTTTTCTTCAGTTCTTCTTCCGGGATGTCTCCGAGAAAGAATACTTTATAATACATTTCCAGAGATTCCAGAAGTTCTTTCTTGTCCTGCTGAAGCTGTTTGATCTTCAGTCCGCTTCCGATCTCATCGTAGCGGGCATCTGCTTCCAGAGCTTCTGTTTTAAACTGAAGTCTGCCGTTTTCGTCAAATTCCAGAGTCAGGATTCCTCCTACATCCTCTGTGTAAAGAACACACATGATCTGAAGCTCTTTCTTCACATGATCCGGAAGTGCATTGAAATCCTGATTAAAATAAAATTTCTTCTCATAGGCACTTGCGCCGCAGAGAGTAATGTTGTCCTGATACATAAATTACTGTTTCCCTCTTTCGAAATTATTCAGAATCTTTATACATAGCTGTAAAGTCCACGCACCGAAACCTCTCCTGCGCTGACTTTCACAACTTCTTTATTCTGCCTTTCCACAAGCAGTTCACCTTTTTCATCAATCCCCCTGCAGATTCCTTCGAAACTTCTGTCACCATCGATCACTCTGACCGGCTGGTTCAGGTTTGCAAGGATTCTGTGGTAATCATCCAGCAGATGAGTAAAATCACAGGTCTGGATAAATTTCTCATAGTTGATCTCGAAATATTTCATCACCAGTGCAATCACCTGATTTCTGTCATATTCATGACCGCCCTCCAGAATCAGTGAAGTCGCTTTGTCCTGCATTTCTTCCGGAAATTCTTTCAGGTTTACATTGATTCCTACTCCGATGAGAACATAATTAATCTTCACACCATTTGTTCCCATCTCGGTCAGGATACCACAGATTTTCTTCTTAGAGATTACAATATCATTGGGCCATTTAATACTTACGTTAAACCCCAGTTCCTCTGCTGCCTGTGCCACTGCCATTCCCATAACCAGTGTCAGCATAGACGCATACTGCGGTGAAAATTCCGGACGTAAGAGCAGTGTCATCATAATAGAGCTACCCTCCGGCGCTTCCCATCTTCTGTCAAAACGCCCTCTTCCCGCAGACTGAAATTCCGCAACTGCCAGAGTTCCATGCTCTGCACCATCTTTTGCCAGACGCTTGATCCATGAATTGGTAGAATCTGTTTCTTTTGCAAAATGGACGGTTTTGCCCGCCCATTTTGTGTCTATCGCCTGTGAAATTGTTTCTTCATTATACAGATGTGCCATTATTTGTTCTCCGGCTCTCCTAATGTTGCTACCATAACAGCTTTGATGGTATGCATACGGTTCTCTGCCTCATCAAATACTTTGGACTGCTCAGATTCAAATACTTCGTCTGTTACTTCCATGTCTGTCAGATTGAATCTCTCGCCCATTTCCTTGCCGATCTTTGTCTTAAGGTCATGGAATGCAGGCAGACAGTGAAGGAAGATTGCTTTCTCTCCTTCTTCATAACGTCCTTTGTTACTTTATAAGGTGTCAGATCATGGATTCTCTCTGTCCATACCTCATCCGGCTCACCCATGGATACCCATACGTCTGTATAGATAACGTCTGCATCCTTTGTTCCTTCCTGAACATCCTCTGTCAGAGTGATGCTTCCGCCGGATGCTTTTGCATATTCCTCGCACTGAGCAACTAACTCTGCATTCGGGAAATATTTCTTAGTTGTGCAGGCTACGAAATGCATGCCAAGTTTTGTGCAGGCAATCATCAGGGAATTACCCATATTGTAACGGGCATCACCCATGTATACAAGCTTACGTCCTTTTAAATCTCCGAAATGCTCACGGATTGTCAGCATATCAGCGATCATCTGTGTCGGATGATATTCGTTCGTAAGGCCATTCCATACCGGAACACCTGCATGTTTTGCAAGCTCTTCTACGACTTCCTGACCAAATCCACGATATTCGATACCATCATACATTCTTCCCAGAACTCTTGCTGTATCTGCAATGCTTTCTTTCTTACCGATCTGAGAACCTGTCGGATCCAGGTATGTGCTTCCCATTCCAAGATCATGGGCAGCTACCTCAAAAGAGCAGCGGGTTCTTGTACTTGTTTTTTCAAAAATAAGTGCAATATTTTTGCCTCTGTAATATTCGTGAAGCTCGCCGGCTTTCTTCTTTGCTTTAAGTTCTGCGGATAAATCAATAAGATATGTGATCTCCTCCGGTGTAAAGTCTTTCAGTGTCAGAAAGTTTCTTCCTTTTAAGTTCATAATAATTCTCTCCCCGATGTCATTTATTCTCTTTTGTTATTTGTCTGTCTCCGCTTTCGGATCAGTGACGATCTCTTTCAGCGAACTTGCCAGACCTGCGATTCCCTGAATATCCGACGGAATAATGATCTTGGTTGCCTTACCGTCTGCTGCCCTGGCAAATGCTTCCAGACTCTTCAGTGTCAGAACTGCCTCATCTGCTCCTGCCTCTCTGATCATGCGGATACCCTCTGCATTGGCATTCTGAACTTTCAGAACTGCCTCAGCCTGTCCTTCTGCCTCCTTGATCATACGCTCTTTCTGAGCCTCTGCGCGGAGGATTGCTGCCTGTTTCTCAGCTTCTGCATCCAGAATTGCGGACTGTTTCTTACCTTCTGCAACAAGGATCGTAGATTTCTTCTGACCTTCTGCGATCAGGATTGCTTCACGACGTTCACGCTCAGCTTTCATCTGTTTCTCCATTGCATCCTGGATAGCTGCCGGAGGAATAATGTTCTTCAGTTCCACACGATTGACCTTGATTCCCCATGGATCAGTAGCTTCATCAAGAGAAGCTCTCATCTTGGTATTGATCGTCTCACGTGATGTAAGTGTCTCATCCAGTTCCATGTCACCGATAATATTTCTTAAGGTTGTTGCGGACAGATTCTCGATTGCCATGATCGGATTCTCCACACCGTAAGTATAAAGCTTCGGATCTGTAATCTGAAAGAATACGACAGTATCGATCTGCATGGTTACGTTATCCTTTGTGATAACCGGCTGCGGTGGAAAATCCACTACCTGTTCCTTCAGATTTACCTTTCTGGCTACTCGTTCAATAAACGGAACCTTGAAGTGAATTCCTGTACTCCAGGTCGCCTGATAAGCTCCCAGACGCTCCAGGATTACTGCATATGCCTGTGGTACAATGCGGACGCAGGATGCAAGGACCCATACCGCAATAACGATAATAACTATCAGAAAAACCACGCCCATAACTAATCCTCCTTATTCTGTTTTACGATAAGTTTCACACCTCGGATCTCTTCGATCGTTACAACGGTGCCTTCGCCGATTTTTTCGTCATCAGCAGAACGTGCAGTCCATTCAATGTCATTGATACGAACCTGGCCTGTCTGCGCCAGATTGTCAATCTCCTGAATCACAACTGCTTTCTTTCCAATCAGACTGTTTGCATTGGTCTGTATGGTTTCTTTGTTGAAGTACTTCATTGCCAGTGGTCTGGTAAAGATGAGAAGTACCAATGAAACACACAGAAACAGCAATATCTGTACAGTGAGGTTCGCTCCTGCATAACATGCAATAGCAGCGACCAGTGCGCCGCCGGCAAACCAGATGGTGGTCAGTCCTGCCGTAATTGCCTCTACAACAAGCAATAACGCAAGAATCCCAAGCCAGATCAAAGGCTGCATGAAACTCCTCCTTTCGTCTGCTATCGTCTCTGACGAGCAGCTTCATACATGAGAATTCCGGATGCCATGGCAGCATTCAGAGATTCTACTTTTCCACACATAGGAATCCGTATCAGACAATCAGCACTGTCTGCCGCTTCATCTGTCAGTCCTTTTCCCTCATTGCCGATCAGGAAAGCAGTTCCTCCTGTGTAGGATTCCTGATCATAAGAGTTCTTACCATGCAGATGCGCCGCAAATGTGCGGATATTTCTGTCTTTCAGTTCCTGTGCTAATGATACCACACTTTCCACATATAGGAAAGGCATTCTGTAGACAGAACCCATGGTTGATCGTATAACCTTCGGGTTTGTGATATCCACGCAGGTCTTTGTCAGAAGAACTCCGCTTACTCCGGCACCCTCTCCTGTACGGAGAATAGTTCCCGCATTTCCCGGATCCTGCAGATCTTCCAGAATCATAACCAGCGGATTTTCCCCGCCGAGAATATCTTCCATTATATAGGAAGGTTTCTTAAGCACTGTCATAATTCCCTGCGGCGTCTGCGTATCGCTCATCTGTCGAAAAACAGAATCTGTTACTATTTCATATGGAAGTTTCTCCACCTGAGCCATCAGTTCTGCATCATCGCTGAGAGCTTCTGATACATACACCTTCGAAATCCAATCCCTAGGTGCTTCGCCGAACATTTTTCTTCCTTCTGCAACAAAAAGCCCTTGTTCTCTGCGGGCTTTTGTTTTCTGGTTCAGCTGTATGATATTTTTTACCTGTCCGTTATTTACACTGGTGATCATATCTTATCCTCAATTTTCCGAAACCTTATTCAGGTCACTGTTTGCTCCTGCTGCAACAACTGTGCAGTCTGCCGGAAACACTTCATCCGGCGCCACATTCATATTCATCTTATCGCCATGCTTCAGACCGATCAGATTGATGTTATACTTTTCCCTGACCTTCAGCTCCCGAAGTGTTTTTCCTATCCATTCCCGCGGGATCTTAAATTCTGCCATACTGAAATCAGAAGAAAGCTCAAACATATCGACAAATCCACTGGAGAGAAGATTTCTTGCAACTCTGATACCCATGGAATGTTCAGGATAAATCACCTTATCTGCCCCTATTTTCTCCAGTATCCTGCCATGAAGAGAATTCATTGCCTTCGCCATGACAAAAGGAACTCCAAGTTCTTTCACCTGCATCGTTGCTGTAATACTGGCCTCCATATTCTCGGCTACTGCGATGACCGCAACATCTACGTTCTGAACTCCAAGCGATTCCAGAATTCCCGGATCACGCACATCTGCCTTGACAGCATAGGAAACTTTCTCTGCGATATCCTGCACATTATCATCTTTATCGTCAATGGCAAGTACATCGCAGTTCGCCTCTGCCAGAGTAAGGGCTACCGTCATCCCGAACTGCCCAAGACCGATCACTGCATAAGATTTATTCTTCATTTTCTTCCTCATTTCTCTTTCTGAACATGTATTCGTTATCCTCTGCAAATATCCGCCTGACTGCCGAACCGTTACTATCCAATCATAATATCTTCTTCTGCCAGATGTGAATCTGCCGGCATTTTCTGTACACGTACAGTCACTGCAGTTCCCAGAGTCAGCGGACCGATTCTTCCCAGATACATAGTCAGGATCACGATCCATTTGCCTGCTGTATTCAGGCAGGGTGTCAGCCCTCTGCTAAGTCCTACCGTTGCAACCGCAGATGTAATTTCATAAACAACATCTTCTATAGGTGCTTCCGGCATGGCTGCACACAACAGCATACTCATGAGAATAAGTACTGTAAGTACCATACCTGTCACTACGATCGCAGAACGGATGTAGCTGTCTCTGATTCTCCTGTGGTGTACTTCCACATCCCGTTTTCCCTGAAGATTGGATTTCAGACTCAGCAGAAGGACCGCAACTGTTGTTGTCTTAATTCCACCTGCTGTTCCCATAGGGGAACCGCCGATCAACATCAATATCAGGCACAGCATATAAGTTGCATTGGAAAATCTCTCCTGGCTTACAGTGAAAAATCCGGCTGTTCTTGTGGTAACTGACTGGAACAAAGATGCCATCCACTTCGTTCCCGGCGAATATGTCCCAATACTTTCTGGATTTCCATGATCAAACAGAAAGATCAGTACTGTACCGCCCACAACAAGTATCAGCGTCATCATCAACACGATCTTACTGTGAAGACGGAGATTTTTAAATATACGTCCCACAGGAAGTTTCCCTCTGATGACTCGTTTGATCTTATCCCAGATATCCCACCAGACCACAAATCCAAGTCCTGACATAATGATCAGTCCTACACTTGTAAAGTTTACGATCGGATCAGCAACATACTGAGCCATGCTGTCCTCTCCCAGCAGATCAATACCAGCATTACAGAATGCAGATACTGCCGTAAAAACAGAATATCCCAGACCTTTTGCCAGACCGAACTGCGGAATAAATCGAACTGCATAACACACTGCACCGATTCCTTCTGCTCCAAACACACAGATCAGAACTTTCTTCACCAGCCTGACCATCCCACCCATTCTGTCCATATTATAGGACTCCTGGATAACACGCCGGTTCCTCAGCGATATTTTCTTTCTCAGACTTATAAAAATAATACTGCCCAGAGAAATCAGTCCCACACCTCCGATCTGGATCAGGACAAGAATAATAATCTTGCCTGCCAGAGTCCAGTGAGTTGCCGTAACAACTGTCACAAGCCCTGTTACACATATACTTGTGGTTGCGGTAAACATGGCATCTGTAAAAGATGTGTGGTATCCGGGTGCCGTACAAAACGGCAGCCACAGAAGTAATCCCCCTAAGATAATCACCCCCGCAAAACCGAGGGTAATTATCTGAGCAGTATTTAATTTATGCAGTCTGTTATATAACTGCATCTTTTTATTCATTTGTTATTTGTTGTTTTTATCATAGTTATGAGAAAGTGACTGGCATACTTCCCACTGATAGTCAGAGATACCTTTCTGCATAGCAAGTGCTTCATTGATATCGAAGTCTACGAATTCACCGTGACGATATCCGACAACGCGGCATGTCTTGCCTGCAATAAGAAGGTCTACAGCCAGAGCACCCATCATAGATGCATATACACGGTCTTTACATGTCGGGCTTCCACCACGCTGCATGTGTCCAAGGATTGTAGCACGTGTTTCGATACCTGTGGCAGCTTCGATACGTTTTGCCATTGCTTCAGAATGACCGATACCTTCTGCATTGATGATGATGTGATGCTTTTTGCCTTTCTTACGACTCTCGATAATGTTATTGATCAGCTTCTGCTCATCATAGTCATATTTTTCAGGAACCAGAACGTCCTCAGCACCGTTGGCAATACCGCACCACAGAGCAATATATCCTGCACCACGTCCCATAACCTCGATGATACTGCATCTCTCATGAGAAGTGGAAGTATCACGTACTTTATCAATTGCTTCCATTGCTGTGTTTACAGCTGTATCAAATCCGATGGTATATTCTGTACATGCAATGTCAAGGTCGATTGTTCCGGGAAGACCGATTGTATTGATTCCGAGATTCGCAAGCTTCTGAGCACCTGCGAAGGATCCGTCACCACCGATGACAACAAGTCCGTCGATTCCATGTTTTCTGCAGATCTCTGCTCCACGTTTCTGGCCTTCTTCTGTACGGAATTCTGCACAACGTGCTGTATAAAGGATTGTACCTCCACGCTCGATTGTATCAGATACATCTTTTGCGCTCATGTCAATAATCTCTTCGTTTAACAGACCATTGTATCCTTTCAGAATACCTTTTACATTTAATCCATTGCTTAAACCTCTTCTGACAACTGCACGAATTGCAGCATTCATTCCAGGTGCGTCACCACCGCTGGTAAGGACACCAATGGTTTTTATCTTGTTTTCTGCCATCTTTTCTTCCTCCATCTTCTGAATCTATCTCATTTTTACTATACACATATTCGGGTATAGTTTAGCGCATTTCTATAAGTTTTTCAATCCTCTTTCTACAACTTTAACATTGGTTTTACCATATTTTTCGTACATATAGTTCAGCCATGAGTCCTGAATTTGTGCATGATATCCAACCGGAAGCTTCTTTATGGCCTTTACGTCTTTCAGGTAGATCACAACAGCACTGTCACCCGGTGAACGTCTGAGGTCTGCAAGCAATTCCTGAGATTGCTGTGTGTAGCTTTCTTTATTGTCAAACTGTATCCAGATTTCCCTTGGCATATTGTCAAAGGGACGGATTTTTTCAAGGATCAGTTTACTGGCGCGATCGTCCTCTGCAGATACTCTGCCCTGAATAAATACTCTGCCTTCTTCATTCAGGAACTGCTGACTTTTCTCATAATCTCTGGGGAACACAACTACCTCCACTGTTCCTACCAGATCCTCCACTGTGAGGAATGCCATAACCTTATTATTCTTTGTATATTTGATGGTTTTATCCGTAATCATTCCACCGATAATTACTTTCTGACCATCCATGACTTTCGGAAGATTTGTTTCTTCATCCTGCTGAAAATCAGAGGTTTTCGCAGAAATGGTTTTCTCCATCATTCCCCGGTAATTTTCCAGAGGATGACCACTGAGGTAGATTCCCAGAACTTCCTTCTCATATCCCAGAAGTTCCTCTTTTCCGAATTCCTCCACATCGGGCATACGGATTTCAAATTCTTTTTTGTCCTCCTCGCTTACCAGATCAAAAAGGCTCATCTGGCCTGCCAGTGAATTCTTCTTATCCTGACTGATACTGTCTGAAATCTTCTGATAAACCAGCATTTTCTGGCGGCGGTTACCATCCAGGCAATCCAGCGCACCTGCTTTGATAAAGTTTTCTACTGCTCGCTTATTCATCTGCGGAGAGTTTCGTTCCATAAAATCCTTCAGGGAACGATATTGTCCGTTCTCTTCCCTCTCTCTTACCAGGCTTTCAATAACCGGACGTCCCACACTCTTTATAGCTGACAGGCCATATCGGATTGCACCGTTATCTACAGAGAATCCATACATTCCACAGTTCACATCCGGCGGCAGGATCTTAATCCCCATCTGTCTGCAGACCAGAATATATTCTGCAACCTTATTTGGAAAATCAATAACCGATGTCATTAATGCGGCCATAAATTCCACAGGATAGTAATATTTCAGATATGCAGTCTGATAGGAAACAACTGCATAGGCTGCTGCATGGGACTTATTAAAAGCATATTTGGCGAAATCAATCATTTCATCATAGATTTTATTTGCCGTTGCCTCATCAATTCCATTTGCAATACAGCCTGGAACTCCCTCTGCTTCATTTCCGTAAACAAAGTTCTGGCGCTCCTTTTCCATGACAGAGGCCTTCTTTTTGGACATTGCACGGCGCACCAGGTCGCTTCGGCCCAGAGTATAACCTGCCAGGTTCCGAACAATCTGCATAACCTGCTCCTGATAGACAATACATCCATAAGTAGGGGCAAGGATCGGCTCCAGTTGTGGGCAATCATATGTGATAGAAGAACTGTCATTCTTTCCTCGGATATACTGCGGAATGAAATCCATCGGACCAGGACGATACAGCGAAATTCCGGCAATAACATCTTCCAGGTTATGCGGCTTCAGTTCTTTCATGAACCCTTTCATTCCGGCACTCTCAAGCTGGAACACACCATCTGTCTTACCGGTTCCGATATAATCCAGCACCTTTTGATCATTGTAATCTATCTGATTGATATTCAGTTCCGGCTGCTTTCTTCTTGCAAGCAGCACTGCATTCTGTATCACAGTCAATGTACGAAGGCCCAAGAAGTCCATTTTCAGAAGTCCAAGTTCCTCAAGTGTTGTCATAATAAACTGCGTTGTGATTGTTCCGTCTGCTGCCCTCGAAAGAGGTACATACTCATCAACCGGCTTCTGACAGATAACAACACCGGCAGCATGCATGGAGCAGTGTCTTGGAAGTCCTTCCAAACGCTTCGCCATATCGATCAGATTTGTCACTGTCTCATCCGTATCATATAACTTTTTCAGATCCGGATTCATTTTCAGAGCTTTATCAATTGTGATTCCAAGCTCCTGCGGAATCATTTTGGAAATAGAATCCACATAAGCATATGGCAGATCCATTACACGTCCAACATCACGGATCACACCTCGTGCTGCCAGGGTACCGAATGTAACGATCTGAGCCACACAGTCTTTTCCATATTTTCTTGTAACGTAATCAATAACCTCCTGACGTCTCTCATAACAGAAGTCAACGTCGATATCGGGCATGGATACACGTTCCGGATTCAGGAAACGTTCAAACAGCAACTGATAACGGATTGGATCGATTGTCGTGATCTCAAGGCAATAGGACACGATACTTCCTGCAGCGGATCCACGTCCCGGCCCAACTGAGATTCCGTGATCTTTTGCGTATTTAA